>ERZ1027188.77-NODE-77-length-41682-cov-5.815144_pt1 | contig 41682 bp, 42 predicted proteins | sample MGYA00519273_ERZ1027188 | MGnify/ENA primary metagenome ERZ1027188 (study PRJEB26926, sample SAMN06164623) | human gut metagenome | biome: ENVO:00009003; feature: ENVO:2100002; material: ENVO:00002003 | host: Homo sapiens | place: USA | collected 2012 ... | reverse complement strand
AGTCCGTATCGAATAATTCGTTGGGCGTGATATCTAATTTTTTGCAAAGAAAAATAATTTTTTCGTAATCAAGCTGAATTTTACCCGTTTCGTAGTCGCTGTATTCGGGTTGTTTCTTGCCGAGTTCGGCTGCCAGTTCTTTCTGCGATATGCCCTTTATTTTGCGCGCTTCCCGCAAATTTGCGCCGATTTTCTTTGCGATTTCGTTTTTCATGAAGGATACTCTTATTATTTTTTATACCAAAGGATGCTCGGCGCGGATGACGGCGTAGCAATCGGGGCGAAGTTCGTGAATTTTTGCGGCGACGGCGCGTTCCGCGTCCGCAAGCACCCATTTGCTTTCAATCGGCACCGATAAATCGAAAATCAGATTTTTCCGATCTTTGCCGTACGTCATCCGGAAATCGTGCATCGTGAACGTTTCGTCCGTCTGCGCAACCGCGTTGCGGACGAAATCGCGCATGTCGTTGACGATCTCGTCGTGAATGACGATGGGATCCATATGTACGGTTACGAGACAGCCGAATTTTTCGTGAATATCTTCTTCGAGGCGGTCGATTATCTCGTGCGCGAGATTGATGTCGTCGTCCGCCGGAACTTCCGCATGGAACGAAACCACCAGCTTACCGGGACCGTAATCGTGCACGATGACGTCGTGAATGCCCAGTATTTCCGGGTAATTTCCGACGAATTGATAGATGTTGTTTACAAATTCTTTCGAAGGGGGCGCGCCCACCAGCAAATCTACCGTCTCCTTGGTGGCTTTGACGCCCGAAAAAAGGATAAACGCCGCCACTAAAAGCCCCGCGACGCCGTCGATTTTCCAGCCGAAACATTTGCCGCAGAGGGCGGAAAGAAGTACGACGAACGTTGCCACGACGTCCGAAATGCTGTCGGTTGCCGCGCCTTTCAGGGCGACGGAATTGATTTTTTTGCCGACTTTTTTATAGAATACGTACAGCCACGATTTCGCGAGCAGCGAAAAGCACAAAAAAGCCACCGTCAGCGCGGAAATCGAGGGGAGTTCGGGGTGAATGATGCTTGTTACGGAGGACTTTAAAAGTTCCGCGCCCACGAGGATAACCAGCATATCCACAATCAGTCCCGCCACGTATTCCATGCGGCCGTGTCCGAGCGGGTGTTCTTTATCGCCCGCTTTCGCCGCCATTTTAAAGCCGACGAGCGCTACCAGCGACGAAACCGCGTCGGAAGCGTTGTTGAAAGCGTCGGAAACGACGGCGACTGAGGCAGCCAGAATGCCCGCCGTCAATTTGGCGGCAAACAGAAGCACGTTGATAAAAATGCCCGTACCCGTGGCGAAAGAAGCGCATTTTTCGCGGTCGATTTTTTCGTATTCGCCTTTCCCCCGCACGCAGCCGAACAGGCGCAAAAGCGCGGAAATCATCTTGCTTCCCCGTCGCCGTGCGGGGCGGAAGCGTCGCTTGCCGCTTTTTTGGCTTCGCGCGCTTTTTTGGCGCTTTCGGCTTTATTTACGCAGAATTTCGTGAGCTGCACGGCAAGGATAATCAAGCCGATAACGATAAAGATTGCCAGCAAGCCCTGCCACATGATTTTCAGCGAGGCTTTCAGCGTGTCGGGATTCATAGGGGTTAAACCGCTTGCGAGAAGCGAAAAAATATTCATAATCAGTTTCTCCTTTTTATCGCCTTACAGCAGGGGCAGCACAAGATTGATGATCAGTCCGCCCACGATTGCCGAGGCGATCTGCCCGGAAACGTTTGCGCCGACGGCGTGCATTAAAAGGTGGTTGGTGGAATCTTCTTTGATGCCCATTTTTTCCACCACGCGCGCCGCCATGGGGAAGGCGGAAATGCCCGCGGCGCCGATCATCGGGTTAATTTTTTCCTTGCTGAAAAGGTTCATGATTTTTGCGCACATTACGCCGCCGATGGTATCGAAAACAAACGCGAACAATCCGAGCGCCATAATCATTAAGGTTTCCCACGTGATGAACTGCGCCGCCTGCATCTGGAAAGCGATGGTAATGCCGAGAAGCAGCGTGATTAAGTTGGAAAGCGTGTTCTGCGCGGTATCGGAAAGGGTGTTGAGCGCGCCGCATTCGCGGATTAAGTTGCCGAACATCAGCATGCCCACAAGCGAAAGGGACGCGGGGGCAATCAAGCCGGAAATAATGGTAACAAGCACGGGAAAAAGAATTCTGGTGAGCTTGCTTACCTGCGAGGCGCGATATTTCATTTTAATGCGGCGTTCTTTTTTTGTGGTGCACATTTTTACCACGGCGGGCTGAACGATGGGCACAAGCGCCATGTACGAATACGCTACCACCATAATGGGCCCTACGTATTTCGAAGCGAGTTTCAGCGCGACGAGAATGGACGTGGGACCGTCCGCCGCGCCGATGATGGCGATGGCAGCCGCGTCGTTTAACGGGAAACCGATTAAAGAGGCAAGAATCAGCGTAACGAAGATGCCGAACTGTGCCGCGCCGCCTAAAATAAAGAGTTTGGGGTTGGAAAGCAGCGGTCCGAAATCGATCATGGCGCCGATGCCGATAAAGAGGAGCAGCGGCATCGCTTCGCTTGCCTGTATGCCGACTTTGAACAGCGAGGCGATGATGCCGTCTTCGGCGATGACTGCCGAGCCCGGAATATTTACGAGAATTGCGCCGAAGCCCATGGGCAGAAGAAGCGCGGGTTCGATGTCTTTTTTGATGGCGAGAAAAATCAGCACGCCGCCGATGATCCACATCGCCACCTGCGGCAGCGTTACCTGCCTGAGCGTTTCGATTAAAAAGTCCATAAAAACCTCCGTTTTCATGTTTGATTTTTTTATTGTTTCTTTTTGGTGTTTTTTAGTATTGACAAGTTGAAAAGATTTTAAAGAAGGGATTTTTTTGCACTCGAGAGGGCGGTTGTTGGAAAACAAGATACGCTCATTCGTTTGAAATGTTTCTATCAGAAAACAAGTTGCGCCCCTCATCCGCTTCACTTACGTTCAGCACCTTCCCCCCGGGGGGAAGGCTTTATCAAAGGCAGAAATTGATATTTCAAACGGCTTGAAACAGTCCGTTACGAAACACCCTGCGGGTGCGTTATGAAACGGGCAACGCCCGACTCGGGGGAGGGCGATATGTAAGAAAAACAAAAAACCGCTCCGAAAACGCGCTGTTTAAAAAGCGCATTTTCGAAACAGTCTTGTCGCTTGGTTCTGACCCGGGCTTTTTTGCTGTTACCGACGTTCCGCCGCGCCGCAAAGATAAGCCGTGTTACCGTTATCAGACGGGAAAGCCCGCGCGCCCTTTCGCGCCGCCGTATGCTTTGCCCCGACTACTCCCTGCCGAAGTATTTTCATTATAAGCTTTTCGTGCGGGTTTGTCAACGATATTCGCGACGAAAAAGAATTTTTAACGCGCTTTTTCTTTGTGCTGATTCATTTCGTTGCGCACCGATATACACGCGTTGCGCACGTGCGCGATATTCTGCAGGGTATACGTCTTTTCTTTTGTGTAGACATACAACGTGCCGAACGAAAACGTGAAAAACAGAGGAATTGTTCTGCTTGCGTTGTTGCCGTAACTTCTTGCGGTGGCGAGGCGCATGCGGCAATCGGCGAGATCGGCGTACGAAATCGCAACAGGCGGTTTTTTATTGCCTCCGAAGTACAGATACACGGCGGCTTCGTCTGCTTCCGCGGCGATTTTTCGCTTGCAAAGCGAGCGGACGGAAAAGAAAAACATCACGGCGGAGGCAAGGTAAAAGATAATCGTGAACGTGAGCATAAACGCCTTGTCGCGCGTGGCGGAAAGTTGCGTTGTATAGAAAACCGCACCGCCAAGAAGCGACGTGCCGATCACGAAAATAATGATCGGTATCGTGCGGGAGCGTTTTGCGAGAACTTTTTTATCGACGGCGTTTTCCATTTTGTTTTTTATTCTTCTCCGTTGTTGCTGTTGCGATAATAAAATTGTAGCATTTTCCGATGCGTTTTGCAAGCGTATTCCGCGCTTTTTTCCGCAAATCGCTACGTTCGTTGTTTTTTGGCATATTTACGGCGGGCAAGGCGCAAAATAGGGGTATGAAAAGAAAAACGTTTTTGCGCGGGGCGGCAACGCTGGGGATTTCCGGCGCGGCGGTGAAATGCCTCGGCGCGCTCTACCGCGTGCCTCTTGTGGCTTTCATCGGGTGTTACGGTCTTGGATTATATCAATCTTCATACGCGTTTTTTGCGTTTATTACCACGCTTTGTTCGGCGGGAATCGCTTCCGCGCTTTCGAAACAGGTGGCCGATTCGCGCGCGAGAGCGGTTTCCGCCGCGCCGGTCGTTTCGGATTATCTGCGGCTTTTTGTGCGGGTAGGATTGATCGGCGGCTTGACTGTGGCGGTGTTTCCGCTTGTTTTTCACGCGGCGCGGGGCGAATCGTATACGGCGGGATATTTCTTTCTTGCGCCCGCCGTGCCGATCGTGTGCGTTTCTTCCGTACTGTGCGGCGCGTTTCAGGGCGCGGACGACATGTTGCCCACGGCGGCATCGGAAATTACGGGACAAATCGCGAAAATCGCGCTCGGTCTTTTGTTTTGCGCGGTTTTGAAAGGAAAAGTTGCGAAAGCGGCTACGTTTTTATGCCTTGCCGTTACTCTTTCCGTGCTGATTGAAGATTTTACGTTGATTATTTTTTGCAAAAAACGGCGGGAAAGAGGCGGAATAAACGGCGATTTTTGCGTGATGCCGCATACAGGCGCGAGGTTTTTATGCGGCAGGGTATCCGGCGAAAAAACGAGGCAAATACTCGCTTTTACGCTGCCCGTAACGCTTTCGGCGGCGGTGCTGCCTTTGACGGCGTTTGCGGAAAGCATGCTTTTGCCGTCGCTTTTTAAACGGTACGCCGAAAATCCGCTTGCTTTGTACGGATTGTTTGCGGGCGGCGCGGCATGCATTTCGCATCTGCCCGTAACGCTTTGCCGCGGCGTGGGCGCGGCGGCGATTCCCGATTTATCGGCGGAAATCGGAAAAAACGGCGCGGCGGGGTGCGGCGGAAAAATTTTGTACGCCTGCCTTTTAACGCTTGCCGTGGCGGTGCCCGCGGGGGCGCTGACGTATCTGTTCGCTCCGTTGGCGGCGAAACTGCTGTTCCGTTCTCTGGCGGCGGAAGAAAAGGCGATGCTGACGGCGTGCGTGCGGATTTCGGCGGCCGGCGCGGTGTTTTTGTCGCTGGCGCAGACGCTTTCTTCCTGTCTGACGGCGCTCGGAAAACAGCGGGGCGCTGCGGCGTGCTGGGGCGTGGCGTGTCTTTCGCGGATACTTTTCGATCTGGTGTTTGCGGGAGTGCTGAAATTTTCGGCAAAAGGTGCGGCGGCGGCCCGCTGTCAAGTAGATGTGTCCACTTTTCACAAAATTCTCACAAAAATTTTTTTGAATAAATGTAAAACGCCTGTCGGAAGGGATTTCGGCAGGCGGTTTTTTATTCCGCATATTCATTTTTAGAAATGATTTCAAATCATGCGCTATTCACCATAAAGCAAAACAGCCGTCTTGCGGCGGCGTTATCCTTATTATTCGATTGTAACTTTATCATAAGGCGGCTACTTGCTTCTCGAACATCTCTCTCGATGTGGCAAACCCGAATATTTCCCGAGGGTAGGCGTTCACCCAATCTTCTATAAATTGTATGGATTTATTGCTGTATCTCGTGAAATCCGTACCTTTGGGAGCTTGTCGGCGTATATCCCTGTTGATTCTCTCGTTCGTTCCGCGTTCACATGAAGTGTACGGGTGGCAATAATAGACATTTGTACGTTTCCCGTCGTAAATTGATTTTTCCAAGCCCTCAAAATCAGAGAACTCAACACCATTATCCACCGTAATACTTTTGAATAATTTTCGGAATTGCTGTTGTCCGTATTTCTTTTCAAAGTTATCTATCACCTGTACGACGGATTGAGGTTTTCTGTTCGGGATTTTAATGATTTTTTCGTAACGTGTCAGCCGTTCCGTAAGCACCAATAAAGTATCTTTTGTTTTCTTCTTCCCGACGACACAATCCATTTCCCAATGCCCGAATGAGTTTCTTTGAGAAATTTCGTTCGGGCGTCTTTCTATGCTCGTGCCTTTCGGCGGGCGTTTGGCTATGGGTTTTCTGTAATGTTTCTTTCTTTCGCCTATGGGTAAATGTTTCATTCTCAAATGAAGAAATATCCCTTTGGAAATATAGCGGTAGAGCGTAGTTTTACTGATGTTTGTCTTGAACAGTTGTTTACGTTTGATTTCACCGAGCACGGCACAGGGGGAGAGTTTATCTTTCATGACCCGTTTTTCTATGTACTCGACGAACGCATAATCCTTGCCGAGCTTAATCGGTGCGCCTTTCGAGGTCATGTTGAGTTTGTATTTATCCTGCGCCATATTCGCGCTGTAAGATTTAACGTATTTGTAATGAGCTTCGCCCCAGCAGTCGTAATAAGAACAGACTTTACGGAAGTATTCTCCGCGCTTGATTTCCTTATAAACGGCGGAAACGCAAAGCCCGAGCTTATCGGCAATAGTCTTTACTTTAAGTTTTTGTTTTAGGAAGTCCTCTAAAATGAGCCGTTGAGTATAGCTGATATTCTTTTTTCCTTTTCTTGTCATGAGTAAGCCTCTGTGAATGTGTACCGTAGCCGAGCGGGGTAACCGCGGAGCGGCGGTTTCCCCGCTATGCCGCTTGGAAACCCGCCGCCGTAATCCCGAGCGTTTTTCTGCGGCTGGGATTATAAAAGGGGTCTTGCCCCTTACCCATTTAGCTCCTACGGGCGTTCGGCTTTCCCGTTTCCGATGCCTCGCCTGGATTGTAACGCAAGCCGCCGTTTCGGTCAAGGGTCGGTAAAATTCACACGATTGCATTTTTTCAAAATACAATCGTTCTCGGCATAAAGGTGGGACGTTTTATACGAGGAATTTTACCTAAAATCGCCAAGGGCGGGCGATTTTCCCCTTGACCGCTCCGTCGTCTTGCAAAATTGAAATGGCGAGGCGATCGGAAGTGGAAAGACCGAACAACGGAGCTAAACGGGTTTAACCCCGCGAGGCTCCCGAAAATGGAAATTCCCGTTTCGGGCGTTTCGGTTAAATCGAAAAAGTCGAGCACCCCGCGAGGGGTGACAGCAAATTAAAAGGCAGGTGCAACGAAATGGAGGAAAACGGCATGACGGCGGGCGAAGTCCTGCGGATTTGGGATTATCTGACGCGGCGCGGCTGGACTACGGAGCAAATTCTTGATTTTCTCCGAGAAGTCGCGAGCAAATGAAAATAGCCAAGCCTATTGAGCCGTAACTCAATAAACTTGACTATGTAACTCTGAAACCAGCCGCACGGGGTTTGAAGTTTGAGACCTTCCCCGAACGGCTACCCGATATGGGGCGATAACCTGCCCGCCCTGTATCTGCATTTATTTTACCACAGCGCGAAAAGAAAGTCAATAGATTTTCAAAAAAAATTTTAGAAGGGGTTAATCATGATTTACAATTTTTTTAAGAACGTGGAAACCGTCGAGGAATTATATAGCCAATATAAAAAGCTGGCTATGCTCCACCACCCCGACCACGGCGGGCGGGTGGAGGACATGCAACAAATCAATGCCGAATATGACGAACTCAAAAAGCGCGTCGGAAATACCCACAAGAGCGCGACGGGCGAAACGTATCAGAGCGAGAGAGCCGACACCAACGCGCCCGACCGTTTCCGCGATATTATAAACGCCGTTATCAACTTCAATATCGATTTGGAATTGTGCGGTTGCTGGCTGTGGGCGTTCAATGCGTATTCCTGCAAAGACGAATTAAAGGCGCTTGGCTTCTTCTACTGTTCCAAAAAGCACGCGTGGGCATGGACGGACGAAAACCCGAAGAAGAACAAGCATAAAATGACTTTGGACGAAATCCGCGAGACTTACGGAAGCGAGATAATCAAGAAGCGCAAGGACGAAACGAAAAAATTAACGGGAGCGGCTTGAAGCCGTTCCCGAATAAAGGAGATTAAAAATTATGTTATCAGTAACACTTTTCAAAGCCGCCCCGCACCGAGCAAACGCCATTGACAAAAGAGCGATTGCAAATTTGAGATGTCATATCGAAACCGAAATCGAGTTAGACGACTTAAATATAAACAAAGCCGATTTGCTCGACGAATGCAATTATATAATCGTTGAAATCGAAGGTTACGAAAATATTGCTTTTCTTGACTATGACAGCAAATACATTTGCGAAACGGTACAACCGATTGATAGAGAAAATAACAAGCTCTTTCCTATTCAAAAAATCGAAATCAAGCCTTACTACAAAAGATTTTAACAAAAACCAGCCGACCGCAGGCGGCAAGACCTGCGGAAAGGATAAGATATGAAAACACTTGACGAACTTTTCAACCGTTACGGCGTAAAGTCCGATGAGATGAACGAACGAATCAACCTCTATTTTATACGCGCCGACAAACTCGACACAATGGAACGTATCAAACACTATGACCACAGCGCGGAAGAAGCTATAAATAGACTTATCGAAACCGCCGAAGCCTTAAAAGAATACCGAAAAACGCTGTACGACCGCGCCCAAGAGATTTACGCCGCGTCGTATAGCTTGCAACTAAAAATCCAAAGACATATTGACGGGTGGAAAGGCGATAAAAAGCGATATACCGTGACATTGTCCAAGATTTATGATACCGCCGCGAACGTAAAGGGCGAAAACCTAATCGAAGAAACGTTCGACGGGAAAGAGCGTTTCAAAGCCCTGAAACGGTTCGAGGCACTCCGTAAGGAGTACCCGAACACGGAAGCGATAAAAGACATAGATAAAAAATCATGGGAGAGGTAAACCAAAATGCAAGTCATTTACTTAAACGTCAACGACAACCAACCGCCCGAAGCGCGGCAAATCAAAGACGAGTTACAAACCTTTTACGACTTAATCGAATGCGATACAATCGATATTGTACGCCGCAAAATCGGGAAACGGTATTTCCATATCGTATGCGACGACGAAGGCGCGCTCATGGACTGCGCGAAAATCTCCGCTATCTCCAATCTCGGAGAAATCCGGCTCGTGGGAAATCTCGTTATTTGCTCCGACCTTATCGGAAACGGAGAAAACCTTGTCGGGCTATCCGACGACGAAGCGGAATATGTCAAGCAGTATATAGAATTTTTCCGCACCCGCCAGCACCCCGAAGGCTATCACATACTCACCCAATGCGAATATTAAAAAATAAGCTGTCCTATCGGCTACACGGGGAAAGGAAAGATACTATGAAAAACTGCGATTTTGATTTATATATACATATACGCGGAGAAGTAGAAGTAAACGACGAAAGCGACGACGCACTAATCGACGCGATATTTTCCAATGAGGGCTATGCGGAAATATACGATATAACCGAATATCCCACCACCCCAAGCAAAGGTCATCGGAATTATACCGACGACGAGAATTAAAAAGCAACGGAGGCATAAAATCATGAAAAACGAATGGAACTATATGAGCGGCAATCTGATTGTAACGGTCGAAGCGCTTAATCAAGACGACGAAAAAGAACAATTTGAATTTGAGTGCTATTGTTCACCCGAAATCAATAGCTATGATAAAATCGACAATATAAGCGATATAGCACACCACGCCGCAATTTTACGTAACTTATACCGCACGGAAATCGTAGATATAAAGGAGAAATGACTATGGAAGAAGAATTACATTTTGACTATGGAAAAGTTATAGTTTCCCATAGGTTGAATATTAATAAGCCTATAAATCACGAAACGAAGATAATCAACCAAGGTATAAGAATAGGATTTGAACATAAGGTCAAAAATTTTAAGGGCGATACATTTTGGCAAATCCAAATTCTACACAAAGACGAGAATGATAAACTCCAATGCGAATTGCTTGACCTCGAAGATTATCAAATAGAAATCAAGCATAAAGGAGATATGTCGATAACAATATAACCAAAAGGACGGGTTATTGCCCGTCCTTTTCTCTTGCCCTGCGCCCAAAGCCGATAACCCAAGAACCGCCGTTCGGCGGGGTGATTGTCGCTGTTTCCCGGTATTACAGAAAATGCTACAAGCCTTTATATAAAAGGAGTATAGAAAAATCGGAAATGTTTATTTCACTTTTTCCACTTCGGCATAAAGCCGTATGTTTCTATGGCTTTACGCTGTAATTCCTGCAAAAGAGAACTTCGGAAACTATGCGTATCTTTCGGATCGTCTTTCTCGATACCGATATAAGGGACGTTGTATTTTGCGTAAAGGGCTTCTTTTTCTTTCCTATCCTCTAAATACTTTTGCGTTTTCATGCCCCAATATTCTATGTAAATGCCTTGCTCCGAGCCGATAATCGGGATAAACCAATCGCACTTTTTCCGCTCATAGACAAATTCCGAAATAGGCTGTTCGTAAGCGTGTAAAATTCCCGCATTCCAAAGTATATCGTCTATGACTTGCTCCATATTAGACTTTACCATGTGTCCGTCCACCGTGGCATAGATATTCGATTTTTTCTCATCCTTTTCTGTCGTTTCCGTGGGAACGGGAGCTGCTTCGGGGGCATTGTCTTTCGGCTTTTTGCTTTCTATCAGCTTTTCCACGTCTTTTTCCATTTTATCGGTCAAAGAGCTGTCGGAATTTGTTGCTTCGTTTTGCATGGCGATCGCGATAAGTTTATTACAGTTGCTTTGAACATACTCAAAATTTTTCATGCGGAAAATAGCGTCTTTGAGGTTGTAATAATGGTCACGAAATTCGTTTATACGGCTGTTTTTGTCCAACCCGTCCATATAATTAAGGGTTTCATAATAACAGTCCTTGCATTGCATATATCCTTTTTTTGTAGGACTACCGCACACAACACAGGAAGTACGCGCGGAGGACGCGGACGGACTTTCTTTTTTTACTGCTTTTTGTTTATTATCTTTTTCCGCGTAAATCCAATATTTCCGTAAGTTATTCGGAATTTCATTTATATCCCAGTTTAATATAGCGTGGGTTTTCGTATCTTCAAAAATATATTTATTCCAAAAATTATCCCAAGGGCTATCTTCATCTTCTTCTAATTCAACTAATCCGATTTTTCCCGCTTTGAGTTCGTCGGCGTGTTTGCCGCATAATCTGTCTTTTCGGGCATTACCCATATATATCCGCGTCGGCGCACCGCAAATGGGGCAGACTAACTCTTTTTCCATGCTGTTTTTCCTCCGTTTCTCTGACAATGATTAAATTATAACAAAATTAGCTGTTTTTGTCAAATAATTCTCGAATAAAATAAAAAACCCGCAAGCGCGGGATTTTTTATGTTGTCTTGCTTTTCAGTTCGTTTATTTCATTTTGGAAATGGCTATTCTGATATTTTAACTCGTCGTTACGGGCTACCCTGTCAGCGTATGCCCGCAAATCGTCAATACCGACCGTATTCACGGCGGCGCGTTCGTCGAAGATACCCGACAGGCAATCCGTAGCATACCTTGACGACCAAATCTTTTTATCTTGACGATAGTATTTCCGCTCTTTCGGTATTCCGTCCATGCGCCCGCTCTCTAATTGCAAATACATAGTGGTGCTTCCGAACGTATTATTTACCCGTTCATAGCGGTGCTGCATAGCCGCCACGATATTTTTTATCAAATATAGAAACAGCATACTGTCGCCACGATTGTGATTATATTGCACGTAAGGGCTGATAAATTTTGCATTTACCCCAAGAAAAGCAAGCTCGAAAAAGTAAAACGGAGAGAAGAACGGGAGCGTCACCGCCGCTTCGCTGTTTTCGCGGATATAGACTACCTCTCCCAGCTCCCGCGCATCCGCGCCTAAACTTTCGGGGCGTTGCAGGTCTGCAAACACTTTCACAAATACACGGTTTGCGACCACGCAGGCATGACGGGACATTTTTAATAATACATTAAAAAGGTCGTTTTTCTGATTGCAATTTTCGCTGTCCGCTTTCACGTCTTTGAGTTCGGGTGCGTTCTTGCGTTCCTTGTCTATCTCCGAAATCACGTACACGCCGAAGCCGAAAGCGTTTCTGTTCGGATTGTTTTTCAGCATGGTTTTTCCAAGCCGCAACATATCGAAATCGAGGATATGCGCACGGTGGGAAAAGCTGTCAATCAGCCGACTGTCACGTTTGAAAAAATCGCAATCCCAAATCGGAAAATTGCCCAAATCCGAGATGAGGTTATCCGTGCGAATGGAATAATTCGAGATAAGCAAGGACGATTGAACGGTATAAACGAGATAGGCGCAGGCATAGTCTTTTAAGACCTGCCAAAGATTGATAATATACAGTTTATTATCATATTCCAAACCGTACCGCTCAAAATCGTAGTTAAAACAATTTTCACGGCAGGGCGCGTTGCGCCAAACTACAAATTTTTTCCGAAGCCACTTGACGCAGGACGGAACGGAAAAGACTTCGTGCGCCGCGAACGCCGCTTTTAATTCGTCCTCAAAGTTTCGCCACGGGAAATTCGGGAACTTCATATCACATTCGATAATAATTTCAAAGGCTTGGTCGCGGAACTGTACCTCGGCGGATAACGCCATATCGGTGATCAACGCGGTTTTGCCCGCGCCCATTTCCCCGTAAACAACCGTTACAACCCCGCGTTCATTAATAAAGCCACGGTTGCACCGCTCGCGGTGGTATAATTCCGTATATGCTATGTTGCGGCAGATATGATTGAAAATAAAAAATCCGACGAGAATCAACACCCAAAGCGGGAGAAAGTCTATCACCGCCCATAGGTCTAAAAACAATTTATATATTTGTCGGTAAATATTAAGAAAGTCAAACGATACCACGAAATACAAATAGAATGCGATGAATTCTACCGCTATGGTGAAAATGTTGAAATAAAAAGCCCAAATTCCCGCCCAAATTTTGAGGTATAAGGGGTGTTCAACGAGGAAGCCGATAAATCCCGCAACCCAACGTTTCACAGGGCGATAGATTACGTCGGAGAGCCGCTTGAAAGCGCGTAAAGGTTTACTCTCTTTGTTGCGGTCGTTGTTTTGCGTTTTGAGGCACCGCCTGAATAACAATCCCACTATCAGCACGAACGGTAGAAATATCAAGAGGAAAAAGGAAAAATAATACAGCCCGTTGCCGAGGGTGTAAAGGTAATGCAAGAAATTATCTTTCGTCGCCCAAAGCTGCCAATAGGCAAACCATTTTCCTTTGAATCCGTCGAAAGTGTCGGGGATAGGCACGGACGGAGCGGGGGAAGGTGCGGGAGCAGACGGGAAGAAATCAAAAAACGGAATTTTCGGGAACTCGTTGACCATAGGTGTAATAGTATGGTCTATGCCGAATATCTCGCAAAAGTAATACGCGACCGACAAACCAAAATCCCGAACACTCTCGATAATCCGTCCGAGGGCGTTCGGGAACAACAGCCAACAGGCAACAAACCCGATTGTAATTGTTATGGCTATGTAGTGCCGATAATTGATTTTTTTCATACTTGACAGCCTGTAAAGATAAAGTAGCCTATGACGGCGGCAAGGGTTAATACCAACAGCACCCGCAAAATCCGTTTTATCGTCTTTTTCATGTTTCTTATACACCGTTTTTAGTTTTTCCACAACGTCGTGGAAAATCGATTTTCCACCGCGCTATGGATTTTCGAATTTCTGCACCTCGTCGTATTGTTTTTGCAACCAATGCATGGCTTCGCCAATTCCGTTGAAAATCATATCCATTGCGTCATGCTTCCAAATGACATAGACCTTATATCGGCTTTTGTTCATGCGGTGGATAGCCGAGCCGAGAATATTTCCAGAAGCCCCGAATACGGCGGTTTGTTTATCAAAGAATAAATTAAACCACCGCTCCTGTCTATTGATTATAATACTTTTACGCATAACAATTCCCCTCAATGAAAATCAGTTTTTTTCATGTATATCGTCCGTCCGTTCCGATTGAATGCGCTTTTCAAGCCGTTCGAGCCGACTTTCCAAACGACAAAGTTTCTCCGATAAAAACCCGACCGCAAAGGAAAGAAACCCTACACAGATTAAAAGAAATATCGTCGTTCCCATATCAGCCGACCTCACGAAGTATTTTTACGACCTTATGAGCCGCAATCCAAGCGATATAATAAAACCCCTTATAGGAAACCCTTACGCAACAGGTGTCCGCTTCCCAAACCGCCGAACGAATAGTGATAAAGTTCGGACGTGTGCCGATGATATACGCGATTTTATTTTTCAAGTCTTTTTCTTCTTGTTTCGTCATGTCATTTTACCCCTATTTTCGTTTCTTGACCGCGTTTGAAATTCCCTTAAACAACGCGCCTATTAGTCGGAACGGAAGAAGAATAATCCAAAGCAGGATATTAATAATCACGGGCAGGAGCGGGGCGAAAAGCACCAGCAACAGAATCAACAGCAGAAGCGAAAGGATAATTTTTCCGCTTTTATTGATAGATATATTTATGTCCTCGTCGTTTATCGGGTCTTTGCTACCCGTTTGCTTGTTGTCGATAACGCCCAAATTATATGTAACGCCGTCCGTTTCAAACTTCAAACGAAGTATGGTGACATCTCCGACCAACGTATAAAAAGAACTATTCGACATTGCGCCCGACAAAAGCGAATAACTTGTTTCCGCAAACCGCAACACCCACTTTTTACCTTTTAACGCCGCCTTGCCTTCGTCCGTGATTTTGTTTGCGACATGGACATCAAAAATCGCGCCCGAATATACGTTTTGCGTCAAATCGTTTTCCTTAATGAACTGTTCGACCGTTTCTATTCTATCCCATTTGTATGTTCCCGCAAACCAACCGCCGCCCGTATGCTCGACTTTATCCGTGTATTTCAGATAAGCATACTCGTCCGATTTTTTACCGAACGTTTCGTTTTCGCCCGCGCCTACCGCAAAAGACCGCGAATATTCCTGCGTCGTGTAATATACGTCCGCTTCCAGGAGCTTATCTATCGGCTTGTCGGTATTGAACGCGACAAAATGGCTGTCGCACGCGCCCACGTACAGTTTGAACCCGTCCATATAGCGGACAAAACCGACAAATTTGTCGGTTATCACGATTGTTTCAATGTCCACGACCGCGCAATAGGGCTTGCCGTTGATAACGGAAAAACAGTATTGTTTATTCACGGCGTAATTGACTTCCGTCACGGTGTTGCCGTGGTCGGCTTCTTTGTCGATTGTTTTGTCGAACGGGCGATAAATGGAACTGATTGCATAATACCGCGTGGAGTCGGCGCTTACCGTGAAATCCTTTACTATGTACTTGTAGAATACGCCCGACGAGTTAATCAGTTGCAATTTGTAGTTATGGAAGCTGATAGCGTCGTTTATGGTGATTGATATATTGATAGACGAAGCCTTTAAGTCTTTCGCCTGTCCGCTCGGTTGATAGACATATACGAACAATTCTTTGTCGGAGCTTTCCGCTAACTGTATGACCTGTAAACTGTAATCAACCGCCGCGAGGGGATAATTGCTTGCGGAAAAACTGCTATCCTTTTTCAAATCGTCCAATACGCCCGAATACTCAATCGTTTCAGCCGTTACGGAAAGAGCGGGAACAATCCCGCTTATCACCGTCATGACGCACAGCAACAACGCGGCAAGTGCGTATGCAATTTTATAAATCAGTTTCTTTGTCATAGTATCGCCGCCTTAAAACACCATTTTATTTTGAGATAAAACAATGTCACTATATATGAGATTAAAAGAAATCCGAATTTCCGCGCCGTAGTCCTCGCTACTGATTACCAAGGTAAAATAGGGTATTTGCGGGGATAACTGCGGCAAGGTAATTTCTTTGTCAGGATAAACCGCTTGAAGAACGCCGAGCATATCTTTCGCGGCAGTAAGAATAAAATAATCGTCCGCTTGTTCAACCTCAAAGCCGTTTGTTAAATCTTTCTCCGCGCTGTAAGCATATGTATTGCCGTCCACAGTAAAATCGAAATCCGTGTCTTTTGCCGTATTCGGAACTACTTTCACGTGATAACCGAGCTTTTGACTTTTCTGCATAAACCCGAATGTATATTTCACGTCGAAACGATAATCGCTTCCCGTAGAAATTGTATAGTTTTCCTTGTCGTTAAGGATTTTTTCGCCGTTGCTCTCCACATAGAAAGTCTTAAAATCGGAAGTAAAGCCGTTTGTGAAAAAGCCGAGGACGCCGAAAATCAAAACGAAAATCAACAATACCGCGATATATGTAATTATTTTTCCAACCCCGTTTTTCGTTGTCCCCGACATAATTCACCTCTTAAAATTTCATTACGTTATCGCTCAAAGTGATACTTTCCACACTTTCGCCGATAAGCAGTTTATACGTAGAAGAAAAACCCAGCGTTTTATGAGAAACGGTCACAAGGAAATACGGTACGTTTCCGTCCAAGTCTGTAAGAGAGGAATGGTACTTATCATAGTAATATGTAACCGTTCCCGTGCCCTCTTGAAGTTTATCTTCCGTAGAAGAATAGTACGCCATATACGTTTTTTTCGCTTGTATGCTCAACGTGTTGCCCGAAACCGTCACCGCGATTAAATCGTTTTTAATATTATCTATCGGCGTTTCTTGAAACACTTGGTCAAAATCCCAATACGCGCCGCGCTGACCTTTAATCCAGGTCCCTGTTTTGATTTTTCCCACGCCCGTCACAGTTACGTTAAAATCATTGTAACCCGTTCCCACGTCGTGGAAAATATTATCCATGGTGAGAGCGGCTGTATAGGTGTTGCCCGCATACAGTAAATCCACCGTTTCCGCACCGAGATTATAACTCCCGACGTTTGCGGGCTTGCCGATGGACACGGAGGACGGCACGCCGTCATAGGTAATTGTGCAGGTCGCGGTTTTGTTGCCTTGACGGGAAGCACAGGTCAAGATAATATCGCTTCCACGGAAAGACTTATATGCGTTTACAGTTGCCGTCAAAGAGCCTTGCGAGTCGTCCGTAAGACGCACGTAATTTATAATAGCGTTATTCGATAACGACGCGCCCGTTGCCCAAGATAGACGCCACGTAACGTAATTATCCAAGACCGTGTTCGGATTAACTACCGCCGTTATCGTTTGCGAAACATACGCGCTTGTTTCGTTCGTCGCGGCTACCGCAACCGCTTTGCCCATGAATAGTGTAATGCCGTCGTGTTCTCCGACTTGCACCATATCGTTATCCGAGAGAAGTTCTATGTAGTTATCCGTATTTTGCCGTAAAAGTCCGAAACAGTCCGTTACAATCGCCGCGCCCATGACGAACAGGCTTACCGCCGCAAGGCTGATTGCCAATATTTTTTTGAATGTATATCTTTTTTCCATGTTTAACCTCGTTTTTATTTTCAACTGAAAATGATTTGTTCGGGCAGGAAGATTGCCGTGGGGACTTGTACCCCGAAACCGATATTCACGGTCTTGCTTCCGCTTGTTATCATCATGAGGAAAAGGGGTTGTTCCGTTTTGCTTTCGTCCACCGTCACAGGAGTGCTATACAACGTTTCCAAGGTCTTTTGTACCGTATCGAACTTTAAGACAAACTCTTTTCCGTTCTTTGCTACCTCAAACGCCGCGCCCATGTCCTGCCCCGAAACGTTTTCATTCCATGAATACGTTTCCCCGCCCGCCGTAAATGTAAAATCTTGCTTTGCTTCCGACGCGGTTATTTTTACTTCATAATCCTTACGAAAGGTTTTTACCTTAAATTCCGTCGCGGGCGTTACCACCATGTCGGCGGCTTCGGTTTTGATTACGTTATCGCCCATTTGTACCGACAAAGGCGTTAATTTATCGAAACCGCCGAACACGCGCATGAACAACCCCACGGCAAGGATTATCAGCAGAATTACGGCTACCGTTATGATTGCATTTTTTGTTTTACTTGTCCTTGCCGACATGTTTTACCTCTTAAAAAATTACATTTTGCATACCGTTAATATCAATGTTAAGTCCCTCGACTGCGGACAAATCTAACGTATAATAACCATCAACGGACATTATACCGCCGCCGAACTCGTCCCGCAACGTCGCTTCATACGTAATCTTTAAGATACACAAATTATCATTGCCTTTGAGTAGCGCCAATCCATAAGTATAAAAATCTTCCGCCGTATAGCCTTTTGCCGCATCGTAATAAAATGCGTCCACAAGGCTTTGAGTATTAAGCTTAAAAGAAAACGTTTCTCTACCATAACCACCAAATCTTTGGGGTTCAGAAATATAAAAATCGTTATTAAAACCGTATCCATCTGTTTCCTGCAATCCGTAAAAACTTAATTTATACTTAAAAGAAGTAAATGCACCTGGGTTACCAGTATCCGAATATGGATTATTTCCCAACTGAGAATATATTCCCGACGTAAAATTCCAAACATCATCTCGGGAAAGAGTCACCCCCGCGTCGGTAATAGGAATAGTTCGAGAAACTTTCACGGGACTATTTGCCGCACCACAAGTTGAAGTGTTTTTTTCTGCGTCAGTTACCTTATATTCAATAGCACTTCCACCATGAAAGCCAAAAGAAACAGGTCGGCAACGAACATAGGTAGTGGCATACAATCCTGTAACTGTCATGGACTCACATTTCAAAATTGCTTGATACCCAAATGCTTGCAACATTTTAATTGTGCAAATTGACGTATCCTCTCCAACCGTAAGGGTGATATAATCACCGATAACTGCACTTTCGGGAACATTGTCAAGGCCCCAATCCACAGACCAAGCGAACGTCATTTCTATTTCTCTATTCAATGTCGCTTGCACCGTCACTTCCTTCGTGCCGTCCTCGTTCGTCGTAATATCATTGCTCGTATTCGACGCAAGCGTTTTAGCACCTGTAAAAGTCAAGCTTAACGGCATGGCATGAATATTCCCGTCCGCAAGGTTGTTGCCATTTTCGTCATACGCGCCCACTTCGTCGATAGGGGGATTGTCTTTGTCGGTCGGCTGTTCCGTTTTCTTGTCAAACCAACCGTAGGGATTCCAATTTTTGAAACCCTGCGTAATCGCCGCCGTTACGCCCACGCCGAGCATTATCACCGCCAACGCCGTTGCTATCCATTTGATTTTGTCGCTCTTTTTATGTTTCTGTAATTCGTTTCGCATTTTTTTTACCTCGTTTTTACTTCTTTTTTGCCGTTTTTTTCGCGGCAGAACTCTGCTTTGAAGAAGATACGGATTTTTTCAAACGGGGATTATCAGGGTATCTATCCGCATTCGCCGCTATCTTTTTCTTTCCTGCACCCCAACCTGCGTAAAACGATTGCTTGTTTTCCTCGCTCTTAAAATTAATCGCTTTACCGTTTGCCGCACAAGCGTAACCCATACCCGAATAGTACGCCTTTCTTTGCGCCCTCGTGTACTTTGATTTTGCCATAAAACCTACCTCCAATTTTTTTATTTATTAGCCGATTTTTTCGTCGGATAATTTCAAGTTAAATATTCTCATTGACTTTTATCTTCCGATATGATATAATTCATTTTGCAAAGACAAATTTAACCAAAACGGAAGATAAAATCAACGAACCCCGTTGACCGCTTCCACAAAACACGGCAAGTCAAGCCTTTTTCCCTACACCTTACGGCGCATAGCCTTTCTTTTGTTGTTTCACGGCGCATAGCCAGCGTTTTTGCGAATTCAACAAAAAGGAGGTGAACCCGCTATGAAGAAAATTTCAAAGAAAGCAAGTAAAGTCTTAAATGTTGTCAGCATTGTCTTGGAACTCGCTTTTGAAATCATTCTTTTGCCGTTTCATATCGTCAAAGCGATTGCAAACATTCTAAAAGAAGTAAAACGTTGATTTACTTACCGTCCTATCCGATAGGGCGGTTATTTTTTATCAGATAATTTCAATTGTGTATTATCGAATATGTCTATTGTAGCAGGTTCGCAAATTTCGTTAAATACAGCCGAAAAATCAATCGTTTGAGATAATTTCGTTTCGGCGTTATTTTCAAACAGTTTATTTTTATAAACCTGCGCTAAACCTTTCGGACAACCGTTATCTGTCATTCCATTCGGATATACAAGGACTTCTGCTTTTGTTACCTCCACATAACAGCCAATTCGGCGGTATAACTGCACAAAATCTTCGTCCTCCAAAGAAAAATATAAACCTTTTGAGTTTTTGCCTTTGTACCAATATCTTAATGGAATAGGGGAAGTGATAATAATAAGTTCACCGTTAAAAACTTTATTTGCAAATCGGCTTGCGACGCTCGACGAAGTATGATTATCTATGAGTTTGAGAAAGTCTGCGAAATTATCAAAATTCCTGTCCCGTGCGTCGTCTAAAATCATACCGCGTTGACCGAGGTAGTCCTGCCACGGGTCGTTACTCGCCGAACTTACGCAAAAATCATCTCCGAAACGTTTTTGCATGACGGTTTTCGCGTAATAGGTCTTTCCCGTGCCGCCCTTGCCCGTTACGAACATCACCGAGATGTTCCTGTCTGTATGCATGGATAACCATTTACAATGGTTTTTCCATAAGGTATCCAACATACGGTAAGCGCTCACTTGCTCCGAAATCGCCAAAGAATGAACATAATTCAGTTGTTGCGCGTAGCTGTAATGCTCGAAATCGCCTAATATTTTGGCTTTTTTTATCTCCGTTTGAAAGTCAAAGTTTGCAATGACTTCCGTGGGGGAATACTGATGTTTGTTTTGTTGACTTGCGTTCCCGTGCGTCAGATATTCCAACATATCCGTTGCGCGTCCGCGGATTTTGTTCACTTGACTTTCTTGAAGTCCGAACCATTCCGCGACTTGTTTTGTATCTACTCCCGAACTGCCGAAGTTTAGGTAAATGTGATAATGCTGGGCGGTGTCGTCTTTGTCGTGCAAGATGTACGCCCACTTCTTTATCGTCTTTTTACTTTTGATAACTTCTTGTATATCACCTTTGAAAAATTCGACACGGGACACTACTTCACATTGTTTCAAATACATGTTTTACCCCTTGACTTGAAACCGCCCGTTTTTCTTGCCTGTTTTTGCCCTGTTTTGCACCTTTTGCCTGAGCCGCTTGGACAAGCCCCCAGCGGCTCAGGCGTTCCTGCCGTTTCGTCAGGTGGTGCAGGGCTTTCAGCTATGTTTGATTTGCCTATCTTGCCTTGTCGTTTTGCACCTTTTGCACCTTTTGCCCGATTTTTTTATTCTTTCAATATATTCGGGTAAGAAACGCCTACCGTATGCCTTTGAAATCGCAATGCTATCGTTTCATAAGGCTCGTCAAGGTCTATCACTGTTCCGTCCTCTAATATCACCGAAGTGCCTTTCTTCGACTCACCGAAAAAAAGCACCTTGTTCACATTAATACAAATTCTTCCTTTCGAGGTCGCAAATTCAATAAACATACGCTTTACCGCTTAAAAGGGGATATTATCCATATCTTTATCGGAAAGAGTTTTCTGAACGGGCTTATTCACTTCGGGAAGTTTAGCCGCCGTCTGCTTTTTGGGCGCGTTGTCCTTATCCCGTTCGGGGAGCGTGTCGGCGAACGCCGTGAGCAAGGTTTTTCTCTCCCGATAGTGGTCGTCTCTCCCCGTTTCTTTGTCCTCGAAGTACTTCACTTCCACGGGGACGAAAATACCCCCGCAATCCACAAAGAAATTCGTTGCCGTGCGTTCCTCGCCGTCCTTGTTCGTGTACTGCGCCTGTTTCTTCCATAACTTTACTTCTGCCATAATTGTTTCTCCTTTGGCTATGCGCCATTTAAAATTTTATTTACAAGGCTAACCGCCGTTGTATCGAAAGGGGGAGCGACTATAACGCCGTCGCTCGCGGCTGGAATTATGACGATCGGGATTTCTCCCGACTGACTGCGGCTAGGATTTATACGTCCCCGTCGCTTATTCCCTACTAAATATAAAAAAAATTGCATAAAACAGTCTGCTGAACTGTTCTACACAATTATAAAACAAAAAGAAGGTGCGGCGGCGGCCGAAAGTCTGTGCTATTTCGTTGCATTTTTTCTGATTTTATTGTATAATAAGGCGTGTATGAAAAGCGAAAGAATTATTACGGAGGCGAAAGCATGATTACGGTAATCGGTTTGGGCGTAAAGACGGGCGATCTGACGAAAGAGGGGGAAGAAGCGATTTTAAAAACGGCGGCAACGTGCGGAAAAATTCTGGTGCGTACGGCGAAAACGCCGTCGTACGGAAGCGTGAAAGAGCTGAACGTGCCGCACGAAACGCTGGATTTCGTATACGATAAAAGCCGCACGTTTGCCACGCTGAATAAAAATTTGTGCCGCGAGGTGAGAAAGTACGGCGAAAACGTCGCGTACCTTGTGGACGGCGCGGCAAGCGAGGATAATTCGGTGAAGGCGATTCTGCGCGCCGCGGGAAAGAAAAACGTGCGCGTGATAAACGGCGTTTCGAAGATTGCGGAAATCGCCGCCGCGGCACGGTTCGGGGGGTGCTCGTATCAGGCGGTTTCGGCATGCGAAATAGCGGAAACGTTGCGGGAAGAGGGGCTTTCCGCGCCGCTGGTTACATACGATATCGACGGCGAGGATATGGCGGCGGACGTGAAGCAGGCGCTTTCCGGGCGGTTCGGCGAGGAAACGGAAATTCTGTTTATCCGCCTGAACGGCGGAAAAATCGGCGCGCCCGTAGTGAAAAGAATTAAAATTTACGAGCTGGACAGGCAGAAAAACTACGATTGCGGCTGTGCGGCGGCGGTGGAAAAAATAAATCTGCTCGATAAAAAACGGTTTACGATGAACGACGTTTTAACCATTCTGCGTTACTTGCGCGACCCCGTGAACGGGTGCCCGTGGGATAAAGTGCAGACGAGCGAAAGCATCCGCATGAACGTCATCGAAGAGGCGTACGAGCTGCTGGACGCGATTAACTTAAAAGACGACGACAAAATCCGTGAGGAAACGGGCGATATTTTAATGCAGGTTGCGTTTCACGCCACGCTGAAAGAAGAGGCGGGCGCGTTTGATTTTACGGACGTTGCCACGGAGCTGTGCGAAAAACTGATTACGCGGCATACGCACGTGTTCGGGAAGGATAAGGCGCTCGACGCCGACGGCGCGCTGAACGTATGGGATAAAAACAAGATGATCGAAAAGCATCAGGATACGTTTGCCAAGGCCGTGAACGACGTGCCGAAGTGCTTCCCCGCGCTGTTGCAGGCGCAGAAAGTGGCGAAACGCGTGGAACGCGGCGGCTGGGACAAGCCCACGTTCGAAAGCGCGAAAGCGGCGCTGGAAGAGGAACTTGCCGAACTGAAAGCGGAAACGGAGAAGTCCGCGGCGGGGCGCGGCGATAAAGCGAAAACGGCGGAAGAACTGGGCGACGCGCTCTTTTGCATGGCGACGATGGCGCGCGCGGTGGGCGCGGACGCGGAAGAAGCCCTGCTCGATACGGTGATAAAGGTGCAGCGGCGGTATACGGAATACGAAAAACTTGTGCTGGCGGACGGGAAAGACGTGAACGCGCTGACAAAGCCGGAGCGCGACGAGTATTACGAAAGAGCGAAAGAATACGTAAACAGCGACGACGAGGGCAAAGCATAAATGCATTTACATCGGGTACAGATAGGGGGATTTGCAATAAAAAACAACGTATGGCTGGCGCCTTTGGCGGGGTATACGAATTATCCTTTCCGGAAAATCGCGCTGGAAAGCGGGGCGGGGTTTGCGTTTACGGAGATGGTGAGCGCAAAAGGGCTTTGTTACGGCAGCGAGAACACGAAGGAGCTTTTATACACGGCGGAAAACGAGCGCGGCGCCGCGGGCGTGCAGATTTTCGGGAGCGACCCCGCGTTTATGCGCCGTGCGGCGGAAAGCGAAGAACTGGCGCCGTTTGAAATCGTGGATATCAATATGGGTTGCCCCGTGCCGAAAATTTTCAAAAACGGCGAGGGGAGCGCGCTTTTGGAAAATCCGTCGCTGGCGGAAAAAATCGTTGCGGAAACGGCGAAAAGCGGAAAAATCGTAACGGTGAAGTGCCGCATCGGCGTAAACCGCGGAAAAATCGTGGCGGAAGAGTTCTGCAAACGAATGGAAGGCGCGGGGGCGCAGGCGATTACGGTGCACGGCAGAACGCGCGACGAAATGTATTCCGGCGAGCCGGATTATGCGGCGATTGCGGCGGTGAAAAACGCCGTGAAAGTGCCCGTGATTGCAAACGGAGGGATTTTTTCCGTACGGGACGCGGAAACGATGATGGAAAAAACGGGCGCGGACGGCGTGGAAATCGCGCGTGCCGCGCTGTACGATCCGCAGATTTTCTGCGAGTTTTCGGGGGTAAAAAGAAAGCCGCTTTTCGAAATAGTGAAGCGGCAGACGGAAGAAACGGAAAAATTATACGGCGAGCGGTTCGCCACGGTATTTATGCGGAAAATGTGCGCGTTTTATCTGCGCGGGAAGCGCGGCGCGGCGGCATATAAGGCGCGGCTTTTCGAATGTAAAACGCCGCTTGAAGTGATTTCGCTGGCGCAGGAAATTTTTGAGTGAAATTTTTTTGAAACAGAGTTGCGAAAAACGGGAGCATCCTTAATGGTTGCTCCCGTTTTTCGTGGAACAGAGATGAGTATTTCAGTATGCAACGCCGGCAAGGGCGTTTGTTAAGCGGACAAAGTTCTTGCGTTTCGCCTACGTATATCTACCAACTCGAACAAGGGCTGAAAAAGTCCCACGGTGGAATACCTCGGCTATATCTGCGCGGGGCTGAATATCTCGCTTGCCGAGTTTTTTTCCGAAGAACAATCGGAGAAAAACGTTGCCGGACGAACAACCGACGCTTTGAACGAAAAGCAAAAAAGACTGCTCGACGAATTTTTGAGCAGCCTTTGAAGAGGCGGAAGTTTGCCTTAACTCAAACGGCAGAGCGGCGAATAACAGCGGCGGCAGAGTCCGCCGTTTTTCTTTGCGCACGCCTCGCATATCCTGTCGCCGCAGTCCGGGCAGTAGTACGATTTTAAAATTTGCATTTTTCCGTTGCAGGATGGGCAAAGCGAAGCCCCGTCGCGTTGATACTTCATACAAAAATTATGCGCGGTAAAGCGGCGCTCTATGCTTTTTTCGTAAAAAGAAAAATTTTTCCGCAAATCGCATTTATTGCGGAAAATCGCTGTACTTTTTCCGGAGGATATGCTATAATTAGTTTGTCGGCATATAATATTCGACGCGCGCACACGCATACGAGCGCGCAAGCCGGCGATATTGTAACAAAGCAAAACATCAAAGAGAAAACAATGACAAGGAGAAACAAACGACAATGGCGGAAAAAGTAGAAAACGAGTACGGCGCGGAACAAATACAGGTTCTCGACGGCTTGGAACACATCAGAAAACGCCCCGGCATGTATATTTCCTCCACCGATTCGAAAGGGCTGCACCACCTTGTGCACGAGGTTGTGGATAACTCTATCGACGAGGCGCTGGCGGGATACTGCACGCACATCGAAGTAACCATCAATTCCGACGGCAGCTGCACCGTGCGCGACAACGGGCGCGGCATCCCCGTGGAGATTCACCCGAAAGAGGGAATTTCCACGCTGGAAGTAGTATTCACCAAAGTGAACGCGGGCGGCAAGTTCGGCGGGGATTCCGGGTATAAGGTATCGAGCGGCTTGCACGGCGTAGGCGTAAAGGCGGTGAACGCGCTTTCGGAATGGCTGGAAGCGGAAGTATATCAGAACGGGCACATTTACAAGCAGGTGTACAACCGCGGCGTGCCGCAGCGCAGCGTGCAGGTGGTGGGCGATACCGAGGAAACGGGCACGAAAGTAACTTTTCTTCCCGATAAAGAAATTTTCGAAACCACCGATTTTGTGTACGACACGCTGAAAATCCGTCTGCGCGAGCTGGCGTATCTGAACAAGGGGCTTCGCATTACGCTGGAAGATAAGCGCGCGGGGCAGGAAAAGAAAGATTCGTTCTGCTATGAAGGCGGCATCCGTTCGTTCGTGGAAGATCTGAACGCTTCCCGCGAACAGCTGTTGTTCCCGCAGCCCTTGTATTTCGAAGAGGCGGACGGCGATACGATGTGCGAAGTGGCGATTCAGTACAACGAATCGTACAACGAAGTGATTTATTCGTACGCGAATAACGTAAATACCATCGACGGCGGCACGCACGTAGAGGGCTTGCGTCTTGCGCTGACCAAAGTAATCAACGATTACGGCAAGAAAGCGGGGCTGATGAAAGAATCGGACAAGCTTTCCGGCGAGGACGTGCGCGAAGGCATCACGGCGGTGGTTTCCGTAAAACTCGTAAATGCGCAGTTCGAATCGCAGACGAAAGACAAACTGAACAATTCGTTCATCCGTTCGTTTGTAAGCCAGTGCGTTACCGAGCATTTAAGCGCGTTTATGGAAGAGAATCCGAGCGCCGCGAAAGAACTGGTAATGCGCTGCTTAACGGCGCAGAAAGCGCGCGACGCGGCGCGTGCGGCACGCGATCTGACGCGCAGAAAGGGCGTGCTGGAAAACTCCACGCTGCCCGGAAAGCTTGCCGATTGCTCCGACAGACGTTCGGAACTCTGCGAAATTTATATCGTAGAGGGCGATTCCGCCGGCGGCACGGCGAAACAGGGGCGCGACAGAAGATTTCAGGCGATTCTGCCCCTTCGCGGCAAGATTTTAAACGTGGAAAAGGTGCGGCTCAACCGCGTTCTCGAAAACGAGGAAATCAAGGCGATGATTACGGCGTTCGGCTGCGGCATACTGGACGATTTCGACGAGAGCAAGCTCCGTTACGACCGCATTATCTCGATGACCGATGCCGATGTGGACGGCGCGCACATCCGTATTCTTCTGTATACGTTCCTGTTCCGTTATATGCGCCCCTTAATCGAACACGGGCATGTATATTCGGCGCTGCCGCCTCTTTACAAGGCAACTTACAAGGGCAAGGATTCGTACCTCTATTCCGAAGAAGAAAAGGTGGCGTTTGACGCGCAGGCGACTTCGAAAGTGGAATATCAGCGTTATAAAGGTCTCGGCGAAATGAGCACGGAGCAGCTGTGGACGACGACGATGGATCCTTCCAGCCGTACGCTGGTGCGCGTTACCATGGAGGACGCGGCGGAAGCGGACAAGATGTTTGCCATGCTGATGGGCGAAAGCCCCGAACTTCGCAGAAAGTTCATCGAAGAGAACGCGTCGCTGGTAACCGATCTCGATATTTAAGGGTACAGGAGAGATAAAAAGAAATGGCTAAAAGAGAAACGAGTCCCGAATTGACCGAAGAGTTTAAAAAGACTCTCGAAATGACGAAAATCATCGATATGGAGGTGGACGACGAACTGAAGCGTTCGTTCATCGCCTACGCGATGGCGGTAAACAAATCGCGCGCCATTCCCGACGTGCGAGACGGTCTCAAGCCCGTGCACAGAAGAATTCTGTATTCGATGCACGAAATGGGCTTGTATAACGACAAGGCGTTCAGAAAGTGCGCGCGTATCGTGGGCGACTGTATGGGTAAATTCCACCCGCACGGCGATTCCTCGGTGTACGACGCGCTGGTGCGCCTCGCGCAGGATTTCACCATCAATTTCCCGCTGGTGGACGGGCACGGCAACTTCGGAAGCGTGGACGGCGACCCCGCCGCGGCTATGCGTTACACCGAAGCGCGCCTTACCAAGCTTGCCGCGGAAATGCTGAAAGATCTCGATAAAGAAACGGTGGATTTCATTCCCAACTTCGACGGCAGCGAAGAGGAACCCGTTGTGCTTCCTTCGCGCTTTCCCAACCTGCTTGTAAACGGTTCGGACGGTATCGCCGTGGGTATGGCTACCAACATTCCGCCGCACAATCTTGCCGAAGTAATCGACGGCACCATCGCGATGATCGACAACCCCGATATTACGGTGGACGAGCTGATGGAATATATTCCGGCGCCCGACTTTCCTACGGGCGGCGTGATTATGGGCAGAAGCGGCATCAAAAAAGCGTACCAGACGGGGCAGGGAAAAATCATCATCCGTTCGAAGTGCGAAATCGAAGAATACGGCACGGGCGGCAATGCCCGCCAGCGCATCGTGGTAACGGAAATCCCGTATCAGGTGAACAAAGCCGTTTTAATCAAGACGATTGCGGATATGGTGCGCGACAAGCGTTTGGAAGGCATTTCCGATATCCGCGAAGAATCGGACAGAACGGGTATGCGCATCGTGATCGAAGTGAAGAAAGACGCGAACGCGCAAGTGGTTTTGAACACGCTGTATAAAAAGACGAATCTGCAGGTTTCGGACGGCTTGATTATGCTGGCGCTTGTGGAAAACGGCACCGAGCCGAAAACGCTGAATCTGCGCGAAATTCTGCAATATTATCTGGCGCATCAGAAAGAAGTCATCACCCGCCGCACGCGCTTCGAACTCAACAAAACGGAAGAGCGCGCGCATATCGTGGAAGGACTTGTGCTGGCGCTTGCGAATATCGACGAAGTGATTAAAGTCATCAAGGAATCGGCGGATAAAAACGTGGCGGTGGAACGCCTGACGGCGACGTTCGAACTGGACGAAAAGCAGGCGAACGCGATTCTGGAAATGCGTTTGCAGCGTCTGACTTCCCTCGAAGTGGAGAAGCTGAAAGAAGAACTTGCGCAGCTGGAAGCCACGATTCTCGATTTAAAGGATATATTAGCCAACGAAAGCCGCGTGATGGCGATTATCAGAAACGACCTCACGGACATCAAGAATCGCTACCCTTCGCCGCGAAAGACGGAAATTTCGGTGGACTTCGGTTCGATAGAGGACGAAGATTTAATCGACAGAGAGGACGTGGTGATTTCGCTGACGCATTCCGGCTATATCAAGCGGTTGCCCGTAACGGAATACAAGGCGCAGCACCGCGGCGGTATGGGAATTACGGCGCATAAGCCCAAGGACGAGGACTACGTGGAAAAGATGTTCATCGCGTGCACGCACGACGATATTCTGCTGTTCACGTCGCTCGGCAAGGTGTATTCCATCAAGGGGTATATGATTCCCGAAGCAAACCGCACTTCGCGCGGCAGAGCCGTGGTGAACGTTGTGGGGCTGGATCAGGGCGAAAAGATTGCCGCCGTGCTGCCGAAGAAAGAGGACGGCAACGGGTATATCGTAATCGCCACCAAGAAAGGGCTGATTAAAAAGACGACGACGGACGAATATTCGCGCATCATGAAGAACGGCAAGATTGCGGTGAAACTGAACGAGGGCGACGAAATTATTTCCGTGCAGTTCACCACGGGCGACAACGAACTTTTGATTGCCAGCCGTTCGGGCAAGTGCATCCGCTTCCACGAAAGCAACATCCGCGCGATGGGCAGAACCGCGGCGGGCGTACGCGCGATGCGCCTCGGAGAGAACGACGAGCTGGTGGATATGCTGGTGGTGGATGAGAATTACGATATTCTTACGCTGACGGCGAAAGGATACGGAAAACGCACGAACGTGGAAGATTACCGCGTTCAGGGCAGAGCCGGCAAGGGAATCAAGGCGGGCACGTTCAACGAAAAGACGGGCGAGCTTGTGGCGATGAAGCAGGTAACGGACGAGAACGATATTATGATTATCACCACCGCCGGAACCATCATCCGTATGCATGCGGACAGCATTTCGAGGATCGGCAGAGCTTCCCGGGGCGTACGCGTGATGAACGTGAAAGATTCGCTTGTGGCTACGGTGGACGTAACGGAGCGCGAGGACGACGCGGAAGTTGCCGAGCCCGAAGAAACCGAATTGCCCGAAGAGGAGCGCAACGCCGTAGCCGACGACGCGGAAGAAACGGGCGAAGAAGCTACGTTCGAACCCGCAGACGACGGCGAGGAAACCGAAACTTCGGACGACGGCGAGGAGAAATAAAGCAATAACGGCTTCCCTTTCCGGGGGAGCCGGAAAAAATTTTTTGGACAAAGGAGAAAAAATGGAAAACAACGAAGCACAAACAAAAAAGCCGTTTCTCGATAAGAAATTCGGCTACGTAGCGAAGGGATCTTCGCTGAAAACCGAGGCGGTGGCGGGACTGACCACCTTCCTCGCGATGGCGTATATTCTTATCGTCAATTCGGGAATGTTCTCCGCGCTGGACGGCGTTTCGTTCGACGCGATGTACGTTACCACGGCGCTTTCGGCGATTGTCGGCACGATTTTAATCGGGCTGCTTGCAAATCTGCCTCTGGCGCAGGCACCCGGCATGGGATTGAACGCGTTTTTCGTATACACGGTGTGTTTCACGCTGGGATTTTCTTATGCGAACGCGCTGGTATTCGTCTTGCTTGACGGCATTGTTTTCATCTTGCTTACGGTAACGGGACTGCGCAAAATCGTATTCGAAGCGATTCCTCCCGCAGTGAAGAAAGCGATTCCCGCCGGCATCGGCTTGTTTATCGCGTTTCTCGGTTTGCAGGACGCGAAACTGGTGATTCCCGATTCTTCCACAGGCGTAACGCTGGCTTCGTTCAACCTGTTCGGCGGGGCGAAATGGGCGGACGTGATGCCGCTGATTGTGGCGGTGATTTCGCTGCTTCTGATTGCGATATTTTCGCAGAAGAAAATAAAGGGCGGGATTCTGTACGGAATTCTGGGCGGCACGGTGCTTTACTATCTGCTCGGCTTCACGGTGAAAGATTTCTACGCGGGATTTTCGGAAACGCTTTCTCTGAACCCGTTCAAGCCGTTTGCTTCGTTTGCCAAAGAAACGTTCGGCAAAGTGTTCACCGAAGGGTTTGATTTTTCGGCGTATCTTGCGGGTGAAAACCACTCCGTGGGCGGACTGATCATGCTGTTTATTACCACGGCGCTGGCGTTCTGCATGGTGGACATGTTCGATACGATGGGTACGCTGTACGGCGCCTGCCGCGGCGGCAACCTGCTTGTGGATAACGGAAACGGCGAACTTGAAGTGCCGAATATGAACAAAGCCATGCTTGCCGACGCGATTGCCACCTGCACGGGCGCGGCGCTGGGTACTTCCACCGTAACCACGTTTGTGGAATCTTCCGCGGGCGTTGCCGCGGGCGGTAAATCGGGAATGACTTCGCTGGTTACCGCGGGTATGTTTATTCTGGCGCTGTTTTTGGCACCGCTTGCGAAACTGATTCCCGCGTACGCATACGGCGCGGCGCTCATCTATGTGGGCATTCTGATGATCGGCAGCGTAAAAGACGTCGACTGGTCGGACGTTTCCGTGGCGGTGCCGGCGTTTCTGACGATGGCGATGATGCCGTTTACGTATAATATTTCGTTCGGTATTGCGTTCGGCTTGATTTCGTACGTAGTCATCAAAACGTTTACGGGACGCGTAAAAGAAGTGAAGGCGGGCACGTGGGTGATTACCGCGCTGTTCCTCGCGATGTTCTTCCTGACGCACTGAGCGGAAAATAAACCGTAAAAAAGGGCGCGGAGCCTTTTGAAATGCACTACATGTGTCAGATACGTTTGGGGGATTTCAAAAATATTAAATCAAACAGCGTAAAACTGCGAGTTCGTAAAAGAGCGACCGGGGTTTTCCCGGTCGTTCTTCTGTTTGTTCGTCGGCGAGAGAATGTAAATAAAGCAATATTAAACAAAAAACGCACCTTGAAAACGTGGGTGCGTTTTTGCATAATCCATAACTTTCCGGAAAATCGAAAGCGGAGAAGCGGTAAATCGAAAAATTTAAAAACGTGAACGCTGTATTGAGCGATTGTACAATGATATTTACTTTTACAACAATAAGAGAATTGCTTTTGAATGGAAAATGCGTCCGGTTCGATACCGAACACCGTCTGAATAAGTTAATCGGATATTTTCGGTAAAGGGAGGGGTGGCGCGGGGTACCGGCCTTATGTTTCCGGCATGAATTTGCGGTATCTGCGGGGCATGAGCCGATCCTGCAGCTTCGGATTCGTGTGGGCGCGGATGGCTACGTTCCGGTAATAGCTTGCCCACAGCGCGGCAAATTCTTCTTCGGAAGCGGAAAGAGGAACGTCGGCTTCCGCCGCTTCGATTTTTGCCACCGAGGCGCCGTTATAACAAAGCGCGTAGGCGCGGGAGATATCGTGCAGGATAAACGGGCAGGCAAGTCTGCCGATAAAGTGGCGGGCAAGCTGCGGAAGAATATCGTTATCCGGGGCGCAAGCGGCATAATATACGCCCGCCGCGGTTTCGCGGAAGCGGATAAACCCTTTTAAATGTTCGATTTCTTTGCCGATGGCGTGCAGCACGTCCGTGGCGGCGCGTACGCAGCCGAGATACGTTTTATCGCGCGCGGGGGCGCGGTAACGAAAAATTTCTTTCAGATACAGATACGCGATTTGTTCTTTCTGAATATTTCCGCTTGCAAGGATATGGCGGATTTCGGAAACGGCGCGCGCATCGATTTGCAAAAGCGCCGACTTTACCCGCCGTGCCTGTTCCTCCGTTTCTTCTTCCGTTTGCGATACGGTTTTGATTTCGTCGGTGATGAGCGGCTGAAAGTTTTTTGCCGAATCGATATGTGCCGACGGGCATTTCCACGCGCGGAAAACCGCGGCGTAGAACGCGACTTCGCTGCCGTCTGTAATGAATATCGTACGAAACATCTTTTTTGAAACTCCTTATCTTGCGCCGTCGAATCGCAATTTGCTTTTTGAAATTGCCCCTCATCTCCCTGCTTTGCAAGGAACAAGCCGCCGAGCTGTCTTTGCGGACGGGTTACAATTCGCCCGTGAGTACCGAGCGACGGATTTCCGGTGTGGATAACTGCAATTTTTTCTGCGTTTCGTTTGGGGGAAGATCGGTGCGCGCGCCCGTGAATCCGGGCATTGCGGCGGCGTTGCCGCCCGAAAGCAGCGCGGCGGGCGGGGCGTTTATAAGCGCGTCGGCGGAGAACATGGAAAGCTGTGCGGCGCTCTCCGATACGTCCGCCGCGGAAAGCAGGGCTTTGACGCGTTCTTCCTTTTCTTCGCCGTAGAATTTTCCGCAAGCCGTAATAAAATGCCGCGCGCGCTTTAATACCACGCGCATTTTTTTCAGATCTTCGTACGTGAGTTTTGTATGCCGCCGCGCCGCAATGATTTTGTTTGCCGAGCGCACGCCGATGCCCGGAACGCGGAGGAGCGAGGCAAGATCGGCACGGTTGACTTCCACGGGGAAATTTTCCGGGTGGCGTAGCGCCCACGCGCATTTCGGATCGTATTCCACGGGCAGATTTTCGTCTTCGTCCGCGATTTCTTCGGGCGCGAAACCGTAGTAGCGCATCAGCCAGTCCGCCTGATACAGCCGGTGTTCGCGCAGAAGCTTTTCGCCGACGGACGGAAGAGACGGATCGTTCACCACGGGAAGATAGGCGGAAAAATACACTCGCCGCAGCGAAAACTTGCGGTACAGGGCGCCCGAAAGTCGCAGAATTTTGCCGTCGCGTTCGGGCGAGGCGCCTACGATCATCTGCGTGGTTTGCCCCGCGGGCAGGTACAAGGGGCGCTTTGCCGCGCGGAATACCGTTGCCGCCGTTTCGCTTTGCGCGTTCTGCAGCCCCGAAACCGTGAGCAGACGGGGCTTTTCGTTTTGCTGTGCCCCGATCAGCCGCCGCCCGGAAGCAAACGCCTTTTTCCCTTGCGCCAGCTGCCCCATGGGCAGAAGCAGCGATTTTTTTGTTTTCTGCGGGGCGAGTCTTTTTAAACTCTCTTCGCCAGGCAGCTCTAAATTATAACTCATTCTGTCTGCCAGAAGCGCCGCCTTTTCCACCAGCAGCGGATCGGCTTTGGGGATGCCTTTGAGATGAATATACCCGTTGAAGCGGTATTTACGGCGCAGCAGTTCCGCCGTTTGAATGAGAAGTTCCATGGTGTAATCGGGGCTTTTATACACCGCCGACGACAGGAACAAGCCCTCGATATAATTGCGGCGGTAGAATCCGACGGTGAGTTCGCAGATTTCTTCGGGCGTAAGCGTGGCGCGTTTTACGTCGGCATTGCGGCGGTTGGGGCAGTACCTGCAATCGAAAACGCAATCGTTGGACATTAAAATTTTCAGAAGAGAGATGCACCTGCCGTCCGCCGCGAACGAATGGCATATACCGCCGAACGCGGCGTTGCCTAAGCCGCCGGGTTCGTTTTTCCGCCGCGAGCCGGAAGAGGAACACGAAACGTCGTACTTCGCGCCTTCCGTTAAAATTTTCAGCCGTTCTTCTTCGATCATCGATTTTTCGCTTCCTTGTGTTTCTGCCGTTATTATAGCACGCGGCAAAAGAAAAGTCAAACATTTGTTCGTATTTTATGCGGGCAATTTTTGGAAAAAAGGCTTGCAACAGAGGAAAAAATATGCTATAATCGAAGAGAGCGCAAGGGAAGGAACGCCGCTCGGCGTAGGCGGCTATGCGCGACGCACCCGCGGGACGGAAAAAATATCGCGGGAAACGCGGGTGAAAATATTGACAACGCCGAAAATGTATGGTATAATCTATTTGTAATGTTTTATTATGACAAATGCCTTTTGCGGGGTATTTTTCCGTACAAAGGAGAAAAAAAGGAGAAAAACAATGCGTTTGTTTGAAGTTTCCACGGATTCTACGGCGGATTTGTACGAGGATTACCGGAAAAAAAGAGATATATGGTTTGCGCCGCTTTCGTTTTCGTTTGAAAAGGACGGCAAAATAGAAGAATACCTCGATAATTTTTCGGAATATTCGCAGTACGTGGATTTTTATAATAAAGTACGGAATAAATACATGCCGCGCACGGCGATGCTCAATTACGAAGCGCACGTGTCGCATTTTACCGCCATGGCGAAGGCGGGCGTGAAAGACGTTCTGCATTTTTCCATTTCTTCGGGGCTGGCGCGCACCACGCAGGTGGCGAAGCAGGCGGCGGAAGAAGTGAAAAAGGAATATCCCGATTTCAATATGGTTTCCGTAGACCCGCTCGGCGCCACGATTCTGCAGGGAATGCTGGTTACGCTGGCGTGCGACATGCGCGACGAGGGCAAGACGATGCAGGAAACGTACGAGTATCTGACGGACGCGCGGAATCGTATTCTTTGCACGATTATCCCCACCGACCTTTTCTATCTGCAGCGCGGCGGCAGAGTTTCGGCGACGGCGGCGGTGTTCGGTTCGATGCTGGGCGTGAAGCCGATTTTAACGTTCGACCACGACGGCAAGCTGAAAACGATAGACAAGGTGAAAGGCATGAAGCGCGTTTATGCGTACACGCTGGAAAAGATGGCGATCGCTCCGCCCGACGAGAAGAAGAAAATCGTGGTGGTACATACCGATAACGAGGAAGCGGCGGAAGAGATGGCGAAGCGCGTGGAGGAAGCCATGGGAATCAAGCCGGAAATTTACATTATGGGACCTTCCATCGGCGCGCACGTGGGACCCGGCGCGGTTGCCTGCGGGTGGCTTTCCACGAAAACGAGAACGGAACTCGGGCTATAAAAGAAGTTTCGGTCGACCTGAAAAAATACTTCGGGAGGAAGGAACGGACGTTGTTCATCCGGGCGCGACGAAGGGGTGCCGGCAAAAACCGGAACGCACAGAAAGATACGGAAGTTGCGGTTTTTCCGCGTGATTTTTTCGCGCGGGAAAGCCGCGGCGTTTTATATAGGGAATCGGTATGAGCGAAAAGGTAAAAAATGCGGTGAATTACGACGCCGTGATGCGGCGGGAACTGGAAAAAAGAAAGGCGGAAGAAGAGATGGGCGCCGCGCGGGCAAGGCTGCTTCTGCACAGCTGCTGCGCGCCGTGTTCTTCGGCGTGTCTGGAAATTTTGAAGGATTTTTTAAGCGTTACGGTGTTTTATTATAACCCGAACATCGACGAGAAAGAAGAGTACGAAAAGAGGAAAGCGGAACAGATTCGTTTTTTGCGCGAAACAGGCTGGGCGGAGTTTATCGATTGCGATTACGATTGCGGGGCGTTCGAAAAAATCGCGCGCGGCAGAGAAAATTGCCAAGAGGGCGGCGCGCGCTGCTACGAGTGCTATAAATTGCGCCTTTTTAAAACGGCGGAGCGGGCGGCGGAGGAAAAATTCGATTATTTTGCGAGCACGCTTTCGGTGAGTCCGTACAAAAACGCGGCGTGGCTGAACGAATTGGGGCTGGAAGCGGAAGAAAAGTACGGCGTGAAATTTCTGCCTTCCGATTTTAAGAAAAAAGGCGGGTATTTAAGGAGCACGGAGCTTTCGAAGCAGTTCGGGCTGTACCGCCAGAATTACTGCGGGTGCCGTTTTTCGAAGCGGGCGGCGGAAGCGCGCGACGCGGCGACGGCGCCGGACGAATTGTATTGAGAGAACGGAAAACGAAAAAGCCTTCCCATAGCGGGAAGGCTTGTATTTTTTATGGCGGCGCAATATAAGGCTTGTATTTCGGATATGTCCTCTCGGCTCGCTTATGCTCGCCGCTCTACTTGCTGCGCCTACCTTTACGGCAACGCGATAAGGATTCCCGCTACCGTAGTTTTTTTCGCATTTTCTCTCGGAGTGAAAATGCAAAAAAGGGGAAAGCAAGGGAAGATTATGCAATCAGAGAAAATTTCATGACGACGGGGTTGTGATCGGAATCGGCAAAGTTTTTCTGTACGTTTTCGAGATACTCCACGCGCACGTTGGACGTAAATAAAAAGCCGTCTACGATTAAAGCGTAATTGCCTTCTTTGTAGGGCACGTCGCAGTTGCGGCAGGTGGGCAGCTGCCGTTTGTTGGTGTAATCGTTGGCGCGGTGCACGTTTGCGGGAAGCAGTTCCGCGGGGAAGGGCTGCGCCCAGCCGAACGCCGTTTCTCCCTCTTCGCCGTTGATATCTTTGATGGACGTTCCCGTGAAATCGTGATTGAAATCTCCGCCCGCCACGCAGTAGTTGCCGTTTGCGTATTCCGCCTGCATGTCGGAAAACAGCATGGTCATCTGCGCCGCGCGGATTTCGTCCGATCCGCCGTAGGCGGACGTGTGCACGTTATACAAAAGAAATTCTTTTCCGTTTTCCGTGGGGATGCGCGATACCGAATAGCAACGGTCGAGATCAAGCAGTTTTTTCATATCGTCCGCAATCGGCAAAGAACGGCGGAGCGCCGACGAAAAACCGTTTTTCGAGAACGTAAGAATGCCGCTGTTAGACTTTCCGTGCGGTTCGTGAAGCGGATACATCAGATATGCCGAATGATAATTGACGGCAAAAACGCTTGCGTATTCCGAAAAAGCGTTTTGCGCCGTTTCTTTTTCGTTAACGTGGTAACTGCGCGTGGAGGAAGTATCCACTTCCTGAAACAGCGCGAAATCGGGGTTGAATTCTTTGATGGTATTCAAAGCGGAGTTTACGTGCGTTTCCACGCTTTCTTTGCTTGCCGCGCGCGATTGCTTGCCGCCGTCCATAAAAAACGTGAAATCGGGCGTATACGCGCCGAACCCGATATTGAACGTGGTTGCCGTGTAGGAAGTTTCCGTTTTCAGCGCCGTAACGCGGCAGGGAACGTCCGCTTTTCCGCTTTCCTCGGCGTCCGCCCGCGCCGCCGACACGGGAAGCGCGATATAATCTTCCAGCCGATAATAGGAAAGGAGCACGTACGCCGCGTAGCCGATGACGACGGTGAGCAGCGCGAGAAAGACGCATAACAGACTTAATAAAAATTTTTTCGTTGTTTTTTTAACCATATTTTTCCCGGTAAAATTCTTTCCCCCGAAAAAGTTGCCGCGGCTATGGCGGAAACTTTGTAGAATCTCATACGAATATTATCTTATACGAAACGGCGCGAAATGTCAATCGATTCCGACGGAAGAATACGAAATAAGTACGATTTATTGCGACGGTTCGTCGGGCGGACAGGTTCGTTTTGCCGTTTTCTTGCGTATTCGCGCGGGGCGCGGCATGTACGGGAGCCGCGGGGCGGCGGAGGACAAGCGAAAAAACGGGAAATAAGACGTCTTTTCGGGCGCTTGACTTTTTATAAAAAAAATGGTATACTTACGGCGTTGAATATAGAACGGGGCGGCGCCGCGGGAAACTCCGGCGGCGCACAGGGCTGAAAATCATGAGCGATATTACCAAGCGGGCGATTTCCGCGTCTTTGAAAAAGTTGCTTTGCGAAAAGAAACTGAATAAAATCACGGTGCAGGATATTGCGGACGACTGCGGCATTAACCGCCAGACGTTTTATTACCATTTTCAGGATATTTACGATCTTGTGGAGTGGACGTGCATAGAAGATACCGAAAAGGTGCTGAAAGAAAACCGCACGTACGCTACCTGGCAGGAGGGGTTTCTGGCGGTGTTTTATCTGGCGAAAGAGGATAAGACATTTATCGAGAATATTTATCGTTCCGTTTCGCTGGAACTTCTGGAACAGTATTTGTATCGTCTGGTGTATCCTCTTTTGAAAAACGTGGTGGACGAAAAGGCGAAAAATTATACCGTGCGGGACGAGAACAAGAAATACATCGCCGATTTTTATAAGTACGCGTTTGTGGGCGTGCTGCTGGAGTGGATCAGAAACGATATGCGGGAAAGTCCCGAATCGATTACCGACAGGGTGAGCAAAATCGTGAGCGGTTCGATAGAAACCGCGTTCAATAATTTCAGCCGCGGGCAGTAAATTTTTCGCGACGGTTGAAAGAGGGCGGTTAAAGCTACGGGAGAGTTGCGGCGCGCGTATTGACGCGCGCTGGGTTTTTAGGAAAGGGAAACGTTCGAGCCGAAGATACCTATGTGAATTTTATCGGCATATTGTCCGCTAAAATTTTTCACGGGCAAACGGAGTTCCGGAAGCAAAGAGGACGACGCGGCAAATTTTGTTGCGCTTAATTTTTCGCTGTTCGCCTCTGAAAAATTAAATTCGTCGCGTTTTTTCCTATTGACAAACGCCTTGTCCGGCATTATAATAATATCGTCGCGCGTAAATACGCGCGCCGGGAAGCAAAACAGATGCAAAAAACGCAACGACGCACACAATAAACGAGGCGCGCGCATGCAGGGAGAAAGATTATGAACAATGCCGACGTAACGGTATACGATTTACAAAAATGGCTGTCGCCGCTGTGGAAAAGCAACACGGTGTATGCCGAAACCGCGTTTATTTTAAAAAACGCGCTTGGCGAAATCCGCCCGAAGCGATTGGCTTATCCCGTCAAAAAAATCGTTTCCGTCCGCAGTTTCGATCTGCAAACCGTCTACGAAGAGGGAAAGGATTATTCCGTCAACGAATACGGCGAACTTCAGGTGCTTCCGGAAGGGAAAATCCCGTACCTGTCCTGGAACGAATACCGTTTTTCCGAGTTTGTGCAGGATGACGTACACATACCTTCCGCCGACGCGCTCGGCGCGCAGTGCGTGCGCGAACTTTTCGCCGATAAAGACGGCATGAGCGCGTACACGCTTGCCGTAACGTACGAACACGAACCGGACGATTATTACGCCGTAACGGCGGGAAAGAGGGGTAAATTCCCGCGCACGCTGGAAAAACTGAAAAACGGGCAGAACATAAAAATCGCCCCGGCGGCGGAACGGAATTTTTTCCGTTCCGCTCTCTTTTTACAAATAACGGACGGGAAGCGCGGCGGCGCTTTTCGCGGCGGAAAAATTTCGCGGCTGTATTTAAAAGCTATTGACATTCGCACGGAAAAGTCGTATAATGATAAACGCGTTCTCCCCGCAAGGCGGGAGAACGGACGGGAGCAGTGAAAAAATATGTCGGCTGAAAACGAAAAAAACGCCGTCGGCGAACAGAACCGGACGGACGGCGACAAATCGTCGGGCGCAAAACAGTTCCGCCCGGACGGCAAAAAAACGAAGGGCGTTTTTCTGGACGCGGCTACGGTGCTGCTGGCGGCAATCATGTCCGCCCTCGGCTTTCACGTGTTTGTGTATCCCGCCGATTTTGCGCCCGCGGGCATGGACGGCGTCGCCACGATGCTGCAAAAAATCACGGGGCTCAACGCGGGCTGGTATATGCTTATGCTCAACGCGCCGCTTCTTATCGCCGCGCTGTTTGTGCTGAAAAAACGGTACGTTATCGGCACGTTGGCGTTCACCGTCTTAAATTCGCTGTTTCTGATTATTCTCAGAAAAATCGGCTTTTATCAGTATCATACGGAAACGGACAGATTTCTTCCCGCCATCTTTTCGGGCATCATTCTGGGCGCCAGAATGGGCATGCTGCTTCGCATCGGCATGTCTACGGGCGGGGTGGACATCGTGGCGTGCATGGTGCAGAAAAGCCGCCCGTACTTAAACGTGGAAAGGGTAATCGCCGTCATCTCTTACGCCATCATTTTCATTTCCTACGCAGTGTATCGTCAGTTGGACAGTATTCTGCTTTCGGTGGTGCAGATGTTCGTGTACGAACGCGTGGCGGCGGCGTTCATGAAAGATTCGCGCAACGCGGTGGAATTTAAAATCGTAACCAAACACCCCGAAGAAATCCGCGGCGAAATTCTGTACAATTTAAAACACGGCGCCACGGTGGTGGAAAGCAAGGGCATGTTTACGGAAAGCGACAGCGCGGTGATTTTTTCCGTGGTGAACCTGCGGCAGATACCCGAATTTTTAAACATACTCAAAAAATATCCGGATACGTTCGTATACTACACCGAAGTGGCGGGGGTATCGGGCAACTTCCGCCGCCGGCAGGACGAAGAGGCGAAATAAATTCAATCATCCGCCCCTCCGCGCAGCGGAAACGGGCTTATACTGCAGGAGAAAATAAAAAATGTCGATGGAAAAACGCGCAGGCAAGGCAAAAATTGCCGATTACGCCGTCATTGCGGCAATGGCTGTTTTAATGGCGCTCAATTACGATTTGTTCGTAGTGCAGAATAAATTCGCGCCGTCCGGCTTGAACGGCGTGGCTACGATGATCGATTATCTTACGGGCGGAAGAATGAATCTCGCCTATATGTCGCTGATTATCAATATGCCGCTTTGCATGCTGGCATACTTTCTTGTGGAAAAAGATTTCGCGCTGAAAACGGGCGCGTACTGCGTCATTTATTCGGGCATATATCTACTGCTCAGCAAAACCAACGCGCTCGGCAGTTTCCGTTACGATGCCAGGGGCGCCAATACCATCTATCCCGTGCTTATTTCGGGCGTCATCAGCGGCTTTGCGTACGGAATGGCGTTCCGTCGCAACGGCTCCACGGGCGGTACCGACGTCATTTCCAAATTCGTCAATAAAAAGGTTCCTAACCTGAACTTCGTATGGGTACTGTTTGCGCTGAACGCCGTCGTGGCGATTTCTTCGTATTTCGTGTATACCGATATCAACCCGGAAACAGGCGCCGTAATCCGCAATTACAAGCCCGTGTGCATGTGCGTTCTGTACAGCTTCATCTCGTCGTTTATGGCAAACCGCAGTCTGCAGGGCGTGAAGTCGGCGTATAAATTTTTGATTATCACGCGGCACGCGGAAGAAATCGATAAGGAAATCGTGGAAAAACTCAAACACAGCGCCACAAAGATGATCGGCACGGGCGTGTACAGCAACACGGAACGCGACGTCATCATTTGCGTTGTCAGCCGGCATCAGATTGTGGATTTTGAAAATATCATCAAAAAGTATCCGGATACGTTCGCTTTTGTGGAAACGGTGAACGAAACCATCGGCAATTTTAAAAAAGTAAAGCGTCGTTCCGACGATACGTTCTATTACGTAGACGAAAATTAAAAATTTACATTTAATATAGGCTTCCCTTGCCTGAAAAAAATTCAGCGAACTTCATTTTTTCGGCAAAAATTGTCAGCCACTTCGTGGCTTCCCCTTGGGGGGCTTTTCTTGCCGAACTGCCGTTTAAGGCAGCTTCGGCA
>ERZ1027188.75-NODE-75-length-41964-cov-20.606791_pt1 | contig 41964 bp, 33 predicted proteins | sample MGYA00519273_ERZ1027188 | MGnify/ENA primary metagenome ERZ1027188 (study PRJEB26926, sample SAMN06164623) | human gut metagenome | biome: ENVO:00009003; feature: ENVO:2100002; material: ENVO:00002003 | host: Homo sapiens | place: USA | collected 2012 ... | reverse complement strand
CCGAAAAGGTGAATGCTTGGGGCAAGTGTTCACCCCGCTGTTCACCATTCGGTAACTGTCAGCAAAGTTACGACAAAAGGGCGATATAGGAAATTGAAAATTACTACATTGTTCTGTTTCTTTGCACCCGTGTTGTTAAAATAAAATTTATCTGCATTTTATTAGGATAAAGATACTTTAGTTTCAAAAATAATCCGTATCTTTGCAGTCGTATTCTTCTGGATAGTAGTTCTTGAATGCTTAATCTGGTAGAATGAAATTTAGAATGAGCGGACATTTGGGATGCTCATAATTTAATAATGGAGGATTGGATATGAATAAATTAACAAGAGAAGAGGCGTTTAGACGTTGGAAATCTGCCAAGGCAACAAAGAAAGCCATGGTTGACAAGATGCAGAAGATGCTTTATGAAGACTACAAATTTCGTACAGGCGAGGAGCCTGTGAGATTTAATGTCTTGTAATGAAAGAATTAGCTTTAGATAGAATAAATGCCAATTCTCCCTATATGGTAGAAATGGATGTTTCAACAGGCTTGTTCAAGTTTGTTAGTGACAGAGAATTCTTTCTTCAGTTATGATGATATACAATGAATTGAGGCGTTCCGACTGATTTATACTCTGTAACGAAACAAAATCCCCCAACCTGCTAGAGAAAGTAGGTTGGGGGATTTTTATTGTGATATTCCGTCACTTATTGTCCCGACTTTTATTAGTTGCTCAGATTTTGAACCTTGTCCAAAGGTAGTTGGGTCGCTTTAGCAACCTGTTCTGCTGGAAGTCCCATAGCCAGCAAACGTTGAGCCGTTTCAATGTTTGCTTCTATTCTCCCTTCTCTTTTCGCCGTATCAATGGAGTTCTTGATATCCCGATATGCCATCTTATTTGTTTCATATTCCCGAATCTCCTGAGTAGTGAATTTGGCAATCTCAGCTTCCTCGAAAAGTCGTTCGAGAACCTTGTCGCATTCTTCTACCTGTTTCATACAATATTCAATTTATATTATTTGCAAAGATAGTGCCAGCGAGCGCAATGAAAGTTTGCTTTCAAATTGCCGAGCGCCGCCTATCTTTTTGTAAAGATAAGACATTTATTCGAATTAAGCAAGAAAATCCGGGTAAATTCTTTGGTATAATCAGATAATTTTCTTATTTTTGCAAATGTAAATTATAAAAGGAGCAATCATGAATCAGAATATGAAACGTTTGCCTTACGGCATCAATGACTTTGAGGCCGTTATAGAACAAAATCAATATTATGTGGATAAGACGATGTATTTGCCTTTGCTGGAAAACCAGCCAAGTAACATCTTCTTCATTCGTCCACGTCGTTTTGGTAAGAGCATATTCCTGAGTATGCTCCATGCTTACTATGACTGTAGCAAGAAAGAGAAATTCCAAACTCTTTTCGGTGATTTATGGGTAGGCAAGCATCCTACTCCTTTACAGGGGAAGTACCAGATTCTTCACCTTGATTTCTCGTATGTGGGGGGTAGTATCGAAAAGTTGGAGGAAAACTTCAATATGTATCTGCGTGTTAAATTGGACGGTTTCATGCGAGTTTACCAAGAGTTTTATCTGGCAGATTTTAAGAAGAGGTTCTTTCAGTCGGATTCTGGTACGGAGAAACTGGCTTTGCTTCAAGATGAGACTGCAGCCAAGGGCATTCCTCTCTATCTGATCATCGATGAATATGACAATTTCACCAATACCGTGCTCAATGAGCAGGGTGAGAATGTATATTGGGCAATCACCCATGCCGACGGCTTCTACCGTGATGTCTTCAAGAAGTTCAAGGGTATGTTTGAGCGTATCTTCATCACAGGTGTCAGTCCTGTGACCTTGGACGATGTGACGAGTGGATTCAATATCGGCTGGCATATCTCTACCAAGCCGGAGTTTAATCAGATGTTGGGCTTCTCTCAGGAAGAAGTGCGAAATATGTTTACTTATTACAAAGAAGTGGGAGGCATTCCTGCAACAAGTGATATCGAGGTGATGATAGACGAAATGAAGCCTTGGTATGATAACTATTGTTTCTCTGAGGATGCTTTGCATACTCAGAGTAAGGTGTTCAATAGTGATATGGTCATCTATTATCTCCGAAATTATATAGATAGGGGGGAAGCTCCGAAGCAAATGATAGATCCAAACACGAAGACAGACTACAACAAGATGAAGAAGCTGCTTCAGTTGGATAAGTTGGATGGTGACCGCAAGGGTGTCATCCGCACGATAGCTGAGACGGGGCAGATAGTGACAACCCTGGAAGAGACATTCCCTGCCTGTAGGTTGACTAACCCTCAAACATTCACCAGTTTGCTGTTCTATTATGGTATGCTTACTATAAAGGGGACTTTTGGTGATATGATGATATTGGGCATTCCAAACAATAATGTCCGTAAACAGTATTATGGCTATTTGTTGGAACAATATCAGGAGGAAAAGTTTGTGGACTTGAACCAGATGAAAATTCTGTTTACCTACATGGCACTTGAAGGTAAGTGGCGTGAAGGATTACAGTTTATGGCTGATGCCTATTCCCAGGTTTCATCTGTTCGTGACGGTATCGAGTCGGAACGCAATCTTCAAGGTTTCTTCATGGCATATCTGAATTTGAATAATTACTATTATACTGCACCGGAACTTGAGTTGAACCATGGCTATTGTGATTTTTTCCTTTTGCCAAACCTTACTCATTATGCTACCAAACATAGTTATATCCTGGAACTGAAGGTGTTGTCGAAGAAAGATTACGAATCAAAGCCTGAGGACGGCAAACTCTCCAAGGCAGAAGCACAATGGCAAGAGGCAGAGGCGCAAATCAAGCGATATGCCGTAGCTCCAAGGGTCGAGGCTCTGCGTCAAGGTACAACGCTCCATAAAATCATCATGCAGTTTGTTGCTGGCAAGTTGGTGAGGATGGAGGAAGTGGCTTGTTGAGATACATAGAATTCTTTCTTCAGTCATGATGATATACAATGAATTGAGGCGTTCCGACGGATTTATACTCCGACGAAGCAGTTAATGTTTGGCAATTTGCAGTTTTTTATGTTTATTGGCTGAATATGTTGCTATTTTTAGCCAATAATGCTTAAAAATAGCCGTTATTGGCTAAAAGTTATATAAGAATTAGCCAATAATTGCTTTTTTTCTTGCTATTTTTGCAAATGGTTAGAAATTAAAGCAGGAGAATACGAAGATGAAGAATAATATCATAGGCAGAAAAAGTGAACAAGATACCCTGGCGCATATTTTCGAGTCAAGGCAGTCGGAAATTGTGGCTGTATGTGGACGCCGCAGAGTGGGAAAAACGTTTCTTGTGCGCGAATATTTTGAACAGGAAATGGTGTTTCAGACATCAGGATTGGCTGGTGGAAACACACAGGAGCAGTTGAAAAACTTCTTTTATACGCTTCGACGTTACGACAGGAATGTAACCTCTGTTCCCCACGACTGGATCGATGCTTTTGAAATGCTTATCACTTATCTCGATTCTTTAAACGGGATAGAACGCAAGGTGGTTTTTCTCGACGAACTGCCTTGGATGGATACTGCGGGCTCTAATTTTATTTCAGCCTTGGAGCATTTCTGGAATGGATGGGCTTCGGCACGTCGTGACATCGTTCTGATAGTCTGTGGCTCTGCCACTTCCTGGATGATGGATAAACTCATCAATAACCATGGCGGACTTTATGGTCGTCTTACCCATCGTCTTTTCCTGCAGCCTTTTTCTCTTGGGGAGTCGGAAGCTTTCCTGAAGACTAAGGGGATGATGTTGTCCAGATATGAACTGGCAGAACTTTATATGATATTGGGAGGAATCCCATATTATCTGAATCTTTTGGATGAACGGTTAAGTTTGGCTCAGAATATAGACCGTCTGCTGTTCAATCCCAATGGGCAGTTGTATAATGAGTTTACGATTCTCTATCGCTCTCTGTTCAAGGATTCTGAGGCATACGTCAAGGTGGTAGAATGCCTGAACGAGCGTGGTTATGGTATGATGCGCTCGGAAATAGCCGATGCCACCGGGATGAAGTCGGGCAAATCGTTGACCACGATTCTCGACAATCTGGAATCCTGCGGTTTCATCAGAAAGAATGTCAACTATGGCTGTTCCACCCGAAAGTCTCTCTATCAGTTGGTAGATTTCTTCACCTTGTTCTATTTCCGTTTCCTGCGCGATAGTTCTTTCCGTAATCTTCTGTATTGGAGCAAGTTGCAGCGCACGCCCCGTTTTTATGCCTGGGCTGGAGTTTCTTTCGAGATATTGGCGATGAATCATATCGACCAGGTGAAGCAGCGGTTGGGTATTTCCGGTGTGGCTACCCAGTTGTATTCCTGGCGAAGCAAGAGTGATGCCGGGTCGGCGGAGCGGGCAGCTCAGATAGACATGGTGATAGAGCGTGGTGACAATACCATCAATCTTTGCGAAATGAAGTTTTCGGAAAGTGAGTTTGCCATCAATAAGGATTACGAGAAGATTCTGAGAAACAAAATCGTCCGTTTTATGGAGGAAACGAAGACTCGAAAGTCGATACAGCTGACGTTTATCAGCAGTTATGGTCTTCAGCGGAATATGTATTCGGGCATAGCCCAGAACGAAGTGGTGCTCAATGATTTGTTTTGATAACATTCTGGGGTAGGAGAATTCTTTCTTCAGTCATGATGATATACAATGAATTGAGGCGTTCCGACGGATTTATACTCTGTAACGAAATAAAATCCCCCAACCTGCAGGAAACAGTAGGTTGGGGGATTCTTATTTATCTTACTTCCGAGATCATATCAGAATTATTCAGGTTTCCCTGATTTCTTCAGCAATGGGGCGAGGAACTTGTAGGTATAGCCCTTCTTTGCCTTCACCATGTCTTCAGGTGTGCCGGCAAAGAGAAGCTCGCCGCCACCTCTACCACCTTCTGGACCCATGTCGATGAGCCAGTCGGCTAGCTTGATGACATCAAGATTGTGCTCGATGATGATGACTGTATTGCCACGGTCTATCAGCTTCTGCAATACATTCATCAGGATGCGGATGTCCTCGAAGTGGAGACCGGTGGTTGGCTCGTCCAGGATGTAGAGCGTCTTGCCCGTGTCTCGCTTGGAGAGTTCGGTGGCAAGTTTTACTCGCTGACTCTCACCACCGGAGAGGGTGGTACTGCTCTGTCCCAGTTTGATATAGCCGAGACCTACATTCTGCAACGCCTTGATCTTGTTGAGAATCTGCGGCACGTTCTCGAAGAATTCCACCGCCTGGTTGATGGTCATATCCAGTACGTCGGCGATGCTCTTGCCCTTATATCTCACCTCGAGGGTCTCACGGTTGTATCGCTTGCCATGACAAACCTCGCAAGGTACGTAGACATCCGGGAGGAAATTCATCTCGATGGTCTTGTAACCATTTCCCTTACATTCCTCACATCTTCCACCCTTCACGTTGAAGGAGAATCTGCCCGGCTTGTAACCACGGATCTTCGCTTCCGGCAAGCCAACGAAAAGACTGCGGATATCGCTGAAGACACCGGTATAGGTGGCTGGATTGCTGCGAGGCGTTCTGCCGATAGGACTCTGGTCTACATTCACCACCTTATCTATATTGTCGATACCCTCGATACTGTCATACGGCATCGGCTTCTTCAGACTGCGATAGAAATGCTGGGAGAGGATAGGCTGAAGAGTCTCGTTGACAAGGGTGGACTTGCCCGAACCGCTCACTCCCGTAACCACGATGAGTTTGCCGAGAGGGAAGTCAACGTCTACTCCCTTCAGGTTGTTACCCCTGGCGCCCCGGATGGTGATGTGCTTGCCATTGCCTTCACGACGCACGGCAGGAACCTCGATAGCCATCTTGCCATTGAGATACTGGGCGGTGATGGTATCGGTCTTGAGCATTTCGGCAGGAGTACCCTGAAAGACTACTTCGCCACCCTTGCGACCCGCCTTCGGACCGATGTCTACAATCCAGTCGGCAGCCCGCATCATATCCTCGTCATGTTCTACGACGATGACCGTATTGCCCAGGTCGCGCAGTTCCTTGAGACTGTTGAGGAGGCGTTCGTTGTCGCGCTGGTGCAGACCGATGCTCGGCTCATCGAGGATATAGAGCACATTGACCAGCTGGCTGCCAATCTGTGTGGCAAGGCGGATGCGCTGACTTTCACCGCCTGAGAGCGAAGCCGACTGACGGTTGAGTGAGAGATAATTCAGTCCCACATCGAGGAGGAAGGTGACACGGGAGCGCAACTCCTTGATAATCTCGTGAGCCACCTTGGCTTTCATCGGAGGCAGATGCTGTTCCACCTCTTCCAGCCAGTTGCGCAGTTCATCGATGTCCAGGTTTGCCACTTCGGAGATATTCTTATCCCAAATTCTGAAAGCCAGGGATTCCGGCTTGAGTCGGAGACCGTGACATTCCGGGCATTCAACGACAGAGATAAACTGGTCAGCCCATTTCTTGCCGTCATTACTTTCGTCATTCTCCATCACTTTCCTGAGATAGTCGATGACGCCATCGTAGGCACAGAAATAGTCGGTGGAAGTATGCACCTTCTCCTTATCTATCTTTACGTTTTCCAGTGAACCATAGAGAATTTCCTCCATGGCAATATTCGGAATTCTGCAGATAGGAGTCTTGAGATTGAGGTCGTATTTTGACAGGAGCGACTCAATCTGCCAGAAAATCATCTGATTCTTGTATTTCCCGAGCGGAACAATACCGCCCTCATAGATGCTCATGTCTTCGTCCGGGATGACCTTCTTGAGGTCAATCTGGTTCACCTTTCCCAGACCCTTGCAGTGAGGGCAGGCACCTTCGGGCGAGTTGAAGGAGAACATGTTAGGCGCAGGGTCCTGGTAGGCGATGCCGGTAACAGGGTCCATCAGTCGCTTGGAGAAATTCTTCATCTCCTGACTGCCTTTCTCGATGACAGCCACCATGCCGTCGCCTTGTTTCATGGCGATGGAAACACTCTTGCGGATGCGTTCTTCGTCAGCTTCGCGCACCACGAGCTTGTCTATCACCACCTCGATGTTGTGGTTCTTGTATCGGTCAATCTTCATGCCCGGCACAATCTCCAGAATCTCTCCATCCACCCGGGCATAGAGATAACCCTTGCGCCGCATGCTGTCGAAGAGTTCACGGTAATGACCCTTGCGCTGTCTGACGAGGGGAGCGAGGAGGTAGATAGCCTTGCCGGCATACTCATTGAGAATCATCTCGATGACCTGTTCCTCGGTATATTTCACCATCTCCTCGCCGCTGCGGTAGCTGTAGGCAGTACCGGCACGGGCATAGAGCAGACGCAGGTAATCGTAGATCTCGGTGGTGGTGCCCACAGTGGATCGGGGATTCTTGTTGGTGGTCTTCTGTTCGATGCTGATGACCGGACTGAGACCTGTAATCTTATCCACATCCGGACGTTCCATGTTGCCCAGGAAGTTGCGGGCATAGGCAGAGAACGTCTCGATATAGCGCCGCTGACCTTCGGCGAAGATGGTGTCGAAGGCCAGTGATGACTTGCCCGAACCAGAAAGTCCGGTTATGACGGTGAGGGAGTCGCGGGGTATTTCCACGTCGATGTTCTTGAGGTTGTGAACCCTGGCTCCCCAAACATTAATCTTTTCTTCTGAAATCATTGTCCTGAATTAGTTTGATTCTCGATGTATCCCCTCAGCAGGTTGACATCTTTTTTGAAGTTATATATCTTTCCATCTGCACCTTTTGCCTTGACGAGGCAGAAGTAGACGCCATCCTTGACGGGACTACCCTTGTAGGTGCCGTCCCATCCAGTAGCCGGATCGGTCCATTCAAAGAGTTTCTGCCCCCACCTATTAAATATGTAGGCATGGAACTCAGTGATGTGCTGGTATCCGCTCTTGGGTTTGTAGATGTCGTTGATGCCGTCTCCGTTTGGTGAGAAGGCATTCGGCATGAGAAGAGAGCTGACCTGTGGTGTCTCTTCCGGGTTGCCCTCTTCGCCATCGTTGACTTCCTGAGCGTGCAATTGGCACGTTAAAAGTGGCAACAAGATGCAAAGTATACTTATTTTTCGTCTCATTTGAAGAATTATTTGTGCAAAGATAATAAAAAGCTGAGAGATTTTGGGCAGAATGCAAGATTTTTTGTATTTTTGCAAATGAAAACATTGAAATCTGAAGATTATCGGCAGAAAAATGACTCAAAATCTGCAGAAATCCGAAAGATAGGAATATAAAATTAATGAAGTTATGAGAAGAATCAAGAGATATTTCCTTGTTGTCGTTGGGCTGATGCTCAGCGTCAGTATTTTCGCTCAGACCACCAAGTGGCGTGACATCTATACGGTGAAGAAGAAAGATACCATCTTCGGTATCGCCAACAGCTATGGATTGTCGCTTCCGGAACTCATGGATGCCAATCCGGAGATGAAGCAGGAGGGATACATGCTCCAGAAAGGAGCCACCCTGTTTATCCCTTATGCCAAGGGACAGAAGAATCCAAACCAGAAGACAACTACCGCTACTCCTGCTGCCAGCCAGAAAACGGTTGCTCCTGCTGCTGCCAAGCCTGCAGCTACCGTCAGCAACGCTGTGAAGATTGGCGTGATGCTGCCGCTGCATGATGTGGATGGCGACGGCAAGCGCATGGTGGAGTATTACCGTGGCATCCTGATGGCATGTGACTATCTGAAGAAGCACGGTGTTTCTACCGATGTTCATGCCTGGAATGTGCCTATCGATGCGGATATCCGTACCACCCTGCTGCAGGAGGGTGCCAGCCAGTGCGACCTTATCTTCGGTCCGCTTTATACCAAGCAGGTGGCTCCACTTTCCGAGTTCTGCAAGAACAACGGCATCAAGCTCGTCATTCCTTTCTCCATCAGTGGGGATGACGTGGAGCGCAGCAAGGAGATTTTCCAGGTTTATCAGAGTCAGGAGAGCCTGAATAATGCTACCGTGAAGGCATTCCTGAAGCGGTTCACCAATGTGCATCCTATCTTTATCGACTGCAATGATTCCACTTCCCGCAAGGGTGCCTTTACTTTCGGACTCCGCAAGGAACTGGAAAAGCGCAATATCAACTTCAGTATCACCAACGTGAATTCGAGCATCGAGCAGTTTGCCAAGGCTTTCGTGCCTAGCAAGCAGAACGTGGTGATTCTCAATACAGGCCGTTCACCTCAGTTGACCGCCGTGCTCAACAAGTTGGATGAGTTTGATGCCAAGTATCCGGGTGCATCCATCTCGCTCTTCGGTTATACGGAATGGCTGATGTATGCCAAGTACAATCTGGAAAGGTTCTACAAGTATGACACCTATATCCCTTCCACCTTTTATTATAATGCCAGCAATATGCGTACCCAGTCGTTGGAGACGAGTTATCAGCGTTGGTTCCATCAGCCGATGCAGGTAGCCCTGCCACGTTTCGCCATTACGGGTTATGACCATGCCATGTTCTTTATCCAGGGCGTGAAGAAGGAGGGGCGCAACTTTACGGGCGACAGCAAGCATTCTACTTACCAGCCTGTACAGACACCGCTGGATTTCGAGAAGACGGGACTCAAGGGAGGTTATAAGAACAAGAGTTTCATGCTGATCCACTATACCTTCAATCATCAGATTGAGGCGGTGAAGTATTAGGACTTTGAACTTTGGACTTTGAGCTTTGATCTTTGAAGTTTGATCTTTGAATATTGAAAAATGAACTTTATGATATGTATTTGATAAGAAGATATATACTGCTTTCTCTGGTCTTGGGGGGCGGACTGACTGCTTCGGCACAGATTGGAGAGCATCGCAATGACTTTGCAGTCGGATTGAATGGGGGCTTCATTATGAGCTCAGTAGGTTTTACGCCAGACGTACAGCAGACGCAGCACGGCGGAATGACGGCGGGTTTCTCGATGAAGTATACCTGCGAGAAATATTTCAACACTATCTGCTCCATCTATGCCGAGGTAAACTATGCCAAGGTGGGATGGAAAGAGGATATCCTTGATAAGGAAAACAATCCGGTGATTATCACGGAGACTCAGGAGCCGATGGCGTATAGCCGTACCATCAACTATATCCAGGTGCCGGTGTTCGCTCATCTGGCATGGGGTAGGGAGATGAGAGGACTGAACATCTTCGTGAATGCCGGCCCACAGTTCGGTTATTATCTCAGTGAATCGACCAAGACCAATTTTGATGTGAAGAAGTTGCCTCAGACGGACAACAACCGAGTGAGCCCGGTGATGGCACAGGATACGATGGCAGTAGAGAACAAGCTGGATTACGGTATCGCCGTGGGTCTGGGTGCAGAATACAGCATTCCGAGAGTGGGGCACTTCCTTGCCGAAGCCCGCTACTACTACGGATTGGGAAATATCTACGGTTCGTCGAAGCGAGATTACTTCGGAAAGAGCAACTTCGGACAGATAGTCCTGAAGCTCTCTTATCTCTTCGATATCACAAGAACGAAGAACGTGAAGAGGAAATAGATGATAATTAATAATTGATAATTAATAATAAATCAATGATAACGGGTTTATCATTGATGTTTTGAAAAAAATGAGTACAACAGAAAAAATGCAGATGAAATTGAGCGACTCAACGTCAGCTCGCTGGATCGCCCTCCTCATCGTGAGTGTCACGATGATGTTCGGCTATTTTTTTACAGACGTGATGTCTCCACTGGAGCCACTCTTGACAGCAGCCAAGGGGGCAGAGAATGGTCTCGGGCTCGGATGGAGTTCGGATGAGTATGGCTTCTTCTCCGGTGCCTATGGATACTTCAATGTGTTCCTCCTGCTTCTCTTCTTCGGTGGTCTTATCCTCGATAAGTTTGGCATCCGTTTCACAGGTATCCTCTCCACCTTCCTGATGTTTGGTGGAGCCTTGATCAAGTGGTATGCCGTAGGGCATGAGTTTGCCGGAACGGTAGCAGTACCATTCTTCGGTACTTATAGTACACAGGTAGTGATAGCCGCTCTTGGTTTTGCCATCTATGGTGTGGGCTGCGAGATATGCGGTATCACGGTGAGCAAGGTTATCGTGAAGTGGTTTACGGGTCATGAGTTGGCTCTGGCAATGGGTGTGCAGGTGGCTACGGCACGTTTGGGAACTGCTGCTGCCCTGAGTGCTTCTCTTCCTTTTGCCAAGTCGATGGGTGGAGTGTCTGCTTCTATTGGTCTGGGTGCAGCTTTGCTTTGCGCTGGTGTACTGGTTTATCTGGTTTATTGCGTGATGGACAAGAAGGAGGATGCTTCAGCAGCTGCAGCGGCTACAGAGCCGGAGGAAGGTTTCAAGTTTTCAGACCTGGGTGGTCTTTTCAAGACAACCGGTTTCTGGTATGTGGCTGTACTCTGCCTGATGTTCTATGCAGGCGTATTCCCATTCCTGAAGTTTGCCACCAAACTGATGATTTTCAAGTATGGTGTTGAAGCAAATATGGCAGGTCTGATTCCTGCGATGTTGCCATTCGGTACCATCTTCCTCACCCCGCTTTTTGGTGGTATATACGACAAGTATGGCAAGGGTGCCACGCTGATGATTATCGGCAGTTGCCTCCTGACCTTTGTACACGTCATGTTTGCTCTGCCAATCAACTCATGGGTGCTTGCCATCGTACTGATGCTCATCCTTGGCATCGCCTTCGGACTGGTACCATCAGCCATGTGGCCATCCGTGCCAAAGATTATCCCTATGAAACTCTTGGGAACTGCATACGCCCTCATTTTCTATATCCAGAATATTGGACTGGCTCTCATTCCAGTATGGATTGGTAAGGTAAACCAGGCAAATACCGCAGCCGACGGCACCATCGACTATACCCAGACGATGACCATCTTTGCCTGCTTCGGCGTGATAGCCATCCTCATCGCCTTCCTCCTTCTTTTTGAAGATAAGAGAAAGGGATACGGTTTGCAGAAGCCTAACGTGAAATAAGTGAAGAGTGAAGAACGAAGAGTGAAGAATTCGTTTGCTCTTTGTTCTTCGAACTCTTTGAAAGTATAATTCTATAAAAGAAAGGAAACAGCCATGAATGCTACACCTGAATCATTGATTAAAGAATATGCTGACCCGATAGAGCAGCAGGAGATAGACAAGTTTATCTGTTCGGAAATGAGCAGACAGATTCACCGATATATCAAGGGTATGTCGGGAACCAAACAAGCTATGCTCAAGTTTGAGGAAAAACTGGCGAGCCTCTCTGTCCCTGAGAAGGAGAAGGCGATTGCCAAGTATATTGATCTGAACCGAAAGGCATTGGACGGTCTCGACTTGAAGATGATTCTGGTTCGTTCGGTGGCTAACTATTGCGATACTTTCCAGTATATGCTGGATTTCGTGAACGACAAGCGCAAGATGGTGTTCTATTACCATCGCCTGAAGGAGAAGTACATCCGTTATCATGAGGTGTTTGAGGAGAACGGCAAGTTTGGCATGAAGGACCATCAGGGCAACGTGATGCTTCAGCCGGTGTATGATTTCCTCCGAACCTGTTACATCTATAATGATGACTTGGGCATCATGCCGGTGATTGCAGAGAAAAACGGCAAGATGGGACTGGTGATGCCGGACGGCAATGATACCATCGTTGCCGACTTCCTCTATGACGAAATCTGTCTCAGAGATGAATATCCTTATTTCGAGGCGGTAAGAGACGGAATCAGCGGATTGATTGATAAGGATGGAAACTTCGTGAATAATTAATAATGTAGAATTAATTGTATAATTTATAATGTACAATTAATAATGTATAATTTAGAATGTACAATTAATTGAGGCGCAAGGCTTGAAAGAGAAAGGGCAATCAGATTGGGATGAACCAACTGATTGCCCTTTTTTACTTTCGTTGCTGTGAGCAACTTAGTTTTATCTAATTTTCTCTCTCGTCTTCTATCCGAATGAATTATTAATTGTAAATTATTAATTATTCATTATCAATTATCCCAGGTATTTCATCAGGATCTTGATCTTTCCGCTGTCACGGAGCTTGATGATGCTCTTTTCTCGAATCTGGCGAACACGCTCACGGGTGAGGTTGAACTCGCTGCCGATTTCCTCCAAGCCCTTCTCGTGGCAACCGATGCCATAGCAGTAGCAGAGAATCTTGCGCTCACGCTCCTTCAATACGGTCTTGAGAACACGCTGCAGCTCGCTAGCCATTGACTCGAAGTCAACACCCTTGTCGGTACGGCTGTCATCGCCAGATGCCATCACGTCTACCATTGCATTGTCATCATCATCGCTACCGAATGGAGCATCAATACTCATGTGGTGGTTGTCAGCCTTGATGGTCTGGTCAATCTTGCTTTCCTCCATTTGGGTAATCTGTGCCAACTCAGCAACAGAAGGCTTGCGCTGGTTCTCCTGCTCGAACTTGCTGATTTCAGCGCTGATCTTGCTCAATGCACCCACCTGATTCAAAGGCAAGCGAACGATACGGCTCTGCTCAGCGATAGCCTGGAGAATGCTCTGGCGAATCCACCATACTGCGTATGAGATGAACTTAAAACCACGAGTCTCATCAAACTTCTCTGCCGCCTTCACCAAACCGATGTTTCCCTCATCGATCAAGTCGGTAAGACCCAGACCCTGGTGCTGGTATTGTTTAGCAACAGAAACAACGAATCGAAGGTTTGCCTTAACCAGTTTTTCCTTGGCACGTTCACCTTCACGACCGCCTTTGCGAATCTTCTGTGCGAGTTCGATCTCCTCATCGATAGAGACCATAGGCTCACGACCAATCTCCACCAAGTACTTATCAAGTGCTTCACTGGAACGGTTGGTTATACTCTTGCTAATCTTAAGTTGTCTCATATAAATCCTTTTACCTTTCTATTTATTTTAATCTCATTATTAATAATGTCGGAAACCACCTTTGCGGTTTCGGGGTGCAAAGGTACAAAAAAAAACGCAATTACACTGTAATATTATTGGAAAATTTTTCTCCGATTTGTCTGTTTTTTAGAAATTTAGGTGATAATCAGTATGAAAATGCAATTTGCTGAACGGTTTTTCCTGCAATAAGTTTGAAATATGGAATAAATTATGTATCTTTGCACAGAATTTGCGAGAAAAGAATAACTAAATAATAAAATAACAATAAAACAAAAATTATGTTTGAGAATCAACCAAAAGGTCTGTGGACCTTAGCTTTGGCAAATACGGGTGAGCGTTTCGGTTACTACACCATGCTCGCAGTATTCGCTCTGTTCTTGGGTGAGAATTTCGGTTTTGATGCCGGTACGGCATCAGAGATTTATACCTGGTTCCTCACTGCAGTGTATTTCTTGCCTCTGTTTGGTGGTATGGCTGCCGACAAGTGGGGTTACAACAAGATGGTAATCATCGGTATCCTCATCATGTTCCTGGGCTATCTGTTCCTGGCTATCCCATTGGGTGGAGGTTCTGTAGCTATTGCTGCCATGGGTGCTGCCCTGCTGCTCGTGAGCTTGGGTACGGGTTTCTTCAAGGGTAACCTCCAGGTGATGGTAGGCGACCTTTACAACGATCCTAAGTATGCGCAGCATCGCGACTCTGGTTTCTCGCTTTTCTATATGGCGATTAACATCGGCGCCTTGTTTGCTCCTACTGCTGCCACCACAATCATGGCATGGGCACAGAACGACCTGGGCTATTCAAAGGCTGATTCTTATCACTTCGCTTTCGCAGTAGCTTGTGTTTCTGTGATTGTTTCTATCCTCATCTATTTCTTGGGTAAGAAGACCTACCAGCAGGTATTGGTAGCTGACAAGAAGAAGGAAGACGGCAAGACTGAGGAGGTAGAGGAGATGAGTCCTGCTGAGACCAAGGAGCGCATCGTTTGCCTCGGTTTGGTTTTCGCTGTGGTTATCTTCTTCTGGATGGCTTTCCATCAGAACGGTTTGACCTTGACTTGGTTTGCTGATGAGTTTACTGCTCGTGAGGCTACAGGTGCTACCGGTATGATGTTCAATGTAATCAACCTCGTTTGGTGCATCTTCATGGTATTCGGTATCTGCGGTCTGTTGACTGCTCCTAAGGGTACTTCTGGCAAGAGCAAGTTGATCAATCTCGCTCTCATCGTGATTCCTGCTGCCATCCTGGGTTATACTTACATGAATTCCGGTGATTCTACCGTAGCTATCGATGCTCCTATCTTCCAGCAGTTCAACCCTTGCTTCGTAGTAGCTCTGACTCCAGTGAGCATCGCTCTCTTCGGCTGGTTGGGTCGCATCGGCAAGGAGCCTAAGGCACCAGTGAAGATTGGTCTGGGTATGCTCGTTGCTGCCGGTGCTTATCTCCTGATGACTGTATCAAGTCTTGGTTTGCCTGCAACTGATCACCCTAACCACGTAGCAGATGTTACTCCAAACCTGCTCGTCGGTACCTATTTAATCCTGACTTTCGCAGAGTTGTTGCTTTCACCTATCGGTATTTCATTCGTATCTAAGGTAGCGCCTCCAAAGTACAAGGGTATGATCATGGGTGGCTGGTTCGTTGCAACAGCCCTCGGTAACAAGTTGGTTTCTATTCCAGGTCACATGTGGGATATGCCATTGCCAGTAGTATGGGGAACCTTGATGGTTATCTGTCTGCTCGCTGCTCTCTTCATCTTCTCTATCATCAAGAAGTTGAATCGCGTAAGCTAATGGAAGCATTAATTATAACATTGGCTGGTACTGGAGTAGTAGCTTTGGTATTAAATATTTGGTTAAGTACCAAATCTGGTAAAAAATGGCTTAAAAGTCTTTAAGAAAAAAACGAGGTAACAGGTTATGCCTGATACCTCGTTTTTTTTCGTTTTTAATATATTATTTCTTCAACCACTTGTCTAACCAGCCGAAGAAAGTGCGCTGCCAGAGCACGCCGTTCTGTGGCTTCAATACCCAGTGGTTCTCATCAGGATAGATGAGGAGCTCGGCTGGGATGCCACGCATGCGGGCTGCATTGAAGGCGCCCATGCCCTGGTTGGCATTGATGCGGTAATCCTTTTCGCCGTGGATGCAGAGGATTGGAGTATCCCACTTGTCAACGAACTTGTGAGGACTGTTCTCGTAAGTCTTCTTGGCGTTGGCACTCTGGTCCTTGTTCCAGTAAGCATCGTCATACTCCCAGTTAGAGAACCAAGCTTCCTCGGTATCGGTATACATGCTCTCCAGGTTGAAAGCACCATCGTGGGCGAGGAACGCCTTGAAACGCTTGTCGTGATGACCGGCGAGATAGTATACTGAGAAACCACCGAAGCTGGCACCTACACAGCCCAGACGATCCTTGTCTACGTAAGGCAGATTCTTGGTAGCATCATCGATGGCAGAAAGATAGTCGTTCATGCACTGACCGGTCCAGTCGCCAGAAATCTCCTCGTTCCATGCGCTTCCGAAACCAGGAAGACCACGGCGGTTAGGCAATACGACTACATATCCGTTGGCTGCCATAATCTGGATGTTCCAGCGGTAGCTCCAGAACTGGCTGACAGGACTCTGAGGACCGCCCTCGCAGAAGAGAAGGGTAGGATACTTCTTGTTGGCATCGAAGTTGGCTGGCAACATGATCCATACCAGCATCTGCTTGCCGTCGGTAGTCTTCACCCAGCGCTGCTCACACTTGCCCATATTCAACTGGCTGAGGATGTGGTCGTTCTCACGGGTAATCTGCTCTACCTTGGTGCTTTGAGCATTCTTGCCTGGAGTTACGATGTAGAGATCAGTAGGGTGGCTCATGCTAGCCTTGGTAGCGAGAAGCTTGTTGCCGTTGTTGGCGAGCGAGATGCTTCCGTAGTCAGCCCACTCGTTGGTGATCTGCTTCACTTCGCCCTTGAAGTTAGCCTGATAGAGGTTCAGGGTTCCGTGCCATACGCCGATGAAGCTGAGGCTCTTGCTGTCCTTGTTCCATACGAAGCCCTCTACGTTAGAGTCGAACTTGTCTGATACATAGTTCTTCTTGCCGGTAGCGAGTTCGTATACGCAGAGGCGGTTGCGGTCGCTCTCGTATCCATCGCGAGCCATGCTCTGCCAAGCGATGTACTTGCCGTCAGCAGAGAACTGAGGGTTCACGTCGTAACCAGGGTTGTTCTTCAGATTCTCAGGAGCGTTGACAGCCTGGTTCTTCATGCTCTTGGTAGCATCAATCTTAGGCTCTACATAACCCGCCTCCTTGCAGAGGTTCTTGGTCTCGCGCGTACCTATATTATATAGGTAAATATCAGAATCGGTAGAGATGGCATACTGAACGCCCTCTTTCTTGCGGCAGGTATAGGCGATGGTCTTGGAATCAGGACTCCATGCCAACTGCTCGATGCCTCCGAATGGAGCCATAGGGCACTCGAATGGTTCATCCTTCAGGATGTCTTCGCCAGCGTTGACGCTACCGTCCTCAGCCACATCAGCCACGAAAGGATGGAGAAGGCTCTCTACGTAGTGGTCCCAGTGGCGATAGTTCATGTCGGTAACGAGACGACCGGTAGCCAATGGAAGGTCAGAAGGATTCTCCTTGATGGTTCCGTGATAAGGGAGTTCCTTGATGAGGATTACCTTCTTGCCGTCAGGAGAGAAGCGGAAGCCCTGGATGCCCAACTTGTCGTTGGTGAGCTGCTTGCGGCCTGTTCCGTCTGGGTTCATGCTCCAGAGCTGACCGCCACGGATGAAGGCAATCTTCTGACCGCCCTGAATCCATGCAGCATCGCTTTCGCTCTTGGCATCAGTGGTCAAAGCCTTCTGGTTCTTGCCATTGGCATCCATGATGAAGAGCATCTGATGGCTCTTGTTTTCCTTAACACTGTAGTAACCCACCTGGTAAACCACCTGCTTGCCATTAGGCGAAGCTTCTGCGGCCCCAATACGTCCCATAGCCCAAAGAGCCTCTGGTGTCATCAGGTGGTTCTCCACCTTGATGTTGTTTTTCTCAATCATAGTCTGTGCATCGACTGTTGTCGCACCCATGGTGAGGGCTGCAGCAGCCAAAATCATTGCTTTAATCATATTTTTGTGATTTTATTGAATATTTTCTGCAAAGGTACTGCAAATCGAGGACAATACAAAATAAATCGTGATTTATTTTTATAGTCGAGTGCAGCGTAACTTATTCAAAGTTACTGCAAATTGAGGACAATACAAAATAAATCATAAAAAAAACTTATGGATTCTTTCTCGTATCCCATTTTTTTTGTAATTTTGCAGTGTGTAATCAAGACATTAAACTTAATATGAATATTTTATTTCTTACGCAGTTTGCCAGCTTTGTCGTTTCTGGTATGCTGGCATTATTTCTGATATTGACCCGCTTTCAGATACGCTGGCCCAATCATCGCTATGAGGTATCGCGATGGCTGATGTGTGGAGCTATGCTTGCACTGACTTTCCATTTCGTCTTGCAGATGGCATTTGATATCCGTGCCAAGAGCGATGCAGTCGGTGCCGTGGTGAACATTCTCTTCTATGCACCTATCGAATATCTCATGACCTATGCCACTTTCAATCTCATCTGCTATCGCAGTGGGCGCAAGCGGGTAGGACTGTTCTGTTCGCTCAGCTATGCGCTTATCATTATCTGCTTCCTGATGGGATTCATTGGGGTTGTAACCCAAGGGCAGCATGCATATCGGTTTCTGGCTGTATCTGATGCTGGCTATCTTTACCCTCACTATCATTTACTGCATCATCGTTACCTTTCGTGAGATGCAGCACCATCGTAAGATTCTCCTGGACAATACTGCGGAAGACCTTTTGCCGTTTGACAGCTTTGCCAGCATGAGTTATGTCTCCATGGGTATCTGCTGTCTGGGTTTGATGGCGGGCATCATCTCCCGCCCCATCCTGCTGGTCATTGCCCCGCTGGTACTGCTTTCGGTGGTTGTCTTCATCGTCAGTTTCGTGGGTTATGGTTTCAATATCATGCCGCTGGACAACATGCTTGAACGGCAGATAGAGGAGGAGACAGAAGAGGAGACAGAAGAGGAGAAACCTGCTGAGGACGAAGAGGAAGTTGACGAATGTCTGACGCCGGAGAGTATCGCCAAGATAGAGAAATTGCTGGCAGAATGGTGCAAGAATGGAGGTTTCCGTGACAGCGCTATGAACATGCCGATGCTGGCATCCATGATTTGCGTCAACCGTAAAGACCTGTCTGCTTATTTTGAAGATTATCTCCAGAGCAGTTTCCGAGTATGGCTGAGCGATATCCGATTCCAGAAAGCCCAGAGCATGTTGAGGGAAGAAACCAGATACTCCAACGAAACGGTTTCCATAGAATGCGGCTTCTCATCCCATGCCCATCTCTATAAAGTCTTCAAGGCTAAGACAGGTATGACTCCGATACAATGGCGCCGTTTTATGGCAAAAAAGGCTAGTGAAAATAGTTTCATTCCTACGAATGAAACACCTATTTGATAGGAATGAAACTATTTTCTTGAGGAATGAAACTCCTTTTTTGGTTTTTAATTATTATATTTGCAACCGTAAGTGATAATTAAAAATGAATTTATATGGAGAATTACTCAGTTTTACAGACCATGACGCTCGCTGATATCGTGGGTGTATTTCTCATCCTGGTGATAGTCCTTGGCTCATTCTCTCTGATGTGGATAGATTATCGTGTATACCTGGAAAATCATAACAAGAAGCTCCGCCTGTTCGATTTCATCAGGAAGGAACAGTTGTATCTTTTCCTTTTCCTGATGTTCATCTTTCTGATTGGTGGGGAGATATTGCTCTATTCCTATTTATAAAGGTACTGATGAGTTGCCAGAAATAAGGGGATTGCTGTTTTTATGGCATGATAATGACAACTTTTGCGTCCTTTATTTGATTATTCAATAGTTTTTTTGTAATTTTGCAGGAGATTTTTGATTTCAAATTGCAAGATATAATAACAATTATGAAGATAGGATTTGACAACGAGAAGTATCTGAAGATTCAATCCGAGCATATCAAGGAGAGAATCTCTAAGTTTAACGGAAAGCTCTACCTGGAATTGGGAGGTAAGCTTTTCGATGACCACCACGCCAGTCGTGTTTTGCCGGGTTTCCAGCCTGATAGCAAACTGCGCATGTTTCAGAAAATCAGCGATAGCATTGAGATTGTTATCGTAATCAGTGCCGCCGACATCGAGAAGAACAAGAAGCGTGCCGACCTGGGTATTACTTACGATGAGGACGTGCTGCGTCTTCGTGGCGAGTTCCAGAACCGTGGTTTCATGGTGGGGTCTGTTGTCATTACCCATTATAACGGTCAGCCTGCTGCCATCGCTTTCAAGCAGCGTCTGGAGCGTGAGGGCATCAAGGCTTACTGCCATTATCTCATCGAGGGCTATCCTCACAACGTGAATCTCATCGCTTCTGACGAGGGATTCGGTCAGAATGACTATGTGGAGACTGAGCGTCCGCTCGTCATTGTTACTGCTCCTGGTCCTGGTAGCGGCAAGATGGCTGTCTGCCTGAGCCAGCTTTATAATGAGAACAAGCGTGGGGTGCGTGCAGGCTATGCCAAGTTTGAGACCTTCCCTGTATGGAATCTCCCATTGAAGCATCCGGTGAACATCGCATACGAGGCTGCTACTGCCGACCTCAACGATGTGAACATGATCGACCCATTCCATCTGGAGGCATACAACAAGATTGCCATCAACTACAACCGTGACGTGGAGATCTATCCTGTGCTCAATGCTTTGTTCGAGGGCATCTATGGCAGCAATCCTTACAAGTCGCCAACGGATATGGGTGTCAACATGGTGGGCTTCTGCATCTCTGATGATGAGGTTTGCTGCGAGGCATCCAAGAATGAGATTATCCGTCGTTACTATGCTGCAACCAACAAGATGGCGGCTGGCGCTTGCAATGATGCGGAAATCAACAAGATCCAGATGCTCTTCAATCAGGCTAAGATTACTACGGATTACCGCAAGGTGACAGTGGCTGCTAAGAATCACAAGAAGGAGACGGGTCATACTTCTGCTGCGATAGAGTTGGAGGATGGCACGATTATCTGCGGTCACAGCAGTGAGTTGTTGGGTTGCAGTGCGGCATTGATATTGAATGTTACCAAGCACTTGGCGGGAATCGACCATGAGTTGAAGTTGATTCCTCAGTCGATGATTGAGCCAATCCAGCATACCAAGGTGAATTATCTGGGTGGTCACAATCCTCGTCTTCATACGGATGAGGTTCTCGTAGCCCTCTCTGTTCTCTCGGAGAATGACGAGAACTGCAGAAAGGCATTGGAGCAGTTGCCTAAGCTTCGTGGCTGTCAGGCACATTGCACCGTAATGCTGAGTGATGTAGACCAGAAGATCTTCAAGAAGCTCGGAGTGAATATCACCTGCGAGCCTGTGCTGAAGAAGTAATTTCGAATTAAATTCTATAGAAGAAGTAGATTCGGATTATATAAAATACCCCCGAAGGGGTATAGTTAATCGTGCTGTTTGATTAATTATACCTTTTCGGGGGTAATTATTGAGTGCCAATTAATACTGATGAAGTAAATCTTCGATGATTATTTTCAATTCTGGTAATCCGTTTTTGATAGTATCATATACGATTGTTGTATTAACTCGATTGATTCTTTGATTTCTTCGAGCTTGTCGTGGATGGTACTGCGATTATACATACACGGCCTCCTGATTGATATTTGACTGCAATAAAGGGCGGAGCGATTTGCGGAAGCGAACTAAATCAACTTTGGTATTGAATAATTTACTTAAAGCCTCATGTAAGTTATGCATGAGCGAGAGAGTTGGCTTTTCTACTTCCACAACAATATCTATATCACTGTCTTCTGTATTTTCGCCTCGTGCAACCGAGCCGAAAATACCGAGTTTAGTGATACCAAAGCTATCTCCAAACTGTTGTTTGAAGTTGGCTAACTTTTCTAAGCTTTCTTGTAATCTAACCATAACTTGTATCTTTAGTTGCTGCAAAAATACGGAATAATTCTAAAATAACCAAACTATTAGCTATTTTTTTTATCTTTCCACAGGCATTCCGAGCTTGGTCCAGTTTAGGATTCCGCCTTCCATATCATATACCTTGAAGCCTTGCTTCTGCATTTTCTTGCAGGCACCAAGGCTTCGCTTTCCGCTTCTGCAATAGATGTAGTAGGTGCGGGATTTATCAAGCTTACTGATGCCGGCATCGAATGCCTCGGGATTGAGGTAATCCAGTTGTTGGGCACCTGCCAGATGACCTTCTGCATATTCCTTTTGGGTGCGGACATCTAGAAGGATGCTGGTTGTATCTGCCTTTGCCTGGTCGATAAAGGCCTGTGGAGCCAATACGATGATACCATCCGATGGGGCTGATTTTGCGGATGAGGCCGATTTGCCAGCCTGTGCTGAGCAGCCCGTGGTTGATAAGCCGATGGCTGCTAAAAGAGATAAGAGTATTTTCTTCATTTTCTGTTTTATTTATATTGTTCTTGTTTTTTGCTTTTTTTATTCATGTTTGTTCTGCTTGGCGGAAAGAATTGCAGAAATAATTGCTGAAAGAAATTATCTTAATGCCATGACTCGGCTGAGAATCAGTTTCTTGTATTGCTTCTTCATGCCGTCTGGCAGGAAGGAGGCGTCTATCAGGTCGAGCCATTTCACGATAGAGCGACGGAATTTCTTGGCGATGTTGCTGATTACCTTTTCGCTGAGTCCTGATGCCGTCATTACCTTGATGAAATCAGCTTTCTGAATCTTTCGCTTTCTGCCATTGAGCGTCAGTGCGAGTTCTTCGGGATCCTCCGGCATCACGAGCTGGGTGCAGAGGAGGTCGTAGGCAGGGGTTAATCCATAGCCCAGTTTCCTGTTGTTGTAGAGCGAGAAGTTCTTGAGATGCATGTCGGCGTTGCCGGTAATCCACGAGAAGATGACTACCTCCCAATAGTTCACGAGGTCGAGCTGCGAGAAGGAGGAATACTTTTTGATGAGTTTGGCTACCTGCTCGTAGGATCCTTTGTATTTGTATTCGGTAAGGCGCTCGGATAGCTGGCACATATCTTCCATGGGTACTTTGGTGCCATCATCCAGTCGGTCTATTCTCCGGGTGATATAACAGAGTTCGCCATCGGCAAAGCGAATCAGACCATGGGGAACCACGGCGATTTTGGCGGCTTCGGCGAGGTGCATTGTGAGATCTTCTATTTCCGGAAGACAGCGATAGCGGTCGGTCTGGGGCTTGAGGATGTATTTTCCCCAGAGGCCTACGATGGTAAATCGGGATGGTTCGTTCTTTCCGCCTGGGTTCACATCGAGCGAGAGTTTCGCCTGCACACCGGTGAGGGTGGTCTGGGCACGCACTACCTGCCTTGCCAGGTCGCCGATTTCCTTTCTTATATAGGGTAGGACAGGGGCTTCCTTGGTACCGAAGAGTTTCTTGGCGCAAGCAGGGTGGTAATCTATCTGACCTGGCTTGAGCGGTTTATAGCAATATAGACATTTTTCCATATTTCTTTCTCCTTTCTAGTTTTTGGGGGAAGTATTTGTTCCTTCTGCAGGTGAAGTTTCTTCTGCAAGTGAAGTTCCTTCTGTAAGTGAAGTTCCTTCTGCAGGTGAATTGTTGGTTCTTTCTGCATGAGATTCTTCAACCGGGATGACGCTGACGGCTCCGATGCAATCCTTGCAGCAGGCAAGGAGGAGCGACATTCTATCCCGCTGGTTGATTTTCCAACTGCTTTCTGCGATATTCAGGAGCCATCCTTCGGGGATTAACCCATCGAAGAAGGGAAACAGCACGGTATCGTGGTAGGGCTCGTTTGATAACGGGAGTGTGAGGCTCACGGCTTCTGCACCATCCGATGCCAGATAATCAGCATCGTAGGCAAAGGTGAAACCCGTTTCGTCTTCCGTCAGCAGGCCTACGTATTGGTTGTAGAGATAAATCTTTCCTTGTTTCATAAAGTTCAGTTTTTATTCTTTTCTGATAGGAACGGGGCCGATTTCCTGGCCGAAGAGGAGGAGAACCTGGTTAACTTTGTCCAGTCGCAATGTTTCCTTTCCCTGTTCCAGTTCTCTTACGAATCGGAGGCCTACGCCTGATTTCGCAGCCAAATCTATTTGGGTCAATCCGAATTGCTTGCGCATTTCCTTGACGTATGATGATAATGTATTGCTCATATTTTATTTGTTTTATACCCTTTCGGGGACAAATATACGAATAAAAAATGAAAATACCCCCGAAAAGGTATAATTTATAATATCATTTAACAAATTATACCTTTTCGGGGGTAATGTTATGCGTTTGTGACTGGAGTAACTCCTGTAACATTAGCTAGTGTGTCACGAATAAAACCATTGATTGTTGTTCCTGCTTGCATCGCCATCATTGCAATACGGCTATGAATTTCAGGAGTAATGCGGATATTCAAGTTGCCACTATAAGGTGCACGAGGTGCCTTGCCATTGGCTTTACATAAAGCCAGATAGTCATCTATTGCGCCTTCAAAATCCCTTCGTAGTTCATTGACATCTTGACCTTCGTAGGTAATCATATCCTTGCTCATTCCGAGAACTTTGCCATATAAGCAATTGTCCTCCTCACTATAATCTACGCTACCCGTATAACCTTTATATTTTAATAATCCCATATTATGTTCCTCCTATTTATTAATATATCCATTAGCTTTTAGAAATGTGAATACTTGTCTCATAACATATCCTTTGATTATATTTGAAGGATGAGGCTTATGCATGATGTAGCTATTAAAAAAGCGTAACGAACACCTTTTTGGGTAATCATTACGCTTTCATTTTTATCTAGAAAACTTTATTTTCCGAGATTATTCTTTTTCTCGTTCAGTTCTGCCTGCTTACGCATCATCTCTTCCTGCTGCTGGCGCTGCAATTCCTGGAGGGCCTGCATTCTTGCCATAAGGCCGCTTGCCTTCTTAGGGTTGTTCTTGTTCTCCTGATAGCGCTTCTCCAGGATGGCGAGGAGCTTCTCGTCGTTGGTGGTCTTGCGCAAGGTCCACATGATTGCGGCACTGAAGAACAATGAGATGAAGTAGTAGAAGTTCAAACCTGCTGAGTAGTCATTGAACATGAAGAAGAACATCAATGGCATGAGATACATCATCCACTGCATCATCTTCATCTGCTCTGCCTGCTGACCTACCATCTGGTCACGCTGCTGGCGCATCGTCATCCATGAGTACAACAGGTTGGCTACGCAGAAGAGAATACAGGTCAAACTCAAGTGGTCGCCAATCAACCAGATGTTGGTGTTCCACTCGATGATTGGGTCGAAGGTGCTCAAGTCGCTCATCCACAAGAACTTCTCACCACGAAGCTGGATGGCATTAGGCACGAAGTTGAACATCGCAACCCAAACCGGCATCTGAATCAGCATTGGCAAGCAACCAGACAGTGGACTAACACCATACTTGGCATATTCAGCCATCATCGCCTGCTGCTTCTGCATCTGGTCCTCAGGCTTGTTGTACTGAGCGGTAGCTGCCTCGAGCTTTGGCTTCAGCACACGCATCTTGGCAGAACTCATATAGCTCTTCTTCACCATAGGGTAGGTGATGAGCTTGAGGAGCAATGTGATGAGAATCAATACGATACCCATTGGGAATACATTGCTCAACCAGTCGAACACGTAGAGTGTGAAGAAACGGTTGATCCAGCGGATGATAGGCCATCCCAGATAAACGAGCTTCTGGAACTCCAGGTCCTTGCCGAAGGTGCTCTCCTTCTCTGTATTCTTCAGAATCTGGAAGTCGTTAGGACCGAAGTAGAACTCAAACTCAGATGCCTTCTTGCCGGTTGGGTCGAAGGCAGTCTTCATCTTAGCCTGGAACTGCTTCAGGTAGCCCGAACCCTTTTCCTGAGGGATAGAGGTCATGAAGGCATCCTTGTCGAAGTTGTCCTTAGCTACCATAATAGCTGAGAAGAACTGGTTCTTGAAAGATACCCAGTCGATAGTCTCTTCAATTTTCTCGTCGATTTTCTCGCTGCCCTCGTTCAGGTGGTCGGTGCCGCCCTCTGCCTCATGATAGGTGAGGGTGGTGTAGCGGTTCTCGAACATGAAGCCACGCTCCTGCTGGCGTGCCTTGTCGCTCCAGTCGATGCTCATCTTGTTGCAGTTAGGTGAGAACAGTCCTGCCATACCTTCTGTCTGCAGACTCATGTGGAGCATGTAGTCATCGCCGAGGGTATAGGTCATGCTGAGGGTCTTGCCTGGGGCAGCCTCTGCAGTCATGGTGACAGACTTGTCAGTCACGTTAGATGGAGTGAAGTAGAGATCGCTGGTGATGATGTTGGCCTCCTTTGCCTCGAGCATGAACTTGAGGCTCTGGTCGTTGCCGTCGAAGAGGGTAACGTCCTTCTGGTCGGCAGAACCGTCTTTCACCTTGAGGTTGTGACCCACGTATCCCTTGATGACTGCCTTCTCGACAGTACCACCCTTGGTATTGAGCGTCAACTCAACCTTCTCATTCTTCAAAACTACTTTCTGAGCCTGACCCTTCAAAGCCGAATAGAATAGGGCGGTAGAGTCTGCCTCAATCTGAGCCTTCGCATCAGCCTGGCGCTTAACAGCGGCAGCCTTGCTGGCCTTTTCCATCTCGGCATGTTTAGCCTTGGCGATGGAGTCCTGAACGAATGCCGCTCTCTGTTCTTCGGCTGAAGGCTGGTTGTACCAGCTAAAGCCAATCAGCACTACGGCAATCAGGAGGAAACCGATAATGTTGTTCTTATTCATTATTATTTTTTATTGTTTTATTTTCTCTGAAGCGACAGCAAAGGCCGTGCCATTCTGCTGCCTGAAGCCAGCCTGCCGCTATTTCTTGTTAGCGATGGCTGTCTTTACAAAGTCAACAAACAATGGGTGTGGCTTCAATACCGTGCTCTGGTACTCTGGATGATACTGTGTTCCGATGTACCATTTCAAGCCTGGGATTTCCACTACTTCTACCAGGTCGCTCTCCGGATTGCGGCCCACGCACTTCATGCCATGCTTCTCGTATTCCTTCAGGAAATCGTTGTTGAACTCATAGCGGTGGCGATGGCGCTCCTGGATATGCTCCTTCTTATAGATGTTGAACACGCGACTGCCTTGTCTCAGTACGCACTCGTAGGCGCCGAGTCGCATGGTTCCACCCATGTTTGATATGTTTTTCTGCTCCTCCATGATGTCGATGACATTATGTGGAGTCTTCTCATCCATCTCGCGGGAGTTGGCATCCTTGTAGCCCAATACGTTGCGGGCGAATTCGATGACGATCATCTGCATACCCAGGCAGATGCCGAAGGTAGGGATGTCGTGGGTGCGGGTGTAGTGGGCAGCGATGATCTTGCCCTCGATGCCGCGCTGGCCGAATCCGGGACAGATGACGATGCCGTCCTGACCCTTCAGCTGCTCAGCCACATTCTCTTCCGTGAGATGTTCTGAGTTGATGAATGTAATCTTCACCTTGTGGTCGTTGTAGGTGCCGGCATGCGAGAGGCTCTCGCGGATGCTCTTGTAGGCATCCTGCAGGTCGTACTTTCCAACGAGACCGATGTTTACCACCTCTGTAGCCTTGTTTCTGCGGTCGAGGAATGTTTTCCATGGACCCAGTGCAGGCTTCTCGCCGATAGGCTCTCCCATCTTGCGGAGGATGGCGGTGTCGAGGCCCTGGTTCTGCATGTTGACAGGTACCTCGTAGATGCTAGGAAGGTCTTCGCTCTGGATTACGCAGTCGATGTCTACGTTACAGAAGCTTGCCACCTTCTTCAGGATTCCCTCTTCGAGATGCTTCTCGGTGCGGAGAATCAGAACATCTGGCTGAATACCTACACTCTGCAGTTCCTTCACGGAGTGCTGGGTAGGCTTTGTCTTCAACTCGCCTGCTGCCTTCAGATAAGGCACATAGGTGAGGTGAACATTGACGGCGTTCTTGCCCAGTTCCCATTTCAGCTGTCGGATAGCTTCCATGTATGGGGCACTCTCGATGTCGCCGATGGTTCCGCCAATCTCGGTAATTACGAAGTCATAGTGATACTTCTTGCCGAGCAGCTTCACGTTGCGCTTGATCTCGTCGGTGATGTGAGGCACCACCTGGATGGTCTTGCCGAGATAGTCGCCACGACGTTCCTTGTCAATGACTGCCTTATAGATACGACCTGTGGTGAGAGAATTCGCTTTTGTAGTCTGAATGCCGGTGAATCGCTCGTAGTGTCCGAGGTCCAGGTCGGTCTCCATACCATCTACCGTTACGTAGCACTCACCATGCTCGTACGGGTTCAGTGTACCCGGGTCGATGTTGATGTATGGGTCAAACTTTTGGATAGTAATGTTGTAACCTCTTGCTTGAAGAAGTTTACCGATGGATGAAGATATGATTCCTTTACCCAAAGAAGAAACCACACCACCAGTAACGAAGATGTACTTTGTTTCAGCCACGATATTTATAATTTAAATTAGAATAATTTTGGGTGCAAAGTTACTATAAAATTATGAATTAGCCAAAATATTTGTAAAGAATGGCTCTGAATTTAGAATTATTTTGTTACCTTTGTGGCCAAATTATGTTATATCAAGGTATGAAAATAAAATTTGGATTACTCGTTTTAGCTTGGGTGGCTTGTCTGGCGCCTGCCGATGCGCAGCGTTCGCACAGGAAAAATGCACCTAAGGAGACTCTTGAAGCTAAGGATAATCGGCTGTTGAAAGACTATGCTGATTCTCTCTCAGTATATGGCAGTCGGCTGGATTCAGTCAGGTTGAAAGCCGATGACAGCCGTTTCGGCCTGCTCTTTACTCCGCTCACTTTCTATCATTCTCCTGCCAATCATCTGCTGCGCATCTCGCCAAAGGGTGAAGTGGGGGATTCGCTCGAGAGGGAGCTGGATGCTGCCCTGATGGATATCTATCTCAGACGTCCCGACCTGGTAAGGGCTACGGAATCCCGACTCAGAAAGGTGGGGGCACCGCTCGATGCGCCTTCCAAACCGAAGAAAAACCATCCTGACCTCGTTGAGCAGGTGGCTCCGAAGGCGATAGAGATAGAGTCGGCTCCGATGGATCTGGTCATCACCCGTCCTAACTTCTGGACCATCAACGGTGATTATTACCTCCAGTTCCTGCAGAATTATGTTTCGAGTAACTGGTACAAGGGTGGTGAGAGCAACTATTCGATGCTGGGACGCATCACCATGCAGGCAAATTACAACAACAAGCAGAAGGTGAAGTGGGACAACAAGCTGGAGCTGCGACTGGGTTATCAGACTTCCAAGGGCGACTCCCTGCGTTCTCTCAAGACTTCCGACGACTTGATACGATATACCAGCAAGTTGGGTCTTCAGGCTACCAAGCGATGGTATTATACCTTGCAGATGGTGGCTCAGACGCAGTTTGCCCATGGATTGAAGAGTAATGACAAGATGGTTTATTCCGATTTCTTCTCTCCATTCAATCTGAACCTCTCTGTCGGTATGGATTATTCGGTTGATTGGTTCAAGCACAGGCTGAAGGGTAGTGCCCATCTGGCTCCTCTGGCGGTCAACTGGAAGTATGTGGGCCGTGGGTCGTTGGCTACAAGATATGGTTTGGACGAGGGTAAGCACGGTTTGGTGGATTACGGTTCGGAATGCACGTTTGACCTGTCCTGGCAGATAGCGCAGAACATCAAATGGAAGACCCGATTGTGGGGATATACCACCTACAAGCGTGCGGAAATAGAGTGGGAGAATACGATTACCTTCCAGTTCAACCGTTACATCTCTACCAACATCTTCCTCTATCCGAGATTTGATGATGGTGCCAAGCGCAAGGACGATCAGAGCTACTGGCAGTTCAAGGAATTCATGTCTATCGGCTTCTCTTATTCTTTCTAGGCAATTTATAAGTGAAGAGTGAAGAATTCAAGTGTATAGCTTGGAATAAATAGATGTAATGAAGGCTCGTTTCCATGTAGGAAGCGAGCCTTTATTGTATTTGGTTGTGTCTGTTTAGAAGCGGAAGCAGACTTCTGCATCTGCCATGGAGTAATTATGCTTCGCGAGTGTCTTGTCGTTGATAAGCGCATACTCGGTAAGGATAGAGATTCGCTTGCCGATGTGGAAGTTCAAACCTGCCTCATACTGGGTTCTCTGCATGTTGCTCTTGCCGTTAGGCTGATACATGTCGTAACGTGCCTTGATGTCGATTCGGCTGTTCTTTGGCAACTGAGCCAATGGAGCGATAACCAATCCGTAAACACCCTGTGCCTTATCGCCAATCTTTTCATTAAGATTGCAGTCTTTGGCGTTGGCATCGTTGAAGTTGGTGATGCTCTTTGCGAATGCCTTTCCTGTGGAGTGGATATATTCGGAGCGAACGGTCCAGCCATCCTGCTTGTATTCGAATGAGAAGGCATAGCGGTTTTGGCTGAGCTTGCGAACGCCAGAGCGTTTCTGAATGTCGGCAGTATAGGAGGCATCATGCTCGTCGGTCCAAGTTCCCTTTCTTGCATAAGAACCGGTCCATCCGAAGGCACCGATGCGCATGCCGCTTACTGGCATCAGCCATACACCGCCAATCACATTCTTCTGCTGGTCAACGTCCTTGGTATTGGTTCCCTGTCCGTTGAATACGCCAATCTGATAGTGCAGCAGGTTTCTGCCGTTGGCATTCTTGAGGAAATCACCCTGAAGCTGCAGACCGATGTCACGACCGTTGGAAGCATGCTCTCCGGCACGGTCACTAAAACCTGCCAGCTTGCTCACGTTCTGGGAATATCCCATGAAGCCCTGGTCGATAGGGTGCATCGGATTCTCAAAGGTGAATGGGTTCTTGAACTGACCAATCTTCACCTTGAAATAGTCGTACTTCTGCCATTCAGCAAACAAATCCACCATTCTCGGGCTTGACCCCAGGTTGGAGGTGTTGCCGTTGAACTGAATCTGAGTCTTCCAGTAGAAGTCGCCTGCGATGCGACCTTCGAGAGCGATACGAGCCATACGGATGTTGAATGAGTTGGATTCAGCATCTTTCTGTCCGCTGTACTGATACTGGGTCATTCCATACCCCGACAATTTTACGTTGCTCAACCATGAAGGCAATTCGATGGTCTGCTTCTTTTGGGCGCTGGCAGAGACCGCAGTCAAAGCCATGAGCGCCAGGATGATACCTTTTTTCATCATATTTCTATTTTGTTTTCTAGGTTTACTGAACTTTCGCATGTGGGGAAGTTAAGGGAAGTTAGGAAGTAAGGAGAAGTTAGAGGGACAAATGTTCTGAGTTTACGCCAGAAGACTATTGTCTCTTAACTTCCCGAACGACCGTAGGGAGTGATAACTTCATTAACTTCAATCAATTCCCTCACTTGCGAAACTTGAATTAGTTTATTGCTTTGCTGCGAGTTCCTCTTCTGTCAGGTCTTCAGCCTGTGCTGCCTGGAGAGCAAGCTTTTCTGCCTCCTTGGTAGCCTTGGCTTCTGCTATCGCCTTTTCACGTTCCTTGCGCTCCTTCTTCTTCTGCTTGATTTCAGCATCGCTGCGCTTCTCTAGCAATACAACGTTCTCTACGTGAGGAGTATGAGGGAACATGTCAACCGGCTGGACAGCAGACACTTTGTAGTGGTCGTCCATCAGCTGCAGGTCGCGTGCCTGGGTAGCTGGATTGCAGCTTACGTATACGATGCGCTTTGGCGCTGCGTTCAGGATGACGTTTATTACGTCTGGGTGCATTCCGGCACGTGGCGGGTCGGTGATGATGACGTCCGGGCGACCGTGCTGGGCGATGAAATCATTGGTCAGGATGTCCTTCATGTCGCCTGCATAGAAGAGGGTGTTCTCGATGTTGTTCACCTGGGAATTCACCTTGGCATCCTCGATAGCTTCTGGCACGTACTCGATACCGATGACCTTCTTTGCCTTGTGAGCCACGAAGTTGGCGATGGTTCCGGTGCCGGTATAAAGGTCGTAAACCAGCTCATCTCCGGTAAGGTTGGCAAACTCGCGTGCCACACAGTAGAGGTGGTAAGCCTGCTCGGTATTGGTCTGGTAGAAACTCTTCGGACCTACCTTGAACTTCAGGTCCTCCATCAGTTCGAAGATATGGTCGTTACCCTTGAAGAGGCTGAGTTCCAGGTCGTTGATGGTATCGTTGCCCTTCTGGTTGTCCACGTACATAAGCGATGAAATCTGAGGGAACTTATCAGCCACCTGCTGCATCAGCTCCAAAGCCTTCTGCTCATCTCCCTCCTCATCATAGTGGAACTGGAATACGAGCATCCACTCGCCGGTGTTCGAATTGCGGATCATCATGTTGCGGAGCAAACCGTGCTGCTCACGGAGATCGTAGAAGGTATAGTCGTGAGAATCAGCATATTCGAAGACGAAGTTGCGGATTTCGTTGCAGAGGTCGTCCATCAGCCAGCACTTCCTGATAGGATAAATCTTGTCGAAGGCTCCGGTGATATGGAAACCGATGGCGTTCTGGGCGTGGCGCTCCTTGAGTGATGAGACGGTATCGTCCTCTTTCTGAGGAAGTTGTGAGAGTTCCTCTGCGGTGAACCAGCGCTTGTTGCTGCATCCGAACTCAATCTTGTTGCGATACTCCTGGGTCTTCACGCTGCCCATGATAGGGCGGAACTCAGGGAGTTCAATCTTGCCGATGCGGGTAAGCTGGTCTTCCACCTGCTTCTGCTTCGCCTTGATCTGCTCCTCGTAAGGCAGGTTCTGCCATTTGCAACCGCCGCAGATGCCGAAGTGCTCGCACATAGGCTCCTGACGGATGTCGCTTTTTTTGATGAAGCGAACCACCTTCGCCTCGCAGTACTTATGTTTCTTCTTGACTACCTGCAAATCTACCACATCACCTGGCACACAGAACGGAACGAAGATGACCTGGTCGTCTACTCGTGTGATGCACTTACCCTCGGCTGCAACAGCCTCGATGGTGATGTTCTCCAAAAGAGGTAATGGTTTACGTTTTCTTGCCATAATTCTAATTTGTTTTTTATGGGTGCAAAGTTAATACATTTTTGCGAGAAATGAAAGAGTTGTCCCGAATTATTTGCGTTTAAAAGTAAAAGGCGTTTAAAGGTAAAAAAGTAAAAAGGTAAAAAAGTAAAAAGATTGTGGGGCGGTAACAAAAGTAACAGGTAATATTTTGTGGTTGTAAAGGGGTGAAAATGTGAATGTGAATGTGAATTTGAAATGTAAGTGAAGAAAATGAGTGGATAGTATATATTTATTGTAATATATATATTTATTTTTATGTTCGCGCGTACCTTAATATATAAGGAATATCTTATTCTTATATCATTACATGATTCCCTTTTTTATTCGCTTACATTTCAAATTCACATTCACATTCACATTTTTATATCAGAAGTTACCTGTTACTTTTGTAACTTTTGTTATCGTCTCACAATCCTTTTACCTTTAAAATTCTTTTTTACCTTTTTACCTTTTTACCCTTTTATTCAAGTTTCGCAAGTTCAGAAGTTAATGAAGTTAAAGGAGTTATCGCTCCCTACGGTCGCTGAGGAGTTAAGACAATAGTCTTTTTGTCGTAGTTTTTAAGCAGCAAGACATACGTCTTAACTCCTTAACTTCCTTAACTCCTTTAACTTCCTGATATGCGAAAGTTCAGCCTTTTACCTTTAAACTGCGTCCCGACGTAGAGCCAACTGCGTGGCGACGTAATCTCTTCTGCGTCCCGACGTTGCCATCCCTGCATCGCCTCGCATTTTCATCCTCCTAGCCACGCATTTTCATCCTCCTCGTATCGCATTTTCATCCTCCTGGCTTCACTTTTCCATCTTACATTTTTGTTACTTTTTCCGCTTCCTTGTGGTGGATTGTTAAAAAAATCCCCGTGTGTGCGACAACAGTTTAAAATGTAATCTCGGGATAGCAAAAAAGAGTATAAAAGTTTGGTAGTTTCAAAATAATGTCGTATATTTGCATCATCAACAAAGAATTGATAATAGCTAGAATAATATAATATTTTTGAACCTATAAAAATATGAACGAAAAAAGAGTTTATACATTCGGTAATGGAAAGGCCGAAGGAAATGCGAAGATGCGTGAAGTGCTTGGCGGTAAGGGTGCTAACCTCGCTGAGATGAATCTTATTGGTGTACCTGTTCCTCCAGGTTTCACTATCACAACAGACACATGCAATGAATACTATGAGGTAGGTGAGGAAAAAATCAAGGAACTTCTTCAGGATGAAGTAATGGCTGCTGTGGCTCATACAGAGGCTTTGATGAACAGCAAGTTCGGTTCTGTTGAGAACCCTCTCCTCGTTTCCGTGCGTTCTGGTGCACGCGCTTCTATGCCAGGTATGATGGATACTATCCTCAACCTCGGTTTGAATGACGAAGTTGCTGAGGGATTGGTCAAGAAGACCGGTAATCCTCATTTCGTATACGATTCATATCGCCGTTTCGTACAGATGTACGGTGACGTTGTTATGGGATTGAAGCCTGTTAACAAGGAAGATATCGACCCATTCGAGGCTATCATCGAAAAGGTGAAGGAAGAGCAGGGCGTTACACTTGACAAGGACCTCTCTGTAGAGTCGCTCAAGAAGCTCGTTGAACTCTTCAAGGCGGCTATCAAGGAGCAGACCGGTCAGGATTTCCCTACCAATCCTATCGATCAGCTCTGGGGCGCTATCTGCGCTGTGTTCCGTTCTTGGATGAACGAGCGCGCTATCCTCTACCGTAAGATGGAAGGTATTCCTGATGAGTGGGGTACTGCCGTATCTGTCATGGCGATGGTATTCGGTAACATGGGCGATACATCTGCTACAGGTGTTTGCTTCTCACGTGACGCTGGTAATGGTGAGAATCTCTTCAATGGTGAGTATCTTATCAATGCACAGGGTGAGGACGTGGTAGCCGGTATCCGTACTCCACAGCAGATTACAAAGATCGGTTCTCAGCGCTGGGCTGAGCGTGCCGGTATCTCTGAGGAGGAGCGCGTTGCTAAGTATCCTTCTATGGAAGAGGCTATGCCTGAGCTTTACAAGGAGCTCGACGCTCTCCAGGATAAGCTGGAGCACCACTATCACGATATGCAGGACATGGAGTTCACCGTACAGGAAGGTAAGCTCTGGTTCCTCCAGACACGTAACGGTAAGCGTACAGGTACCGCTATGGTGAAGATTGCCATGGATCTCCTCCACGAGGGTATGATTGACGAGAAGACTGCTATCCTCCGCTGTGAGCCTCAGAAGCTCGATGAGCTTTTGCACCCGGTATTCGATAAGCTGGCTCTCTCTAAGGCTAAGGTCATCACACAGGGCCTCCCTGCATCTCCAGGTGCTGCCTGCGGTCAGATCGTATTCCATGCAGACGATGCTCAGGAGTGGCATGAGGACGGCAAGAAGGTGATCATGGTTCGTATCGAGACTTCTCCTGAAGACCTCGCTGGTATGTCAGCTGCCGAGGGTATCCTTACCGCTCGTGGTGGTATGACTTCTCACGCTGCCGTTGTAGCTCGTGGTATGGGTAAGTGCTGTGTATCTGGTGCTGGCTCTATCAACGTTGACTACAAGTCAAAGACTGTTGAGATTGAGGGCGTAGTTTACAAGGAGGGTGATTACATCTCTCTGAACGGTACTACTGGTCAGGTTTATGCAGGACAGATTGAGACAAAGGCTGCAGAGCTTTCAGGCGACTTCAAGGAGCTGATGGACCTCTGCGACAAGTATACAAAGATGGAGATCCGTACCAATGCAGATACTCCACACGATGCTGAGGTAGCTCGTGCATTCGGTGCCAAGGGTATCGGTTTGACACGTACAGAGCACATGTTCTTCGATGATCAGAAGATTGTTGCGATGCGTGAGATGATTCTTGCTGACTCTGTTGAGGGTCGCGAGAAGGCTCTTGCCAAGCTCCTCCCATATCAGAAGGCTGACTTCTACGGAATCTTGAAGGCTATGGATGGCTGCCACGTGAACATCCGCTTGCTCGACCCACCTCTCCACGAGTTCGTACCACACGATTTGGCTGGTCAGGAGACTATGGCTAAGGAGATGGGTGTAAGCGTTGAGGAAATCAAGAAGCGTGTGAACTCTCTGGCAGAGAATAACCCAATGCTCGGTCATCGTGGTTGCCGTCTCGGTATCACATTCCCAGAGATTACAGCTATGCAGACTCGCGCCATCCTCGGTGCAGCTTGCGAGTTGAAGAAGGAAGGTTTCAACCCATGTCCAGAGATCATGGTTCCGCTCATCGGTACTGTTCAGGAGCTCAAGCAGCAGAAGGCTATCATCCTCGCTACTTCTAAGGAGGTATTCGCTGAGTACGGCGTAGAGGTTGAGTTCGAGATTGGTACAATGATTGAGATTCCTCGTGCTGCCCTTACTGCAGGTCAGATTGCAGAGGAGGCTCAGTACTTCTCATTCGGTACTAACGACTTGACACAGATGACCTTCGGTTATTCTCGTGACGACATCGCTTCTTTCCTCCCTGCATACATGGAGAAGAAGATCTTGAAGGTTGATCCATTCCAGGTTCTCGACCAGGAGGGTGTTGGTCAGCTCATCAAGATGGCAGTAGAGAATGGTCGTGCTACCCGTCCTAACCTCCGCACTGGTATCTGCGGTGAGCACGGTGGTGAGCCATCATCAGTTAAGTTCTGCGCTAAGGTTGGCATGAACTATGCTTCATGCTCTCCATTCCGTGTGCCTATCGCACGTTTGGCTGCGGCGCAGGCCGCCGTCGAAGAATAATCGAAACGTGTTGAAAATTAGCTATATAAAGGGCAAGTGTCTGGTAAACAGGTACTTGCCCTTAGTTTTTTGTGCATATTCTGCCTGTTCCAAATGCAGAATAAGAGGCCAAAATCAGGAGCGTGTTTCCCAAGCCATTCATTTGTTTCGCAAAACAAGGAAGATCTTCCTTGCGTAAATCACCGTTAGAACGTAACTACTGATTTTCAGCAGTTAGCACATCCAACATTTTTCAAAAAAAGCATATTATTAATTGGTATTGCCAGAGCTGCCAATTAGGCAGCCTTGACATTCACCTTTTTGTTCGAGTTATAATTACATGGGATTAGGGACATGAAGTCTTGCTCCCCCACCATCAGTCGGGTGAGTATATCTTCTATATAATCGCCAAAATTAATGTCATTCAACTTGCAGCTCTCAAAAAGTGAGAACATAAAAGCTATGTTTTCCGCACCTAAATGGCTACCGGTATGCATCCAGTTTCGCCTACCCATAGCCAAGTGGCGGAACATTCGTTCGACCGCATTGTTATGCATCTCGACACGACCATCCTGCAAGAACACCTTGAAGGCCTTCTCGTCATCAAGTACATAGTTGACTGCTCGCTGAACCATTGCACCATAAGAAGAATCAAGCTTGATCTTCTTCAACAACTTCATCAACTTGCCAACGATCGATGCACTGTACTTAAGTCTAAATCGGCGTCGCTGCTTTGCAGTATGCTTGCGTATCTTCGACTCTCGCTCTATCTGGAAGAGGTAGTTCATCATCAAGATGATTACACGCACACGATGGTCAGAGATATAAGCATCCACGAAGCGATGGCGGGCATGGAACCAGCAAGCTGTACGCACCAGTCCCATTTCCTCCAAATCCTTCTCAATTGTCTCATACAAGACAGCTCTGTCTGCAGTAAACACCCTTATACAAGAGTCCTTGAAGATGGCATCTTCCTGCACACTGTGACTACGGCTACCCTCCTTATATTCCATCACACAAAGCTTGGCTTCCATGGAGAGGGCAGCATGGATGTACTCCACATTGTACTTAAACTTATCTTCCTTACTCTCACGACTGCGAACCACGATTCTTGACTCGTCATTCTGGGTATAGACACACTGACGGATACGCTCAAGCATCACAGACCCCAAGCGTTCACGAAGATAAGTCATGATTTGCTGCATCCAACCGTTCAAGGTTGACTGAGCTACCTTCATACCCATCTGTGACAACATATCCAACAAGCGGTTTTCGGAGAGATGATAGGCAAACTTCGACTCCAGATAGAACCTACAGAAGGATGGCATCAAAGGATTACCCTTGATGATACTCTGAGGATACTTGCTGCTCTGAGGATCAGAGCCAGGTACATTAAAGCGTGCTATCTTGTATTCCTTACAATAAACCTCTTGTTTCTGATAGAAGAACAGACGGACTACCCACATGTCCTTCTTACCCTTACGTATGATAACCTTTGCATTCTCAGGAAGATCAGACTTATCTATGCCGAAGGACTTCAAGACAGCAGCATCACTGATTTTCTTTTTCAATCCATCAAGTCCCAACTCATTGACCTCTGCGTCGGATGTATCCAATACACCATTCAAGAGCTTGGTCAAATCTGAGTTATGAGCAAACTTCCTATGAAGGAGAACCTCGATGATAGTTTTATAATCAACCTGAGCCTTGTCTGCTATATCCAACAAGGCATTTGCCTTTTCATAATCATCTGCCTTGGAATGAAGTCGAGATACCTCTGCCCGTAAATCTGAGTTATCAGATTCCGCTTGGGTCAAAGCCACCTCCAACACATAGATACGAGCATTTGCATCTGATAAATCTTCGCTTAACATAGAGATACGCTCGTTTGCCTTGTCAAGTTCCTCCGACAACTCTGTATTACCTTGCTCAATCTGCTGTTTGAGCAAGCCAACAAGCTGTTTGGACTTGGCAAGGTCATTGCTAGCTTTAGTCAACATTGACTTATACGTAGCAAGCTGCATCTCTATATTACTCTTGTTATTTATCATGTGTACAAAGGTACTAAATTTCTGCGACATATACAACTATTTCCTGTTAAGAAAAGTTATATAACCACTTGTTTTTCAGAAGCTTACAAGATTTCAAAAACAACTTTTCCTCGTATTCCTTGTTTTTCTTTTCCAAAGCTTCTTTTGCTGTCAGAAGAGATTTGCGCTCTCTCAATAGGGCAAGCAGTGCTTCCTGCTTGCCCAAAATATACTCTTGTATCTCTACCATCGCATCCATGATTTCAACCTGACGCAGATTCATTCGAGAAATTTCCTCTCGAATCGCCTTTTCATCAGATGAACCTTGCTGTAATGAGACTTGAAGCTCTGCAACACGAGATTGCATACGCTTCAGTTCTGCATGCATGGATGGTATCAAACTCTTAATATCAGTATTCATAATATGATTTCCGTTTGTACAGATGTTGATAGCAACAGTATCAATGTCTCACGGCTTATCTTATGACAGCGAGCTGCCTCCAAGAAGCGAGGCTTGAGAAACTTACCATCATCAAACCACTTCTGGTATAAGACAAAACCATTGATATCATAATGTAATATTTTAACCTTGCGGTAATCCTTGGAATAGAAGATGAAGGCTTCATCATAACTATAAGGATCATGCTGCATTTTTTCACGGATGATTCCTGCCAAGCCCTCACGACCATTGCGCATATCAGTGGGTGTGGAACTCAAATAATAAGTTGTTCGAGAAGTGAAGTTCAGCATAGCTATGACATTTTACGCAGCAGTTCTGCAACTGCAAACAGGTTAGAACACTTGATTTCCATCTCATCACCAGTCGGAGACTTCAATATCAGTCTCTCAACTTGCCAACCTGAAGGAGTTTGTTGCTCGGGAACAAAATTCTCCTCAACTGTCAAAGCGATAAACTCACCTTCGCCTAGCTTCTTGTTTTCATCTGGTTGAAGCTGATTTGAACGATATGATTTCTTAAACTCAATGAGCCAGTCATAATCCACTGCCTCATCCTTACAATACTTGCGCAAGCTACGACCTTTACGATTTTGGTTGTAATCCTGCATCACTTTTTCGAAATATTCCCCTGTTTCCATTATCAAACTGTTTTGATTACGGATGCAAAGGTAATATATTATATAGGTACCGCCATACGGGCTAATGGTGATTTACAAACTTACCCAATCAGTATGTACCTCATCTTTCTTTTTTAAAACATCCATATTCTTACTAATTAGCTTTTTTCTTGTTACTTGTTGCTTGCTTTTTACCAGGAAATACAGGATCCATCGATGTCCTTCCATGCCTATGAATGGACAAACGTTTTGAAACAGCAATAAAGCTATAACTGTTTGGTTCCGATCTTACATTTTTGTTTCCAGATTTTTGATATGGTCTTTTTACTCTCTTTCTCATATTATCAAATTAATATTATTCAAAATTAATATTTTGTTCTTCAGGAACTCTATGGTAGTGTGGCAAGCCATATACTTTTGAAATAACATATTTTACCTTTGTACTCCCATCCATTTCAAGTGTTTCAAATACTTGTATATCACAAGTAAGAACATCACCTTTACTAAAAGAATACTTACGGAACACCTGACGGGGGCAAATCAGCCAGGATTTGAATGATGCAAGGTATAAATGCGGAGCTGCTTACCATGCCCAAAGGGGTGCTGATCAGTTACTTAGAACCTCTCCATCACCTTCTCAATTACAGGAGCCATATCGTAATACTTATATTCAGCTAAGCGACCACCAAAGATAACATTCTCTTCCTTGTCTGCCAGACCTTTGTACTTGGCATATAGCTCAGAGTTCAGCTTGTCATTCACAGGATAGTATGGTTCCATACCGTCCTTCCATTCTGTAGAATACTCTTTCGAAATGACAGTCTTTGGGCATTCATACACTTCCTGACCAAACATCTCAAAGTGCTTATGCTCAATAACACGGGTGTAAGGTACTTCACGCTCAGTATAGTTTACCACCGCATTGCCCTGATAGTTAGGTTTGTCTATGACCGCTGTCTCAAAGCGTACTGTACGATAGTTTAGTTTACCAAACTGATAATTATAGAATTCATCTATCTTACCAGTGAACACTATCTTGTCAGCGATACTCTCCCAATAAGAGCGGTTTTCAAAGAAATCTATATTCGTTTTCGTCTCTACTCCTTCTAACAAGCCTTCAATGAGCTTGTTGTATCCACCAACAGGGATACCCTGGTACTTATCATTGAAGTAGTTATTATCGAAGATAAGACGAACTGGTAAACGCTTGATAATGAAAGCAGGAAGTTCTGTACATTTTCTTCCCCACTGCTTCTCAGTATAACCCTTAATAAGTTTTTCGTAAATATCTTTTCCAATCAATACCTGAGCCTGTTCCTCCAAGTTACGTGGTTCTGTTACGCCATCTGCTTTCATACGTGCCACAGCTTCCGCTTTCTGCTCATCAATCTTAGCCTGAGCTTCTTCAGGTGTGGTTACACCCCACATCTGGTAGAAGGTGTTCATATTGAAAGGCAGATTATAGAGCTTACCTTTATAGTTAGCCACTGGCGAGTTGGTATAGCGGTTGAACTCAACGATAGAGTTTACAAAGTCCCAAACCTTCTTGTTGGAGGTATGGAATATATGTGCGCCATACTTATGCACGTTGATACCTTCGATATTCTCACAATAGATGTTACCACCTAAGTGAGAACGCTTATCTATCACCAAGCACTTCTTGCCCTGCTTGTGAGCAAGATGTGCGAAAGTGGCTCCGTAAAGACCGGAGCCTACAATCAAATAATCATATTTTGGATTAGTCATTTTTTTATTCGTTTAAATTCCAATATTTTCGTTTTAGAGAGAAGCCAAGCTAACACTAATGCACCTATAATCTCATAGAATGCTTCTATAATAAAGTTTATCTTAGAATCAAATGGAAGAGACTCTGAAGATATTCCAAAAATATCTAAGATTCTCCATAGAAGAATATGAGCACATAATATATATAGTGTATTTCTCCCTATCCATCTAAATTTCAAATCAAAGTGTTTGCAGATGCCAAGTACAAAAAATATTCCAATAAGGCTAACAACAACCCCTACAATACTAAAGCCTAAAGATCCAGATCCCATATCGAAACCTGGAACAAATACTGCACTTACTATCCATAGAAGCAAGGCTAACAATTTAATATATGTAGGAAGATTGAAAATTCTGTTACTTATTTTATATTTATTTATACAACTACCTAAGTATAAATATATTACAGAAATTACCCCCCCCCTCAGACCGTCCGAAAACCTTGATTTTCTGCTGTTTATCACTGTTTTGAGGGCATATAAAGCCCTCTAAGCTAGTCTGGGGACCAGCT
>ERZ1027188.74-NODE-74-length-42086-cov-6.092456_pt1 | contig 42086 bp, 39 predicted proteins | sample MGYA00519273_ERZ1027188 | MGnify/ENA primary metagenome ERZ1027188 (study PRJEB26926, sample SAMN06164623) | human gut metagenome | biome: ENVO:00009003; feature: ENVO:2100002; material: ENVO:00002003 | host: Homo sapiens | place: USA | collected 2012 ... | reverse complement strand
TAGCAGTATCCTCTGCCGCTGCCGCCGTCTCCGCCGCACCCTCCGCATTTTCCGCACCGGCGGCGCTCTTGCGGCGGCGGTAGCCCCGCTTGTCCTCCGGCAGGAAGTTGCTGCACGCCGGATTGGCGCAGAAGGGCTTGTTGAAGCCCCGTCCCGCCTTCTTGAACATGGTCTGGCCGCACACGGGACAGTCGTCCTTCACCGGCACGTCCCACGTCATAAAATCGCAGGTGGGGAACTTATCGCAGCCATAGTAGGTGTAGCCGTTGCGGCTGGTCTTTTTCAGGATGCGGCCGCCGCACTTGGGGCAGCGCCCCGGCATCTCCACCACCAGCGGCTTGGTGAACTTGCACTCCGGATAGCCGGGGCAGGCCAGGAACCGGCCGAACCTGCCGGACTTGATGACCATGTTCCGGCCGCACAGGTCGCACTTCTCCTCCGTCACCTCGTCGGGCACCTTCAGGTACACGCCCTCCATGTCCTTCTCCACCTGCTCCAGATTCTCGTGGAACGGCACATAGAACTGGCGGATCAGGTCCTTCCACTGTACGTCGCCGGACTCCACATCGTCCAGCTTCTTCTCCATACGGGCGGTGAACTTTACATCCACGATGTTGGGGAAGCGCTGGCACATCAGGTCGTTGACCACCTGACCCAGCGGTGTGATGCGCAGGTACTTGCCCTCCTTGATGACGTACTCTCGATCCAGAATGGTGGACACGGTGGGGGCATAGGTGGAGGGGCGGCCGATGCCGTTCTCCTCCATGGTGCGGATCAGGGTGGCGTCGGTGTACCGGGCGGGCGGCTGGGTAAAGTGCTGCGCCGGGGCAAAGCTCTCCAGCGTCACGCTCTCGCCCTCCGTCAGCTCCGGCAGGGGGGATTCCTTCTCCTCCTTGTCGTCGTCACGGCTCTCCTCGTACACGGCGGTATAGCCCGCGAACTTCAGGTTGCTGGCCGAGCAGCGGAAGCTGTGGTCGCCTGCGCCGATCTCCACGCTGATGCTGTCGTAGACGGCGTTGGCCATCTGGCTTGCCAGAAAACGGCTCCAGATCAGGCGGTACAGCCGGTACTGCTCGCCGGTGAGGTCGCCCTTGACCTGCTCCGGCGTCAGCGCCGGGTCAGAGGGACGGATGGCCTCGTGGGCGTCCTGCGCCCCGGCCTTTGTCTTGTAGGCGCGGGTGGACGCGGGGTAGTAGCTCTGGCCATAGCGGGAGCAGATCACCGTCTTTGCCTGCGCCTGCGCCTCGGCAGAGATACGCAGCGAGTCGGTACGCATATAGGTGATGAGACCCACCGTACCCTCGCCGGTGATGTCCACGCCCTCATAGAGCTGCTGGGCGATGGCCATGGTGCGGCGGGGTGTCATATTCAGCTTACGGGACGCCTCCTGCTGTAAAGTGGAGGTGGTGAACGGCGGCGCGGGAGAGCGCTGCTTGTCCGCCCGCTTCACAGAGCTGACGGTAAAGGGCAGCGCCCGCAGCTCCTCCATGATGGCCTGGGTATCCCCTTCACTGGACGGCTCGTACTTCTTGCCGCCCTTGCCGTAGTAATGGGCGGTGAACAGCGCCCCGGCGTGGTTTTTCAGGCTGGCATCCAGCGTCCAGTACTCCTGCGGCACGAAGTCGGCGATCTCCTTCTCCCGCTCCGCCACCAGACGCATGGCCACGGACTGGACACGGCCCGCCGACAGGCCCCGCCGGATCTTCTTCCACAGCAGGGGTGAGAGCTGGTAGCCCACGATACGGTCCAGCACACGCCGGGCCTGCTGGGCGTCCACCAGATCCTGATCGATGTCACGGGGATGCTGGATGCTGTCCGTCACCACCTTCTTGGTGATCTCGTTGAACGTCACGCGCCGGGCCTTCTCGTCCGGCAGCTCCAGCAGGTATTTCAGATGCCAGCTGATGGCCTCTCCCTCGCGGTCCGGGTCGGTGGCGAGGTAGACGGTCTGGCTCCCCTTGGCCGCCGTCTTCAGATCCTTGATGATATCCTCTTTGCCCTTGATGGGCTTATAGTTGGGGGTAAAATCCCCGTCCACATCTACGCCCAGCGTGCTCTTGGGCAGGTCGCGCAGATGGCCCATGCTGGCCTTCACCTGATAATCCGGCCCCAGATACTTGCCGATGGTCTTGGCCTTGGCCGGGGACTCCACGATCACCAGATTTTTTGCTTTTGCCATAGTTTCCTTATTCCTCCCTGAGTTCTACCGTCCGCAGGAAGCTTCCCGCTCCCTGCCGGCAGACATATCCGTCGATCTCCAGCATGGTCAGTGCCGACAGCACCCGCCGCACGGGCAGCTCCGTCATTACCGCCGCCTCATCCGCCAGCAGCGGACGATCCACGGGCAGCACCCGCAGGACGCGCTTCTGGTCGTCGGTCAGCGCCGCGCCCTCACCTGCCAGATCCAAAACCGGCCTTGCCGGTGTTTTTTCCCCCTCTTGCTTCGCCGGTACAGGCGTATCGCTTGTCTCATCCTCCGCGCCCTTGGGCGTCTCCGGCATGGCCGCCCGGATGGGGCGCAGCTTCTGTGGGAACTGCCGCTGGTAGGTGCCCAGCACGTCCCACGCCTCCATGACCAGTCCCGCGCCATCCCGGATCAGCTGGTTGCAGCCCCGGCTGGTATCGGCGTTGATAGGCCCCGGTACGGCAAACACGTCCCGTCCCTGCTCCAGTGCGGTATTGGCGGTGATGAGCGCGCCGCTTCTCTCCGGTGCCTCCACCACCAGCACACCCAGACTCAGGCCGCTGATGATGCGGTTGCGCACCGGGAAGTGGCTGCCCTTCGGCTCCGTCCCCGGCGGGTACTCCGACAGCAGCACACCGGTGGCGGCGATGTCCTCATAAAGCCGCCGGTTCTCCGGCGGATAGATCACATCCACACCGCCGCCCAGCACCGCGGCGGTAAAGCCCCCGGCCCGCAGCGCCCCCTGATGGGCGGCGCCGTCGATGCCCTTGGCGAGGCCGGATATCACCAGACCTCCCTGCCGTGCCAGCTCATAGCCCAGCTGGGACGCAGCCCCTGTGCCGTAGGGCGTACACTTCCGGGTGCCCACCACGGCCACGGCGGCCTCCTCGTCAAAAAGCGGCATGGAGCCCTTGCCGTACAGCACCACCGGCGGGTCGTACATATCCCGCAGGCGGCCGGGATAGGCCGCGTCGTCCATGGTGACGATGAACTGCCCGTCCTTGGCGCAAGCCGCCAGCACCGCCTCGGCGCGGGTCAGCGACTTATCCGCCAGCACCTGCGCCTGCTGCTTGGTGACGCCCTCCACCAGACACAGCTCGTCCGGCTGGGCATAGTATACGTCCTCCGGTGAGGAAAAATGCTCCAACAGAAGGAGCTTCGTCCGATTGCTCAGTCCCGGCGCCGTGGTCAGCCACAGCCAGTATTTCAGCGCAGCCATCCCCTCATCTCCCCTTTTTATTCAGCGGTACGCCTCCCACAGCAGCACAGCCGCTGCCATGGCCGCATTCAACGATTCGCAGTGCGCCTCCATAGGGATGCGCACCGTCCGGTCGCACAGTGCCAGCACCTGCTCCGTCAGACCGCGTCCCTCGCTGCCGATGGCGATGGCGCAGCGGCGCAGCGGCAGTGTCCGCACATCCGCCGTGTCGTCCCGCAGCGCCGCGCCGTACAGCGGCAGTCCCGCATCGCGCAGGCGGGCGTGCAGCATCTCCGCATCGGTACACCACACCGGCAGGCGGAACACCGCCCCCATGGACGAGCGCAGCGTTTTGACGCTGTACGGGTCGGCACAGCCGGTCAGCAACATCACACCGTCGCAGCCGAAGGCGTCCGCCGTCCGGATCACCGTCCCCACGTTGCCGGGGTCCTGTACGCCGTCCAGCACCACATAGCGCTGTCCCGTCAGCTTCTCCGGCAGGGCGGTGTCCGGCATCCGGCACGCCGCCAGCATCCCCTGAGGCGTCCGTACCGGCGAAATGGACGCCATCACGTCCGGCGGCACAGCCACGCACCGCACTGAGGGAGCTATCCCCGCCGGCAGCGCCACACCGTCGCTGACGGCAAGACTCACCACCTGCGCCCCGTGGCGCAGCGCCTCCTCTACCAGCTTGGGGCTGTCGCAGAGGAACTCTCCCCGTTCCCGCCGGTAGGCAGCGCTGTCCAGCCGGCGCATATGCTCCAGCAACGGATTTTTTCGACTGGTGATGCGCTCCATACGCCCTCCCTGCTTTCCGCGTCAGACGGCGGGGCGCCTACGTCCCCGCCTTGCTCGAATATTCTTTATAATATAGGTGTCGTTTGCCATTGTCAACCTAAAATAAGGGAACGCCCGTGGGCGTCCCCTTATTTTACGCGGTTTTTTATGAAATACAGTGTCCCTTTTGCCGGATAACGTCCACGATCTGCGTCACGCACTCCCGGCAGATGGCGTCCTCAGGCGCCTCCGCCATGACACGCAGCACCGGCTCCGTGCCGGATTCACGCACCAGCACGCGGCCCGTTTCGCCCAGCTGCGCCGCCACCGCCTCCACGGCGGCCTGCACGTCGCGATCCTCCCGGGCGGCCTTCTTATCCTTCACCCGCACGTTTTCCAGCACCTGCGGATAGATGGTCAAGCCTTCCAGCAGCTTGCTCATGGGCTTCTTCTGCTCCAGCATGACCTCCATCAGCTTCAGGCTGGTGAGGATGCCGTCGCCGGTGGAGGCGTACTTGGAGAAGATGATATGCCCCGACTGCTCGCCGCCCAGCGCGCAGCCGTTCTGTGCCATATACTCATATACATACTTGTCGCCCACGGCGGTCTTGGCGTAGGCGATGCCCTCCCGGTCGAAGGCGCGGTACAGGCCGAAGTTGGACATGATGGTGGTCACCACCGTGTTGCCGGGCAGCTCTCCCGCCTGCTTCATATGCTTGCCGCAGACGTAGAGGATGTGGTCGCCGGTAACAACGGTGCCCTGCTCATCCACCGCAAGGCAGCGGTCGGCATCGCCGTCGTAGGCAAAGCCGATGTCCAGCCCGTTGGCCACCACGAACCGGCGCAGGGCGTCGATATGGGTGGAGCCCACGCCGCTGTTGATGTTGTAGCCATCCGGCTCGTCGCCCATCACATAGGTCTTGGCGCCCAGTGCGTCAAACACGCTCTTGGCGATGGTCCATGCACTGCCGTTGGCGCAGTCCAGTCCCACCTTCATCCCCTTGAAGGAGAACATCCCCAGAGAGATCAGGCGGCCCACATACCGGTTCCGGCCGGCGACGTAGTCCACCGTCCGGCCGATATGCTCCCGCTGGGCCAGCGGGAGCTGCTGCCATATCTGGCCGAAGGCTTCCAGCTTCCCGTCCAGATAGTCCTCGATCAGCGCGATGGTGTCCTCGTCCATCTTCTCGCCGGTGCCGCTGATGAGCTTGATGCCGTTGTCATAGTAGGGGTTGTGGCTGGCGGAGATCATGATACCGCAGTCAAAGCCCTCCGTCCGCGCCACATAGGACACGGAGGGGGTGGTGGTCACGTGCAGCAGGTAGGCGTCCGCGCCGGAGGACACCAGCCCGGCGGCCAGCGCATACTCCAGCATATAGCTGCTGCGGCGGGTGTCCTTGCCGATGACCACCCGCACCGGCGTCTCATCCCCGGCGCGGCGCTTCAGCTCCCCGTAGTACCAGCCCAGAAAGCGTCCCACCCGATGGGCATGGTCCGCCGTCAGATCCACATTGGCCTCCCCGCGGAAGCCGTCTGTTCCGAAATATCTCCCCATAGTCGCTCCTTACTCCTCCCGCTGGGCGGCAATGTCGCCGCCACGCTTATAGATGCTGTCTGCCGGTACCGTCCCCCGCACGGAGGACAGCGGATAGACCCGGCTGTTCCGGCCCACCACCGCGCCCGGATTCAGCACACTGTTGCAGCCGATCTCCACATGGTCGCCCAGCATGGCGCCCACCTTCTTGCGTCCCGTCTCCACGCGCTCCGCGCCGCAGCATGCCACCACCAGCGTCTTATCGGACTTGACGTTGGACGTGATGGACCCGGCGCCCATGTGGGACTTGTAGCCCAGAATGCTGTCGCCCACATAGTTGTAGTGGGGCGTCTGCACATTGTCGAACAGGATCACATTTTTCAGCTCCACAGAGTTGCCCACCACGCAGTTGTCGCCCACCAGCGCGCTGCCCCGGATAAACGCCCCGTGGCGCACCTCCGTACCGGCGCCGATGATGCACGGCGCGCCCAGATAGGCGGTGGGCGCCACCACGGCGGTCTTATGTACCCACACCTCCGGGGCGCGCTCCTGAAAGTCCTCCCCCAGCGCGGGGCCGAGCTGCCGGATCAGGTCACTGATACCGGCCAGCGCCTCCCACGGGTAGGTGAATGCCGCCAGATACGCCGCCGCCCGGGTGTGGGACAGGTCAAATAAGTCTTGGATGGTATACATAGTATCTCCTCCGTTCTCCGCGCCTCTGCTCTATGGTACGCACCACCGGCGCAGATAGAAGTATTATACTCTCATCCGCCCCGGCCTGACAAGACTTTCTGCGGAAAAACTCGGTATCCGGCAGCAAAAGGAGGCAGTCCCATAGGGGACTGCCTCCTCTGTTCGCAGCTTCTCTTTTACACCGGCTGCCCCATTTTCAGGGTGATCAATAGAGCTTTGCGCCTGCCGGAATGTGGGGATCGACCATCAGCAAATGCAGCTTTTCCTCGCCGTTTTCGTGATGCACGGCGGAGATGAGCATACCGCAGGAATCAATGCCCATCATCGGGCGGGGCGGGAGGTTGGTGATGGCGATGCAGGTCTGGCCCACCAGCTCCTCCGGCTCATAATAGTCGTGAATACCACTCAAAATCACCCGATCTACGCCACTTCCGTCGTCCAAAACGAACTTTAAGAGCTTCTTGGACTTCTTCACGGCTTCGCATTCCTTGACCTTCACAGCCCGGTAATCGGACTTGGCGAAGGTGTCAAAATCAACGAGATCCTTGAATAGCGGCTCGATCTCCACGTTGGAGAAGTCGATCTTCTCCTCGGCAGCGGCCGCAGCCTCTGCGGGGGCAGCGGTCTCCTTCTGTGCCTTCTTGTCGGCGTCCAGCGGCTTCATTGTCGGGATTTGAGTTCTGACCGTTTCATCTTGTTTCAACATAGCCTGTTGTGCCATAAAACCGCCACCTTCATGACATTCTTCATACAGCTTTGATTCCATTTCATGCCTTCCTGCGCCGTTTGGTTTTGAGCAAAAGTTGTGGGAAAGTTGTAAAAAGTTGTAGTGGCTCAGAATTGGCTCGAAGATGGCTTAAAATTGGCACAATGAATGGCTACATTGCTTTGAAAGGCAACAGCCCCAGGAAGAGTAAAGCCTGCATGGATACTGCCAGCATCAGCAAGCAGATTCATATAGAAACAAGTATAGCATAAGCCCCAGAGATGTTCAAGTCAACGATTTTTTCGCAGTGCAATCCAATTTCATACCTTATATATAAAAAGGAGATTCTTATGCCAGCCTATCAATTACAAATTAAACAGGTGGTGGACTATCCACGTTGTCGGATTTACCGACAGTTTATCCATCGTCTGATAGATGACCGGAGCATTCGCGCAAGCGGCGGCTCCGGCCTTTTTTATTATACCGTGCTTTGCAGCTTTGCAAACTTCCGCACCTCATACCGGCGAATTGATGGCATCAGCTACACCGTCTACCCCGGCGAATGGGTCTGTACGCTCAAAGAGCTTTCTCAATGGTTTCGGACTCGTTTTCAGTGTCAGGCGCTTTCCATCCTGGGAGAGCTTCAGCAGCGTCATCTCATTGACTTCTCCTCTCTGGGGCGAGGGAATGTGATCCGCTATAAAATCCGGAACTGGTCCCGACACAACACGGTTCTGGAGTATAACGCTCCCTGTCAAAAGGACACCGGCTTTTTCTTTTTACCGGTATCCATCGTTACTGATTTAATCAGCTCTGACCGCTGTTCTGAAATGGACATCGTGCTGGATCTATGGGTCTCAGCCATCTACAACGACAGTCAAGTGCAGGGGTCGGCGCTTGGGCCTGTAGCCTATTTTCGCAATGGCACCGGCAACCCTTTGGTCACCTATACGGAACTTTCCGCTCGCTGGGGCCTTTCTCGGGCCACTGTTGGCCGTATTCTTAAAAAGCTGTCCTCCTTGGACTATATTTCCCTCATGTCCTTCCCCGGCCGCCACGGCAGTGTAATCTATCTTAAAAACTACTTGTCCACCATGTTTGAAATATCTGATGTGATGGTGGACAAAGAGGAGGTCGCTATGACACTCAATATCCGTCTGGAGCTTCCTGCGGAGGGCTGTGTTGACCAGGAAGAGCCCACCATGGAGCATGAGGTCATCGTTTCAGACGAACTCTCCAGCGTTTCAAAAACTCACATTGAAATCATCCTGCAGAAAATGGCGCAAATCCTGATGGCACAAGGGATTTCGTGCTTTGGATGCTCCCTCTCTCACTACAAGTTATATCCTTTATCGGGCGACTGCCGGGAAGTATTACTACCCCGCGCGCGCGATCAAACGGTGCTGCGCTTAGGCTTGGCTGTGTTGTGCGGCAACAAGCAGGTCGCAAGTTTTGAACTTACTCTCAACCCCATTGTTGAAAACGATTAAGGAGGCATAACCATGAAGAAATTTGACGAAAAGAATGTTGCTGAAAACCCGCTGTACCACGACACCTGGAAGCTGCTGAAAAAATACCGTGATGTGGTTTGGAGCCTGGAGCTGTCTGTTCAGCATGTCCGGACAAAATTTGAGATCGAGTATGGCACTTCCATCGAGGATTTTCTGGATTCTGTCTACCTGGCCGGCGCCGATCTGGCGGGCAGCGATATTGAGCATCACGCCAAGTGCATTGAGCGCAGCCACAAAATGCTGAAATTGCTGGATTCGGCAGTCGATCTGCTCCGCACCAAGCACAAGAACGGTGAAGCATACTACTGGCTTCTGTACTACTCTTTCCTCTCCCCCCAGCAGCTGAAAAATGTGGAGGAGATCATCGAGAACCTGCGTCCTCATATCCGGGATATTTCCTTCCGCACCTATTACCGTAAGCGGCGGGAGGCCATCGAAGCCCTCAGTTCCGTGCTGTGGGGATATACCTCCAAGGACAGCCTGGATGTGCTGGAGCAATTTTTCCCAGACTTGAAGGCCGGCGAAAACAAGCAGGGCAAATAATTGGCACATATCGGGAAAATAATTGGCGCGTTTCTGCCCTTGAGGCGTAAATCTCCATGTGTTAGACTGAATATGCTCAAACTTGCACCCAAAACCGAATACGGACAGAGAACAGCGCCTTTTTCCGAGGTGCTTTTTCTGTCCAAACGGCCGTCCGGCCCGGGAATAAGCCCGCATCTGTAAATCAGGTGTGGGCTTATTCTTTGCTTTTTGAGCAACGATCATCACATTTGGATTGGAGGTCCTCAAACATTGAAGAAACTGAAACTTCCCCAGCCGAAGCGGAAAGATGCCGACCGCACGCCTCAGCATCATTTTTCCGCTGCCAAACTCGCCTATATGGCTTTTCTCTGTGTCACGATGTCGCTGGTCTTCTGTCAGCCGGCCTTCGCTGCAACCGATGTTTGGTCTAAAGCCAAAGAGATCATGCAGGATGTCTACACGCAGATCGTCGCTATTTCCACCATTGCGGCCATTGTGACCGCCTCGGTCGCCCTGCTGTTGATGAACTTCTCCCGCTCCGGCCGGACCGTCGATGAAAGCCGTGCTTGGCTGAAGCGCATCTGTATCACCTGGGCGATCCTCAACGGATTGGGCTTTATCATGGCTTATGTGACGCCTCTGTTTGCCGGCGGTCAGTGGGCTGGATGACAGAGACAACTCTACACCCGCTGGAAGGAGGCGTAATTTATGGGTATCCTGGATGGCATCGTTGAATGGATTGCAGAGCAGATCATGGCAGGTCTCGACCTTGTGACTACTTCGGTTTTGGGCGCGCTTGGTTGTGACATGACCGTTTTTCTGCGCTATTTCCCCGCCGCAGAGACGATGTACGGGATTTTTGTAGCTCTGGCTGTCGGTCTGATTTTGCTCAACTGGGTATGGCAGCTGTTTAAGAATTTTGGTCTGAGCGCCGGTATCGAGGCAGAAGATCCTGTGAAGCTGAGCATCCGCTCGGTTCTCTTCATTCTGCTGGCACTTTTTTCAGACGAGATCATCAACACAATACTGACCATCGGCGGCACCCCGTACCGCTGGATCATGGATTCGGAACTGCCGCCCCTCAGCTTTGCTGATTTCAATTCGGTGATGCTGGTGATCATCGGTGTATGTGCCAATGGAGCCGTGGCCTTGATCACTTTGATTCTGGTCGTCATTTTGGCATGGAACTATCTGAAACTGCTGCTTGAAGCAGCGGAACGATATGTATTGCTTGGTGTGCTGGTCTATACTGCACCAGTCGCTTTTGCGATGGGGGCAAGCCAAACCACATCAAACATCTGGAAATCCTGGTGTCGGATGCTGGGCGGGCAGATTTTTCTGCTGCTTATGAACGCCTGGTGCCTGCGCCTATTTACGAGCATGGTTGGTTCGTTTATCTCCAACCCGCTTTCGCTTTAAGGAGGGGCGTAATGAAAAAACTCAGAAGAATTCTGTTTCTTGCGCTCATGGTCGGGCTTCTTGCCTGTCTATGCTGCCAACCCGCTTTTGCCGCCGTTACGGAGGAAGAAGTGCAGGCGCAGGTAGATGCCGTAGGCAAAGAAGCAGTATCCGGCAATGTCCTGATTTGGTTCATGTGTGCGATTGGTTTTCTCAAAGTATCACAGAAAATCGACTCCTTCATGGCAAGTCTGGGAGTCAATGTAGGCCACACCGGCGGCAGTATGTTGGCGGAAGCCATGATAGCCGCCCGGGGCTTCAGTGGATTCAAGAGCTTTTCCAGCCACCATTTCGGCGGTGGGCACAGCAGCAATTCCACCCATGTGAATGCAGGCGGTGGTGGTAAGGGCGGCGGCTTTGGTGCCGGCTTTGCCAGCGGCGGTCTGGCCGGGGTAATTGGCCGGAAGGTCACGAACAATGCGGTAAAAACAGCGACAACTCCCTCAGAAACAAAAGCCTCCGGCCTTGGTGGTCTCGTAGGCGGTGCTGCGGGGGGTATCGGCGGCCACATCTATACTTCGTCCGTCAGCAAGGGCGGCAATTTCGCCAACAATGTGATCGGTTCTGTTGCCACCGGGAACATCACCCAGATGGGTACAATTTCCGGTGAGAAAGCTGTTGACGCTCTTCACTCTTACATGGGGCACGCTGCTTTGGAAGCTGGCGCTGAAAACATTCCCCAATACCAGAATGTTGAGATCGGCGGCGGGCGTATCACAGGCACCGAAGTTACCGCCGAGCATCCGGAGGGTATCGCTTTCGGAATGTATCATGCAGATCAGTATGTTGCACCCGAGGGCCAATACACAACGGTTCATTCCGCCGACGGTGCGGCATGGTATAAGCAATACGCTGTTGACACTGTAGAGAAATCCCCCTACATGGCGCCGGATGGTTCGATAGCCTACAACGAGTCAATCGTCAAAAAGCTGCCCCCCACTCCCCGCAGAAAGGACAGGCTCTAAATGGATGAAGAAAAAAAGACTGGTCTTGCCGACGCTGTGGAAACCGGAGCATCCGCCGCCCACACGATAAAAGGCGCCATTAAGGCAGGCAAGGCAATTTCCGGTGCCGCAAAAGGAGCCGCCGCCGGCGGCCCGTATGGTGCCGTGGCCGGGGCCGTTTGGGCCGGACGCAAGCACATCGGCAAGATCATTGCCGTCATTATCATTCTGCTTTTGCTCCCGGTACTGTTTATCCTGATGCTCCCGGGGCTTATCTTTGGAGGTCTGGTTAACGCCTTTTCTCCGGCAGATTCCGAAGCCCCTGTCCTCAACAGCGAGACAGCTATCGTGGAAAACGCCAATGACATCACATTCACCATCAATTCCATTCTGGGCGAGGCGCTGGATGATGTGATGGCCCGGATCGAGGAAGATTTTGCTTCGTCTGGTGCTGACCACATGGAGATCAAGAATTCCTATTCCTCCGGCCCTGTTTTCAATGCCAATCTCATCATCTCTCAGTATTGTGCGGCCCGGGATGAGGATTTTGAAAGCATTTCACTGGATGATTTGGCCGCTGTTCTCCGGGACAATAAGGAACACCTGTATTCCTACACCAGCGTTCAGGAATCCCGTGAGGTTACTACCGAAGACCCGGAAACCGGCGAGGAAACCACCACTACCGAAACATGGATCATTTACACGATCCGGTATAACGGTGAATCCTATCTTGCGGACCATGTTTTCGCACTCACGGATGAGCAAAAGGAGCTTGCCTCTGACTACGCTTCCAACCTGAGTACCTTTTTGGGTGATGGGCTGCTCCAGAACATGACAGAGTGGACCGGAAACAGCATCCCCTCTCTTGGGGATGTAACCTTTACCGATGGTGTGACACCGGTGGTGTACTATAATCAGCTGGATGAACGCTATGCCAGCCAGCCTTATGGAACTGACAACATTGGCGGCTACGGCTGCGGGCCGACCAGCATGGCAATCGTAGTGTCTTCCCTTACGGACGATACGGTTGATCCCGTGGAGATGGCACGGTGGTCCTATGAAAATGGATACTGGTGTGACAACAGCGGCTCCTATCACGCCCTGATTCCTGCCGCAGCAGAAGCCTGGGGGCTGCCGGTATCCGGCTGTACGACATCCGAGCCGCAGCGCATCGTCGATGCACTTTCTGAGGGAAAGCTGGTTGTGGCAATCATGGCTGAAGGGCATTTCACTTCTTCCGGCCACTTCATCGTTCTTCGAGGTGTAAAAGACGGTCAAATCATGGTGGCAGACCCGGCCAGCTATAAGCGCAGTGAGCAACTTTGGGATCTGTCCATTATCTTAAACGAGGCCAGCCGTCGTGCAGGCGCCGGCGGTCCGTTCTGGATTATCGGTTGACCTTCCTTCGGTTACGGAAATGAGGTATGTATGAGCAACAAAAACGACCATGATATTTATATCATACCGCCGAATTTCATTGAATCAGGCACATTTTTCGGCGGTATGTTCCGTGCGCGGAATGTTATTGAGGCCGGTATCCTGGCTTTTGCCATCGGGGTGCCGGTCTTCATGTTTGTTCCGTTCGGATTGACGACCCGCATTATCATTTTGTGCCTGACCGCCCTTCCTGCGGCTCTGGTCGCATTGATCGGCATTTCTGGCGAGAGTTTGTCGGAATTTCTGATTATCTTTTTGAAATATCTGCGGAATCGCCGCATCGTCGGCGGCGATGGTCAGCAGCCGAATGAGCAAGCGCCCCCTATGAAACGCCCCGGCAGACATCTCAAGCAAAGGACTCCGAAAGAAAAGGAGTCTCGGCCTCCGAAGCGCAGGCGTTCCGGTGAATCGGATTTTCCAGCTGAGTTTGACGAGGTTCGCAGTTACGAGATTCGTGAGAAGCTCCGGCCCAAGAAAAAGCCGAAGAAAGAACTTTCGTCCAAAAAAGCGAAGAAAAAGCCCAACAAGCGGAAGGAGAAGGTACATCCGCCCAAGCGCCCCGCTCATATCAAAGAGCAGCCGCCCGCCTGCCTGAATCCGGTGGCAGACTATCTTCCCATCGAAAAGATCCAGAACGGCATCATCTACACCAAAGACCACCGGTATGTCAAGGTGGTCGAGGTGGTTCCCATCAACTTTATGCTCCGCAGCGCAAGAGAGCAGCGCAATATCATCTACTCTTTTGTGTCGTATCTGAAAATCTCTCCCGTCAAGCTGCAGATCAAGGTGCTGACCCGTCGCGCGGACATCAACCGTCATTTGGACACAGTACGCAGGGAGATGGCTCAGGAGAAAAATGAGCAGTGCCGTTTGATGCAGGAAGACTATCTGAGCTTTGTGCAGCAGATCGGCGCCCGGGAAGCTGTCACACGGCGCTTTTTCCTGATTTTTGAGTATGAGCCCTGGAACAACACCCGGCGTTCGGAACAGGAAGAGGAAGCTATTCAGTCCCTGCAAAGCGCCGTACATACTGCATCCAATTACCTCCGGCAATGCGGTAATGAAGTGATTATCCCCGAAAACGAGGACGAATTTACGGTTGATGTTCTTTATAATCTCCTCTGCCGAAATGAGAGCGCCATCAAACCGCTGGCACTCCGGGCACAGGAGGTTGTTGCACAGTATGCGGCAAAAGGCCGGGAAAGCGAGATTGACCATATCCCTGCAGCCGAGTTTGCCGCTCCCAAAAGTATTGATTTTACTCATGGGCGCTATCTGTGCATAGACGGGCTGTACTACGCCTATTTGCTGATTCCGTCGGATGGTTATAAGACGCAGGTTCCCGCCGGATGGCTGAGTTTAATCGTCAACGCCGGCGACGGCATCGACATGGACATGTTCCTTTCCAGGCAGCCCAAAGAGCGCATCATCCAGCGGGTAGGCCAGCAGCTCCGCATCAATCGTTCCAAAATCAAGGACGCGAGCGACACCAACACCGATTTTGACGACATCGACGGCGCCATCCGAAGCGGCTATTTTCTGAAGGAAGGTCTTGCCAACAACGAGGACTTCTACTATCTGAATCTGTTGATTACCGTTACTGCCCCTACTGAGGAAGATTTGGAATGGAAGGTCAGCGAGATGAAAAAGCTTCTGCTTTCGCAGGATATGGATGTCCGTTCCTGCCATTTTCGTGAGGAACAGGCATTTCTCTCTGCGCTCCCGCTGGTATCCATGGAGAAAGGACTTTTTGAGCGTGGCAAGCGCAACCTGCTGACTGGCGGCGCCGCAAGCTGCTACCCCTTCACTTCCTTTGAGATGTGTGACGACAACGGCATCCTTTTGGGGGTGAACAAGTACAACAGTTCCCTCATCATCGTGGATATTTTCAATTCCGCGATTTACAAAAATGCCAACATTTCGATTTTAGGTACCAGTGGCGCAGGCAAAACCTTCACAATGCAGCTTATGGCGTTAAGAATGCGGCGTAAAAATATCCCTATTTTCATCGTCGCTCCCTTGAAGGGGCACGAGTTTCACCGCGCCTGTGCAAACGTAGGCGGCGAGTTTATCCAAATCTCCCCGGCAAGCCCTCACTGCATCAATGTTATGGAGATCCGCAAGGTTGATCGGTCTGTCAATGAACTTCTGGACGGCCCCGGAATCCAGCTTTCTGAATTGGCGGCAAAAATCCAGCAGCTGCACATCTTTTTCAGCCTGCTCATTCCCGATATGAGCCATGAAGAGCGTCAGCTTTTGGACGAAGCGTTGATCCGCACTTACAACGCAAAGGGCATCACGCATGATAACGCTTCACTGGATGACCCGGCCAATCCGGGTCAGTACCGGGAAATGCCGGTGCTAGGCGACCTGCATGAGATTCTGAAAGCTGCGCCGGAAACTATCCGCATGGCTCATATTCTCAACCGTCTGGTTCACGGTTCGGCCAGTACATTTAACAAGCAGACCAATGTAAGTCTGGATAACAAATATACCGTGCTGGACATTTCCTCGCTCACCGGCGATCTGCTGACTGTAGGAATGTTTGTGGCGCTTGATTTCGTGTGGGACCGGGCAAAGGCTGACCGCACGGAAGAAAAAACAATCTTCATCGACGAATGCTGGCAGCTCCTTTCCGGTGCAGGCGCCACAGGCACACGGCTGGCCGGCGATTTCCTTTTGGAGATTGCGAAAACGATACGTGGGTATGGAGGCTCGGCGGTCTTCGCGAGCCAAGACCTCAACGATTTCTTCAATCTGGATGAAGGTCGCTTTGGCAAAGGTATCATCAACAACAGCAAGACAAAGATCATTCTTAACCTGGAGGATGATGAAGCGGAACGGGTTCAGGAGACCCTGCATCTGTCCGATGCGGAAACGATGGAGGTCACCCATTTTGAGCGTGGCAATGGCTTGATCTCGACCAACAACAACAATGTCATGGTTGAGTTTAAGGCCAGCCCTCTTGAGAAGGACCTGATTACCACCGACCGGCGTGAACTTCGTGAAATTCTGGAGCGCAAGCGCCGTGAACAGGAGTCTGCATAACCCTTGTTCTCCTACATTTCTTCAAAACACGCCAAATAGACGCTGCGATGACGCCTTTCAGCGACTATTTTTGAAAGGCGCCCCGATGGCGTCTTTTATGCGTCATCTATTTTTACAAACAGGAGGTGAGCTCATGAAGACCAGGGCTGAAATCTATGGAAATGAAGCTGCAACGCTACTGCGGACGGTGACTATGTATCCTGGTCTCAGCCAGCAGCAGCTTCTTTGCTTTCACCCTGGCAAGTCTGAAACAGCGAAAGCCCTGCTTTCCCATCTGGAAAGGCAGGGCCGCATTTTCCAAAGTGATAACGGCGGATATTTTCCTGCCGGCTATTCGCCCAAAGCTGATCAGGCGCTTATCAAGGCGGTGTGGGTCCTTTTGGATTTCATTCAGCAGGCTGATTATCACGCACCTGCGGAGTTTCCTGTCAAACTGGTCTTTTTCGCCGATGGGGAACTGTATGAAGTCGCCTATGTCGCCCATGGACAGGAAGCGTTAGTCTGTCATGCTCTACGGGGCAACAAGGGCGGTAGCCGTCGCATCATCTTGGTCGATTCTCCGACACAGATTGCCAAAATCGACTGTCCCGACATATCCGGTTTTTGCACCGTATCCCAAGATGGACAAACCCAGTATTTCAAGAAAGCAGGAGGCACATGATTTTTGGATCGAAAACTGATTTCCCGCAGAATAGGGAGCATTCTCGACGATATATCCCGTTTGAGTAATGCGCTGTATGCGATGGACACAACAGACATCCAACGCTATCCCGACAATTACGAAATTCTCTCTACGGATGCTGCGCTTCGGGCGGAACGGATCGCCTGCCGGCTGCGGCATTTGATATATTCCAGCACCTCCATCCAGAAGGGCGAGTATCTCCAATCCGCCAGCGTGGCGCAGGGCATCTCGATAGCCTATGAAAACGGGGTCCTGGAAGTGACCCTTCCCGGGCTTCTCCCGAAGCGCCGGCAACGGCAAAGTTCCGAGTTCCTGTTAGACCCGCTCTATTTCGCTCTGGAGCAGTACGCAAAGGAACAGCCTCTCCCCCATTACCGGAATTGTGTTGTCTGCTTTGCCCAAGTTTACGATCAAACACTTCCCACCAGGCGGGTGCGTGATTATGACAATCTGGAGGAAAAGCAGTTGCTGGATCTGTTGTCCACCTTTGTGATGGCCGATGATACCGGTTTGCTATGCGATGCCTATAATACCACAGAGCTGGGAGAGCAGGACTGCACCAAGATCTTTGTCATGGAAAAACAGCGGTTTCCCCAATGGCTTGCAGAGCGCAAAGAGAGCTTGAAAACCATCTCGGATTTTTGAGCCTTTTGGCCCTTATTTTTCCCGACATACCTTGATGGCACAAAAAAGCCCGGATTTTCAACGCTTCCAGACTTGCGCCACTGCAGAATTTTACCGAAGTTCTCAGTCATCACGGTAAAAAAACAATGTGGTTATCCCTTTTAGTCAGCCACCCCAAAGTCCTGAAAATGGGACAGCACATAGTGCAAAATAAAGGCATGACACCAAAAAGGGAGAAAATGCGTCATGTCAAGGAAACAGAAGATGCCCCTGAGTGAGTTTCTGAACCGGTTTGGAACGGAGGAGAGCTGCCGGGACTATCTGGCCGCACAGCGCTGGCCGGGCGGCTTTGTCTGCCCGAAATGCGGACACAAACATGGCTGCCGCCTGTCCAACGGTCTGTACCAGTGTACCCACTGCCACCGTCAGACCTCCGTCACAGCTGGGACGGTTCTGCATCATAGCCATGTCAGCCTGAGCAAGTGGTTTCTGGCCTTCTATTTCGTCTCCCAAGACAAACGAGGGCTCTCCGCCGTTCAGTTGTCCAACCAGATCGGCGTGACCTATAAGACCGCATGGTCTATGCTTCGGCGCATCCGATCCGCCATGGGACAGCGGGACGCAGCGTATCTGCTGTCTGGTGTGGTAGAATTTGACGACGCCTACTTTGGAGGCCCAACAGCGGGCGGTAAGCGGGGCCGCGGTACGGAAAAGGCAAAGGTTTTTGTGGCCTTGTCCCTGGATGCGCACGGCAATCCTCAATACCTTAAAATGGGTGTGACAAAAAATATCAAGCAGACCTCAGTGAAAAAGTTTGCCAACCGTACTGTTGCAGCCGACAGCACCATCCGCAGCGATGGTTACCGCAGTTATATCCCTGCGCTTGAGGATTACGCCCACGAACATAAGGCCTATGATCCCAACAGCGGTATGCTCCACTGGCTGCATATTGTGGTCAGCAATGCCAAGGCGTTCATTCTGGGAACCTACCACGGCCTGCCCAAGGACCATCTTCAGTCCTACCTGGACGAGTTTGCGTTCCGCTTCAGCCGCCGCGCTTTTGGCCGCCTGCTGACTCAGCGGCTGATTCACGCCGTGGCCTGCTCCACCATGGCTTACTAAAAGGGATAACCACAAAAAACAATTCACAAGGGAGGTGATCACTTGGGAAAAGCAGCCGGACATTTCCACAGCCGGACACGCTCCCGTTCCGGCTTCTGGCGTTGACAGCCATCTCAGGAGAGTTCCCCACCAGCCAGCTCAACCGTCTCCCAGCCAGTCCTTACTATTTGGAGTCGGTTGTGACCGATCTGAAAAAGAGCGGGCTTCTCCGCACCTATTACCGTGACAAACTCCGCGGCTATCGTTTAGGCGTTCGCGCAAAAAACAGGCTGCTGGACAACTGGCCTGAGCGTTTTGCTCCCTATCTGACAGGCGATACCGACACCAATCGGCTGAAAAGCGAGATTGGGCGTCGGCTTCGTCTTCACCGTCTGGCAGAAACCTATGTCACGATGGACAATGCTGGGGTGGGACTTTTCCAAGATGAAAAACCGAAGGTTTTTGCCCCGCAGGGCTATTCCGATGGGGCCGTGGAGTATCCCTCATTTTACAGTTCCCGTGAAGTCAAGGAGATGGGGGTGGATACCACGCAGATCCGCAGTTCTCGCTTCACTGGTGTGCTCCTTACCTCCAGCGGCATCTATATTACTTACAACAGCAGCGCAGCTCTGATGAAATGGCGCTACAAGTCCGAGATGCGGGTAAAGGCTCTGATGTGGAGCGTTCTGTGTCAGCAGCGCCTCACCGGGCAATACAATGCAGACGCTGTGCAGGGAGTCGTTCTGGGGGAAAGCATGGAACTCGCTTACCAGATGCTGACCAGCACTGGCGGCGCCAAACATGACTCTTTCATGCTGGACGGAAGCTACGACCATTTTTTCTTTTTTACCAACGACCATCAGGGAGAAGTGCTGCTGGCCTTGCTGTGCGATTGTGCTAAGACAGCGCAGCTCAATGACATCTTGAAGCAGGGCCTTACAACCGGGGCTGCGAGTCGGGCCATCGAACACGATGCCTTTGAAGCGGATGGAACGCCTGTTTTGTTTTGCTACTTCTTCGATTTGCCCAGGATTGCGCGCTTCAACAGCGCCCTCGATCTTATGGACAGTTCCGGAATAATCATTTGCTTTGATTTTCAGGCAGATGTACTGCGGCGCTACTGCGGCAGCAGGGTGCGCTTTCAAACCATTGACTTCATCAAATTCGAGAGGAGGTTCTTCCCATAAACAAAAAGAAAATGATTGCCTGCCTGATGGCTGCTCCTTTGGCCATCCTCGCCATTCTCTATTCTGGCGGCTTTCTGGGGCAGATATTGGGCAATTACGCAGCTTGGAAACAGGGCGGCGGCGTTCCCGGAGACGGCACATCTCCGGTGGCGGCGTCGCCCGACTTTTTTACCTGCCTGACCTCAGTGCTGCACCCTCCCTATGGGGTATACGGTGTCCTGATCTGCATCGGCCTGCTGGCTATCCTGCTCCTGATGGTGATGAAGATGGGCTACAGCGATACGGGCGAATATGATACTGACCGAAATTTCATCTATTCGGCCAAGGGAACCTATGGCACCTCTGGTTGGTTGAGCCGCAAGGAGATGGCGGGTGTGCTCGATTTGGTGCCCGACCTTCGCAAGCATAAAGGTGTTGTGCTGGGAATGTTAGATGGGAAAGCGGTCTGCATCCCTGAAAATCCCAAAATCAACGGCAATCTGGCCGTATACGGCTCCAGCGGCAGCATGAAGACCCGCTCCTTCTGTATGAACCGCATCCTTCAGGCGGTGATTCGCGGAGAATCCCTGATCATTTCTGACCCCAAAAGCGAGCTCTACGAAAAATCCAGCGAGTACCTGCGCAATCAAGGCTACTGTGTCAAGGTGTTCAATCTGGTACTCCCGGAAAACTCGGACAGCTGGAACTGCCTTTCCGAAGTGGAAGGGCAGGAACTGATGGCCCAACTCTTTGTGGATGTCATCATCAAGAACACCAACAGTACCGGCAAGGGCGACCACTTCTGGGACAGCTGCGAAATGAATCTGCTGAAAGCCCTTGTCCTTTATGTGGATCAGAGTTATGCGGCGGAGAACCGCAATATCGGTGAGGTGTACCGTTTGCTGACGCTAAACGGAGAATCCGATCTGGACAATCTGTTCGATGTTCTGCCTCCCACTCATCCTGCCAAAGCTCCGTACAGTCTGTTCAAGCAGGCCAGCGATACCGTGCGCAGCGGTGTCATCATCGGTCTGGGTTCCCGCCTGCAGGTATTCCAGTCAGAACTGATCAAGAAAATTACCACCCGGGACGAAATCGATCTGGAGCTTCCCGGCCAAGAGCGGTGTGCCTACTTCCTTGTTACCAGCGACCAGGACAGTACCTTTGATTTTCTGGCAAGTCTGTTTCTCTCTTTCTGCTTTATCAAGCTGGTTCGGTATGCGGACAAAAACTGTGAGGGCGGCAAACTTCCAATTCCTGTCCACATTTTAGGGGAAGAGCTTACCGCCTGCGGCACCATCCCTGATCTCTCGCGGCGACTCAGTGTGATTCGCTCTCGCAACATTTCCATGAGCTGCGTGTTCCAAAATCTCGCGGGCCTTCAGAACCGCTACCCTCTCAATCTCTGGCAGGAAATCCTGGGCAACTGCGACGCGCAACTATTTCTGGGCTGCACGGATGGCCTCACAGCTGAGTTTATCTCCGAGCGCACCGGTCTGGCCTCAGTGTCGGTATCCAGCAAATCCAAGCAGCTGGGCACCTGGCGCATTTCCAACTACACACCGGAATTCCGTGAAACTTCTGGCGTTGGCAAGCGGCCTGTCCTCACCCCGGATGAAGTACTTCGATTGCCCATCACGCAGGCTCTGGTCATCATCCGCGGTCAGAAGGTACTTAAAGTTGACAAGATGGACTATTCCAAGCACCCGGAGGCGCCTAAGCTCCATTCTTGCAAAGCCTCTTCCCACATTCCTGAATGGCGGCAGATGGAGCAGGAACAGCCAGCTGCCCCTGTTGCTCCTCCCCCGCCGCCCGCCGCACCGAAAAAGCCGACACGAAAAAAGCCCAAGCCTTCCGCTCCTGCTGCTGATGTGAAAAAACCTGGAGTCAAACCCCCGGAGGGCATTGTTTCAACCGACAAGGATTCGATCCTTTCGTAATACACCAAATTAAGGAGGTTTACTTATATGGCAACCAAGAAAAAGGAACTTCTGGAACAGGAGGCCCCTGTTCCTGAGACCACCGCATTGGAGGATTCCCCCGCTCCCTCCGAGGATACGACTGCTCCTGATACTGCCCCGGTTGACGGCGAGGACCTGAACTCTCTGTTGGCCGCTATGGATCAGCCCGACAGCGCGCCCCCTTCCGATGATACCACCGGTGATTTGCCGGAGCTTACGGAAGCCGAAATGTTCGGCGATGATGCTGTGAGCAGCGACGAGGACGCCGCCGAGGCTCCTTCTGACGAGAACACAGACTTCGAGCAGGACGATGAGGCAACGGCTGACGGCGACGGAGAGCTCCCCGCAGAGGAAGACAGAGTAGGTGACGATACCGCTGCTTCTGAGCCGACTCCCCAGGCCGTCGAAGAACCGCCTGCCGCAAAGCCCAAGCGCACTTCCCGCAAGAAGAAGGTATCGGATACCGCTGCTGAGGCGGAGGCCCCTGTTCCGCAGGCAGACGCTGAGCCGCTCCCGATGGATGAGGCCCCGGCCGAGGATACTACTGCGGAGGGTGAATCCGTTTTGGAAGATGATCCCGCTCCGGTGGATGAGCAGGCACCCGAAGCCACCACTCCCCGGGCGCCCGCTCGCCGGTGGAATGTGCAGACGCGCCGCGAGCCCTCTATCCTGACCATCCGCAGCCGTGAGGATGTCGAGACGGCGGAAGACCGTGAGGATGTCATCTGGCATGAGATCCACAACGCCTACCGCACCCGCCGTATTCTGACGGGCCAGCTGGGCGGCATCGAGCAGCTGGACAACCGTAAGACGGTGGCCGTGGTGGACTACAAGGGTTTCCGCATCATCATTCCCATCAAGGAAATGATGATCAACCTGGGCCGTAGCCCTTCTGGCCAGGACTACGCCGACCTGATGCTGCGCCAGAACAAGATCCTGGGCAACATGCTGGGCGCCGACATCGACTTTGTGGTGCGGGGCATTGACTCCAAGACCCGCAGCGTGGTCGCCAGCCGCCGGGAGGCGATGATGCGTAAACGCCAGATCTTCTACTTCGATTTGGATGCTGACGGCATGTACCGTGTCTACGAAGGCCGCATTGTGCAGGCCCGTGTGATCGCCGTGGCTGAGAAAGTCATCCGCGTGGAAGTGTTCGGCGTCGAGTGCTCCATCCTGGCCCGGGATCTGGCCTGGGACTGGATCGGCGACGCCCATGAGCGTTTTGCTGTGGGCGATGAGGTGCTGGTCCGCATCCTCAGCGTGCGGCGCGAGAGTCCGGAAGACCTGAGCATCCGGGCTGACATCAAGAGCACTTCGGAAAACACCGACCGGGACAACCTGCAGAAGTGCCGCATCCAGGGCAAGTACGCCGGCAAGGTCACCGATGTCCACAAGGGCGTCGTCTATGTCAGACTTTCCAACGGCGTCAATGCGGTGGCCCACTCCTGCTATGACTACCGGATGCCCGGGAAAAAGGATGATGTGTCCTTTGCCGTCACCCGCCTGGACATGGAGCGTGGCGTAGCCGTGGGCATCATCACGCGGATCATCCGGCAGAACCTGTAATAACATAGTATTAAGCCCCCGCTCCAGCGGCACTCTCTTGTGCCTTGCTGAAGCGGGGGCTTTTATTGTTTGCTGCTACTCTGAACAGCGAAGCAGACATTTAATAGCGTAAAGGTATGAACTGCTTATCTGTCTTTTTTGCGCGACTGGATTTTCGAAACAGCGATATCGATTGCTTTATTAGCAACAATCACTATAAAGGCGATGATATATAAACTTATCACCTCGCGCCAGCTTGTCAGCCATCCAATCTTATAAAATGCAGCACATATTAAACCAAGGATGGCAAGCGTAATAATTACATTTCGTATGAACTTTCTCATTGTTGCATCCCCTTACGCCGCAAAATTGGTTAACGCCACAGAGGTTTCGGATTGGCAGGAAGCGAAAATGTACCTCTATAATATTTTTGGCCATACATTGTAGTACCATTCCAGCGTTCATATGTATTCATGGTAACCGGTATCATTCCACCGCTTCCTGTGCTGGTATATGTTGTAACGCTATATACAATCAAGCCTTTGGTACACATACCTGTACTTGCATCTCGGGCTGCGGCTTTAGCAATAGAATCAAGTTCTACAGAGGTTAATGAGGGGATTTGGGGAACAACCGCAGATCCAACAGCCAAAATATCAAGAATCCATTTTGCCACATCAGCATTGACACCATAATACTTCATAATCCACTCAATAGCTTTAGTGGTAGTAAGATTGATAACTGCGTCACGAACTTTTCGAATATTGTCGGTCGAGACCACATTATAATACCCTGTAGCCTGCGTTGGAGTCAAGTAGGTGATTTGGTCAATATTAAAGAACGCGCCGTCTGGGTCTACATCCATTTTTGACCATCTCCACTCGCCGCCGTTCGAAGAAGTCTTAGAATCACGGTTACCAACAAAATAGAATCTAAAACTTCCACTTGAAGAAGACGTGCCGCCTTTTACTTTAACATAATAGGTTGTATTATTGTTCAAATCCACCTTGATTTGGAAGTTATTGTTACTCCCACCGGTACCTGTTTTGGTCACTAAGCTCAGGCCAAGCAATCCACTCTTATACAACTCGCCATAAGTGTTTGTTGAGCCAGTCGTATAAATATTGTACGCACCACCAGATGTTGTTTTGAAGGTGAACCATTTTTCGCCATTGGCGGTGAGTGTTTGAGTTGAGCCTTTCCCCTCCGTTACTGTAATGGAAGAGGAAGGTTTAGCGACTTTCGATGGAGCCGATGCAGGGGGAATTGTTTCACTGTTATTCGCGGAAGAAGCAAAGACAACTTCTTCAGGGAGTAATTGTCGTCCTTTGGCTTGTGCGAAGATTTCTGCTTGTTTATAAATCTCTTGTGCAGTTGCTAAATTCTCACCTTCATCCTGATATTCCGCTTCAGCATCTGCTGCCATTGCAGATATGCACAAAGAACATACCATGATCAAAGCAAGGAAAAAGGCTAAAAACTTTTTCATATACATACCTCTTAATTTTTACTCTTAGGCAAAAACATAAAAATCTGTAATTTTAAAGCATTGATATGTTACTTAGGCGCTAGCGCTAAAATTGCGATACTTAAAACAATAAAAATCAATACGATTCCGCCTATTACTTTAATGGGCCTCATACAATTTCCATTTCTTTTCGATGACTTTACCGGTACTATTCCAGTCCAGTTTAGGGAAACATAGAATGTCCGCAGTGTAACACCTATCAACGTATGTTCCGTTAAGGATGGCCTTAGTCTACTTGTTACGGAATTTGTCTGCAGTCTGTCTACCCAAAATTGCCAAAGCGATCAGTGCTCCGGCACAAATAATAGCGAAAGGAATAGTCTTATAAAAAAAGGCCTCTGGAACATAGTTTGCAGCCCAACACCCGACAATCAAGATAAAGGATATGCTTGCAATAAAAATAAAGAAAATCGGCAAAATCGCCATCAATTTGTTCATGCCTTGCTATCCTCCGAATACGACTTCACAGCAGGTTCGTATCCATAACAATTTTTGTGTGTAGTTTCTTTAATCACTCCATCCCAATTGGAACGCAATGTTTCAATGATAGTTAAGTTATGTTTATGATAACCGAGCTTATAATAAAAAGTTCTGGTATTATTGGAGCTATCATCATCCGGACCGCTGAGGGTGATGGTTATAGTCTTTTTGTAACTTCCGGTCAGACTAAGTGAAAATTCACCCTTGAGTGCTTTGTTTACTGTCGGTTGGCAACCTGCAGGAATACTGATTCCCGCTTTTGGAGAAATCGAAACCGCCTTTTCAACCGACTTTTGGTAAGTTTCACCGCGGGCAATACTCTTTACAAAATAAGGTTTTGACATGAATACCCAAGACTGCTCGATACCATTGTCGATGACCTTCCACTCTTTCCATTCACGATAGTCTCTGGTCATAATTGCAGATTTGTTTTCTTGGCGACGGAGAACACCCAATAAAGTATGGGTTGTTCCGTCATATGCGTAGGAGACGGGCTCAGCATACTGAATGTACTCATAAACCAGGCCATCATCTCCAACAAAGGTGGTAACGGTAGCGTTTTGCGGAATATCGCTGGGAGAATCGTTATTATCTGCAGCAAAAGCAGAAACAGATAAACTCATGGCCAGAATCAAAGCCAACATAAAAGCTCCAAATTTTTTCACATCTATTCCTCCTTGTAACGAAAATAAAATATCTCATTGTGTCATAGTGCTAAAAGGAGGCGAAAAAACAGCGGCATCAGCAGTACAAGAATGACTCCGCCCCCAAAGCAGGCAACGACAATATATAGCTTCTCTCTATCTTCTTTTTTCACAAATTAAAGCATCCCATCCTTTCCAAAATACGTATCGGCCAAACTGTCATGATAGATATCTTACACCATTGGGATCACACCTTCCATAAATTTGAAATGTTCCGTCTCTATGAAAGATCCACTTCTGTAGAAGTAGCCGAAATATCATCTGCGCCTGTAGTAACCGCAACTCTTGCACGATATCTGGCTTTATCCTTTACAGTGTAAGTTTTTGTGACATTGACCGTCCCACTTTCGCTAATCGGCCAAGACTTTACTTCCTTCCATCCTGATCCATCATACTGCTCCAAATATAGAGTTCCCTTCGTTTTTTCTTTACTTTGTTTGGGCTTGATTAAGAGCGACACAGAAATATTCTTTCCTGAGTTTTTGATAGATGGAACAACAAGCGTCGTACTCGTCCAGCGAGAATCAATAGTGGCATTTTGAGCACTTTGATCGAGGGGCTGTGGAACAGCTCCCATGGCCGATGCCGGGAAAGTCAATGCACTCATAAGCGTAATCGCCGTTAGTGCTAGTACAACCGTTTTTTTCTTACTTCTATTCAAAAGAAACCCTCCTCTTTGGCTATTTACCCATATAACGTACGGAGAAGCAAAAAGGGACAATCTTTTTCCGTCAAAAACTTTTTTCTGTATAAGAAAACTCCCTGTGCGTTTATGAGTCTTTACTCATATAACGCACAGGGAGACAAAAGGGGACATCTATTTCATTTTATATTTTCAGCAACCCTGATTAGTTCACTCTTGTCAATGGTTCCATAGACCGAGAAATAGTAGCCGTTTTTTTCAAATATAACGTAATTATTTCCGTCTTTCTTGAAGTAGTATCCAGAAACACCTTCTATTTGTACGGTTTCCAATAGGCTTCCTTCTGTATCAACATAAACTTTGGTATCCGACAGACTAATCAAAACATTCAAAAACTCGTCGTCACCACGCTCATATTCATATAAAATCAAGCTAGGTTGCTCAATCGTATCAAGCAATTCGAACTTATCAGGAAGATATTGTGGTGAAAAATCTTGTAACTCTTGGATCTGCAACCCATCACTACTCTTTAATTCAAAGATGGTATACTTTTCAAAAGTTTCAATAAACCAAGAAACAACACGTTCTCTAAATTCAGCATTTGCAACTAAAGCCGTAGAAAAAGTTACAGCAGCAATAACGGCAGCTACTGCAATCTTTCGCAGCACTCGTTTTTTGATGCTTTTTTTCAGAATTAAAGGTGGAGTAGCTTCATAAAGTTCATGATCCAAATACTTTTTCATTGCCATTACACTGGCATCTTTGAAATTGGATTCTGAGATCATCTCTTTATTATCAATTCCTATAATATAAGACAACCATTTCTTATAGTATAAAAGGAGTGCTTTTCCATCCTTTATGTGGTAGAACAGTTCCGCCTCTTCTGGTGTAAAATGAAAGCAATATTTGCAGAACAGTATCAATATCCCCTCTCTAGGAAGGAGCAATATCTTTTCGCTTAGAATTTGCAGCTGTTCACGACTTAAATTCACTTCATTATGTTGCATGCTATCTACTTCTACAGCCTGGGAACATTCCTTTTCAAACTCAAGATTTGCTGCAATTTTCAACAAGTCATTAAAACTATCATTCACTGTTATTCCCCCCTTTCAAACAGTCTTTTTAGCTTTTTTACAACTCGCTGTCCTCGCTTTTTGGCCGATTCCTCTGAAATCCCAAGCATCGCACCTATCTCGGCATAATTCATATTCTGTACGTATCTCATATGAATAAGATACCGTTCTTCGTCAGCAAGTAAATGGACCAATTCTACTAATCTTTGTATATTTTGCTTTTGGATGAATGCATCTTCAAAATTATCTGATGACTTTTCAGCAAAAGCATCTATCGAGTCCACATAAACATGTTTTTTTGATTGGCGCAAAATATCAATTGATGCATTTTTCACTATTGTAACGCAAAAGGCAGTCATTTGGGGACAGGGCAATTCTGATATTCTTTCAATATTGTCCATTATTTTCAAATATGCTGTCGCCACTGCATCATTTGCCAAAGGCTCAGTTTTCACTATTTTGCAGGAAATATTTATAAATTTGACATGGTGTGTTTGAAATATCTGTTCAACCAAGTTTCTCTGTTCCTCGGTCAAAACGCCCAAAAAGATACATAGCATTCTCTCCCCTCCTGATCAAATAAGCTCTTCTGAAATTCTGTTATGATTATATCATGGGCTTATTCTCACTGTACAGATTTGTTCATCAAGTTTTAGTATTTGCCCCCTTTCCCGAATTGATGGACAAAAAAACATTCGTTATAATGGAAAGGAAAGGGGACAAAGGAAATGGAAAACAAACGCAAAAAAGGGATAGCGCCGCCCCGGTACGACGAGGCGTTCAAGGCCGGAGCGATCCGGATGGTGACAGAACAGGGCCGTCCGAGCACAGAGGTTGCCAAGGAACTTGGTATCTGCATCGACACCCTGCGCAGCTGGCTGAAGGCCGCGGGCGTACAGGCAGGTCAGGCAGACCGCCAGAACCGGGACAGCCGCCGGACACGTGAGCTGGAAGCGGAGGTGCGTGCACTGCGCAAGCAGCTAGCAGAGAAAGATGAGGTTATTGACGTGCTAAAAAAATCCGTCGGCATACTTTCCAGACCATAGAGGACAAATATCGGTACATCAAGGCCGACCGTTCGGGATTCTCTGTGGAGAAATTATGCCGCTTGCTGGAAATCTCCCGAAGCGGGTACTATGCCTGGCTTACACGCCGTCAAAGCCAGCGGGCACAGCACAATCAGGCGTTAACGAGAGAACTGGTATATTTGCATGAGAAATACCCCGCGTTGGGTCTGGACAGCCTGTATCACATGTTGAAGGCTAGCAATTCCTGCTCACGCGGGAGGGTCCACCGGCTAATGAAAGCCGCCGGAATCCACTCCATGCGCAAAAAGGCCTACAAATCCACCACGAACTCCCGCCATAGCCATCCCATCGCGCCCAATCTGCTGAAGCGTCAATTTTCTTTTACACAACCGAATCAGGCCTGGGTAGGTGATATCACCTATATTCCCACCGGCGAGGGCTGGCTGTATTTGGCTGCCGTCAAAGACTTATGCACCAAGAAGGTTGTGGGTTACGCCTTTTCCAGCCGCATCGACACCCAGTTGACTCTCGCCGCGTTGGACATGGCGGTACGCCGTGAACGGCCCAGCCCTGGCCTGATTTTCCACAGTGACAGGGGCATCCAGTATGCCGCAGAAGCCTTTCGGCACCGGCTTGCCGCGCTGGGCATCCGGCAAAGCATGTCCCGCAAAGGCGACCCTTACGACAACGCTGTGGCGGAGAACTTTTTCAGCTGTCTCAAATGTGAACTGGTTCACCTGCACCGGTATGATTCCCGCCGTGCTGCTCAAGCGGATATTTTTGCCTATATCGAGGCCTTTTACAATACGCTGCGCCCGCATTCCGCCATTGACTGGCTCTCACCGTGCGCTTTTGAACTGCGGCTGCGTAATGCCTCTGTCGCCTGATCTGAGAGATTTTACGTATTACTGCGATTCATTCTGTTTTTCCGCGCTTTTTACTGTCTATTTTTTCGGGAAGGGCTCAATTGCTTGGATCTGATTTACGCCCGGTGGCTAATGCCCTCCTTAGAAACCTGCCAAAACCTAAATACCGAATCCACCGCGCAAAAAAGGATTTACCACATGAATGCAATCCAACTCATCACTCTTTTTTCTGCCGTCACCCATTTGTATGAATTCAACATTGCTGCGGGTATCATCATGCGGATCACCCGCAGAATTTGTAATCGCATAATACAAAGCCCCCGCTCCAGCGGCACTCGATTGTGCACATGCTGGAGCGGGGGCTTTTTTATTGTTTTCTGTTACTCCGAGAGGCAGCTCCTACTCATAGATAAATTCGTTCATTCTCCTCTTCAGGAATATCTTCCCATTTTCCGCATCCCTGTAGTTTCTTTCCTAATTCTTCGTCATACACATAACATATATTTTCATGCGATACACTTCCAAGAACCAATTTTCCTTCTTTAAAAAAACATAGATCCTCCGGAACTCTCCAAATAACCCCATCATTAAACATGCAATTATATGATGTTAACAAGATTTTTTGGGATTCAGGTGTAGCCCGAAAAAGATAAGTTTCTATCTTTTGTTCATCTGGAACTCGATAGCAAAACCATCTATCTGTATGACGCGTTTCAATATGATACGGCAAAAGGCGTTGCATTAAGTCCGTAGACTCTTTTTCCTCTTTTGGTGTTATCCACCCATTTTTCGTCAATGAAAAAAGATCCGCAAACTTAAAGCAAATAGAAATCAGTTGTTCATATTCTTTTCCAGACAAATTTGCAGTTAATGACAACATACGACCACCAGACTCTCACGCCACATACCAACAATGAGCATTCATGTAGCTACGCCCATGATAATGCCACCAATATTTCGATCCACTGCCATGAATCTCGGGTCCCTTTGCTCCACCTAAACTTTCGCACAAGTTCCTTGCAAGATTTGATGTCACTGTAAAAATTCCTGCACTGCTGCTATTTATCTTCATAATTGCCAAAGCTACTTTTCTTGAAATATCAACAGGTGCTACCCATACATAGCTACCACTTAGCACTGCTGGATAATACTGATGCCCATTATTTTTCATATCAGCCACAGCAACATCTGCTTTTGTCGTACAGTTATATTTGTCATTATTTACCGTAATAGTCTTTCCCGACACCGTGACCGTATAAATGCCAACCAGTCCCTGTAAATAGTAGAAAGCCTCCATAACAGTAGAACCAAACGCATTAACGAAAATATCTACAATATCATTCCACTTACTACTAATCGCATCCCAGTTAGCTACGATGATAACTCCAAGGCCAAGTCCAATTACTATATCTACAACATTCCCAACAGGCATTGCTAAAGCAGCAGCCAGTGCCATAAAGCCATTGTAAACAACTTCTGGCAGGTTCAATGCTTGTAATTGTCCTGCTATACTTGCTGCATTATAGAGGACCACTTCATCATTCACAATAGCGCTTCTGCTTGAAGCACTTGGCTCAAAACGATAGTTTGGATCAACATATCTTTGATGGAACTCAACAAGAGAATAGTCTCCGCTTATAGCAAGCGATTCGATTAGATAAATGTATACTTCCTGCTGCTCCGGTGTTAGGTAATCAAATGTTTTATTTGCTACATCCCTAACCTCAGCTTCACTCATTCCTTCCCCAGTCTGTATGCCCAACTCGTCTGTTAACACGACCGTTGTAACGTCTTCTGGCTCAATAGATGCCGCAAATGCTTGGCTCGATAGAGAAAACATCATAATTGCCGAGAGGATCAAAGCTATAAATCTTTTCATTTGTCTTACCTCCTTTTTTGCAGTCGCATCGACAGATATTCTCAAACATATTGCTATAACTGTTTTTATAACTTGGGCCATATGTTCCTTAAAAAAGCTGGCTCATTAAATATTAGCACAATGGAATCCTCCCCTTTCCATTAAAATCTAATGTATCCTTTGCCGTTACCCACCTGAACATGGAGCGGGGGGTGCTTTAGGTATCATCGAGTGGATCATCCGGCAGGACCTGTCAAGTGTCGCCACCGGAAACAAAAAATCAAAAGCATAATAATATTGGCAGCATGTATATTTTTCAAGCCGGTTGGCACACTATTCGCTTGCAACGGAAAAACTACCTCTATGCTTATCCGCAGTAATTCTTACTTTAACAGATCCAGATACATCAACATTAAACTCTGATGTTTCTATATCATCCTCTTCGAAAACAGTATTGCCTTCACTATCGGTCATCGTGATTGAAATATTTCCAGACTCAGTTACGACCTCCACATGTATAGCATCCTGATCGGAGTTTGTATGGATTGTCTTAGTCATAGATCCATCAAGGCAAATATATTTGCCGGACCAACTATCCAACCACTCATGGCCCGTATAACCAATTCTTGTTGCTAATCTTGTTGTATTGAAGCCCAACGCATACGCAACAACAATAAACAGCACCAAACCGCACAGGCCTACCACTGTTGCTTTTCTTCTCATTTTACTGCTCACTCCCTCTATTCCCTTGTTATTGCGTCTTTCTCAAGTTTAGAAATTTCAACCTGGTAAAGAATAACAGGAATCAGAGAAGCAACTGCGAGAATTGCAAGAATGATAGATTTCATTAGAAAGCCGCATACCAAGAAGATCAGTCCGAAAGATAGCCAGGGATTTCTCAGTTGCTTTATATATTGAGCACGATCTTCATTTGTAGTATGTAATTCGAAAGGCTTCCCATCCTTCACCTTCTCTACGATTAACAATTCCTTATTGAAGGTGGTGGAATTTGTTGCAATTCGTCCACCTTTTTCTGCCCAAGGGCGAACCCTAACTTTACCGATAGAGTAATTCAAATTAATATTCTTATAAAAGACATGGTATCCAATATCTTCAAGGAACTTCTTATACTCCTCTGCACCTTGCTGAGATTTTTCGCCAATGAATTCCAGGCAGTACTCATACTTATTAGGTTCACACGATTCAAACTCGTAAAGCAGTTTTCCCGTGCGAACCAAACGGAATCCTTCCGAAGCCATTTTATTTAACCAATTTGTTTGAGTCCGCAATAATCCCCCAAAAAAACGGTAGCATCTTTTACTCATAACTATTTCCTCCTAATAATCTCACCGGCAATTCTGGTCAATTCCTGAAGGCGCAACAACTCTTTCTCTGCAACATTCTTGCCGAGTTCAGTTATCTTATATTCTTTTTTTCTCCCTTCGCCATCCCCAAAAGGTTCAATCCACTTCTTTTCAGATAGAGAATTCAGTGCACCATACAATGTGCCAGCACCTAGTAACAATCGTCCATTTGTTCTATCTTCTATAAATTGCATAATTGCGTATCCATGTTTTGGCTCGTATAATGCCAAAAGAATATAGAAAGTCACCTCAGTCAGTGCTCCGCCTTTAGCATTATCTCTCAAGCTATCGCCTCCATATTATTACGGTTACTGTAATATAAATATATCAGATGCAGATGTCAGTGTCAAGCATTCAACATACTCCAATTCAATTTTTGAGTTTTGAAAATGGTATAATTATATGTAACCTATTGATTTTTTACCATGTTTTTTGTATACTTCTATAAAAGGATATATCGCTAACCGTTATACCGCTTAGCGTAATATTCCTTTATAGTTACAGAGGATTTGCTGTAATACAGTGGCTGGAAATAATATGTATAGCTGCTTTCTGTATGTTCATCAGATTCTCTGTAATGAGAATCATTTTGAGTAGGAGTGAAAAGAATGAGTGCTGAATATATCGGAAATGGATACGGTAACGCTACTCCTCTCGGCTGTGCTGCTGATGCAGGCTGTATTGCCGATGTAGGGTGTGCCGCTAATGCCTGTGTTGCCGTGGCCTGCGCCGCCAATGTATGTGGTGTCGATGGTTGTGGTGCCGCTGGTTGCGCGGTTAACGCCTGCCCCCTGAACGGCTGCGTTGCTGACGCATGTGTCCTGAACTTTACCCCGCTGCCTGGTCCTCTGAACGAGGGAGACACCCCCGCTTAATAGAGGGCATTCCTCAGCTTGGCACATCTCACTGCAAAATAATTTATCAGCCTAGAATCGGTCTACTCCATTGGTTTCGATCTAAAAGCAGCTATACATATTTCCTAAGAGCTTATGAGGTGAGTGACTCAATGAAATTTTCTAAATACAATTTAATATTTGAGGACAAAGAAAAAAAGCACATTCTTTTTAATACATTATCTGGGCATAGTTTCTATGTGTCTGATGATATTGTCATCGCAATTACAGAAGGAGATCCAACTGCTCTTGATTTTGCTACGCAAAAGTCCTTTACTAACTATGGAATCATTATTGATGATCATATTGATGAAACACGGCTCTTTTCTTATTTCCACAACAAGTCCAAATTTGCATCACCCTCTGTCTCTGCAACAGTTCTTTTAACATGGGCATGCAACTTTTCTTGTGTATATTGTTTTGAAGGAGCCGGAGAAACCACAAATGTCATGACCCAGGAATCGGCAGACAGGTTTATTCGGTTTATGATAAGATTGGCTGAAACGCGCAATGCAAAATCAATGTATATCAATTTATTCGGCGGTGAGCCTCTCGTAAATATAAAACAGGGCTTTTATATTTTGGAAAACCTGAAAAAATACTGCGACTCACATGGAATTAGCCTTTTTTGCGGTATAATCACTAATGGATCTTTAATAACATCTGAGATCATTGACAAACTTCTCTATTATAATTGTACCATGGTACAGATTACTCTCGATGGAACCAAAGATGTTCATGATGCTAGGCGTCCTTATAAAAATGGAAAAGGTTCCTTCGACGACATTATCTGCGCAATTAAGTTATTGTCTAAAGTAAGCAACAAATTACGTACAATCATCCGAATCAATATCGATAAAACTAATACCACTGAAGCCGTGAATCTACTGCGTTATCTCGGCAATAATGGCGAAGGCCTTACAATGTGTGGTATAGACTTTGGAATTGTACGCGGTAGTACATCGGCATGCTCCGCATATTCGGGTAACTGCTATATAGATTATGAAATCGGCGATGTTCTTGAATACTTGTGGAATGAAGCTGAAAAACAGGGCTTTTTGATGCATACAAATCCTTTCCAACGTTGGATGTACTGCGGTCTGTATAGCGATGGTCAATATACTGTTACTCCAGACTGTAATGTATATAAGTGTTGGGAACATGCTGGTATGGATGAGCATCGGATGGGAGAAATCGGAGACGACGGTTCGCTAGTGAATGTGTCTTTTGCATTATATGATTGGATGTCAAAAAACCCCTTAGAGGATAAAGACTGCAGAGAATGCGTTTACTTACCCGCCTGCGGTGGTGGCTGCGGTGTCGTTAGTTATAATGAAACTGGCACATATCACGCTAAGGGCTGCTTTAAGGTAAAAGGCGTGTTAGAAAAGCAGATCCAGCGTTTTGCGTTAGAGGTTGCAAACAAAGCTAAAAAGTAATCTTAATATGGAGGCACAGCATGGCATGAAAGATATATTGCTTTTTTGCAAAAAGTACATGAAACTACATCGTAGGCAACTATGTTTTTATATTTTGCTGTGCATTATTCTGGGTTGCTTTTCTTTGGCAACGCCTTATGTATCTGGAAATTTCGTAGATTACTTAATTACCGGCAACAGCATCGGCAGCCTACTTCAGTATTGTGCTTTATACTTTTCCCTGTCGCTAGGTTCGGTTCTTTTAGGATACATAAGTAATAAGCTATTTATCTCCTTACAGACAAGGATGGGATTTGAACTCAATCGTGATGTCATTTCTCATATTCAGCATTTACCATTATCCTTTATCGAGTCAGAAGACACCGCCTACCTTAATCAAAAAGCAAATAATGATTCCAATGCACTCATGACTTTCTGCATCAGTATTATTCAAAGCATTGTAATCAATTTTGTCACTATATTACTTTCATTCTTAGTCATTTTCTTTTTTAATCCTCTAATAGCAGTCTCCTTGTTCATTCTCATTCCCTGCTATTTTATCGTATACCAAATACTCAAAAAGAAATTGTTCACGACCAGCTTTAAATTCAAAGAGAAGCAAGCTGAATATTTTAGTAAACTTTTTGAACAAATATCCCACATCAAACAGCTAAAAGTAAACGCATTATGTTCACAATTCATTTATCGTCTTAATTCGTCTTTTGATCATGTTTTTCACGCTGCAATTCAATACCAAAAGATATCATATATTTTTACGGGTCTAGACAGTATTATTCTCTGTGTTGCACACATTTTTTTATTCCTTTATGGTGGTATATTAGTTTTACAAGGCAAATTAAGTGTAGGGCAGTTCACAATTATATCAAGCTATTTTAGCATCATGCTGACATCAACAAGATACTTCTTCTCTTTAGGAAAAAATGTTCAGGATATTATGGTTTCATTTAAACGGATAACTGAAATTCTTGAACGAACTCCTGATCCTATTGGTTCTATTGAACTTACTCACATTTCAAAAATTGCCCTACATAATTATTCGAAACGCTTCGGTCAAAAATATATTTTAAATTCTGTTTCAGTAGAATTTGAGGAAGGCAAGATATATGTTATAGCAGGTCCAAATGGCTCCGGGAAGACAACACTAATCAATTCTATTTTGGGGCTATACACCAATGAGTGTGCTGATAAAATTTATTATAATGAGTACCCTATAGGGAAAATTGATTTACCAAAAATATATCAAAATCTTTTGGGTATTGTTGAGCAAGAGCCGCTTTTGTTTGAGGACACTATTTATTTTAATATTACTCTTGGTTCTCCCCCAAAGGAAAAGGGAATGATAGACTATTACACCAATTTGTTCGGCTTGGATGGCTTCATCAATTCCCTGCCTAACAAAATGAACACTATAGTCGGAGAAAATGCTTCTAATCTTTCAGGGGGTGAAAAGCAGAAAATATGCCTTATTCGTGCACTGATAAAGAATCCCAATGTATTGGTCTTGGATGAGCCCACATCAGCTCTGGATAGAGAATCTGTGCAAGCATTTAAAGACTACTTAACGGCAACAAAAAAGGGCAAAATAACAGTAATCGTTACCCACGACAGGTCACTTAACGATATTGCCGATGTTGTTATTTCCCTCACAAATCTTTAATACTTTTGTGGTATGCAGTTTTGCTGAGGCATTATCACAAGGGCTTTCCGGCTATCAGGATCTGTAATATAAAACAGCGGCCCCCACCCCAGTAGGCACTCGATTGTGCTTGGGGCGGGGGCTTTTTTGTTTGCTGCTACTCTGAACAGCGAAACAGACATTTAAGGTACTGTCAAGAATTATGCGCAAATTAGTTTGCAGACTCTGGCTGGATGAGGTCAGCCAGCAATAGAGGCGTCTTCCAGTGAATACGCCGCCCCCGGACGGACAACTTAACCGCCCGAGTCAGACACCCTAACCGCTCAAATTAGACACCCCCACCGCTGGTCATGCACCTTTGTATAATGGAGACGCATCGCAAGATGTAAACCAATATACAGGAGGAAATTCCATGACCAACTACAAAGAGATTCTCCGGCTTCACAGCCTGGGAATCAACAACACCCGCATTGCGGAAAGCTGCGGCTGTGCGCGCAGCACAGTCATAGCAGCCCTCCAGCGGGCCGCAGAACAGGGGTTTTCCTGGAACAAGATCAAGAACTGCAGCACAGAAGAGGTCGCCAGGAAGTTGTATCCTTCCACTGCACTGGGCCAGCACTATAAAATGCCAGACGACGAATGGGTACACCGTGAGATGCAGAAGAGCGGCGTCACCCTGAGTCTGCTGTGGGTGGAATACTGCGAGCAGTGCCGTCAGAACGGAGAGCTGCCCTACAAATCCACCCAGTTCAACAAGTATTATGCGGACTATGTCCACAAAACCAAAGCCACCATGCATCTGGAGCACAAGCCTGGTGAAACCATGCAGGTGGACTGGGCGGGCCAGACGGCAGCTCTGGTGGACACAGACACCGGGGAGCGGCTGGATGCATACCTGTTTGTAGCGGTGCTGCCATACAGCGGCTACGCATACACAGAGGCCTTTCCGGACATGAAGCAGGAGGCCTGGATCACCGGCCATATCAACGCCTACCGGTATTTCGGCGGCGTCACCCGCATCCTCACGCCGGACAACCTCAAGACCGGTATTGTCAAGAACTCCCGTACAGAGACTGTGCTCAACAAATCCTACCAGGAGATGGCGGAGCACTACGGCACCGCCATTCTCCCGGCACGGCCCCGCAGCCCCAAGGACAAGGCCTTCGTGGAGGGCTCCGTTGGCGTGGTCTCTACCTGGATCCTGGCGGCTCTGCGTAACCGCCAGTTTCTGTCCCTTATGGAACTGAATGAAGCAATCCATGAGAAACTGGAAGCCTTCAACCACAAGCCCTTCCAGAAACGGGAGGGCAGCCGGGCAGCTTGTTTTGCAGAGGAGAAGCTGTTTCTTCTGCCCCTCCCGGCTGCGCCGTTTGAGTTGGCGGTCTGGACGGTTGCCACGGTCCAATACAACTACCATATCAGCGTGGAGCGCATGAATTATTCCGTACCATATGAGTATATCAAGCAGCAGGTAGATGTACGGCTCACCCGGACTACCGTGGAGATCTTCTTTGCCGGAACCCGGATTGCCTCTCACCTGCGTCTCCATGGCCGCCCCAACCAGTACAGCACGGTGGAGGACCATATGCCGCCGGACCACCAGGCCTACCTGCAATGGAATGGAGATCGTTTTGTCCGCTGGGCAGAGCAGATCGGCCAGCACACCGCTGCCGTGGTACGGCTTTTCCTCTCCGCCCACAAGGTGGAGCAGCAGGGCTACAAGTCCTGTATGGCCCTGCTGAAACTGTCAGACCGCTATTCCACTCAGCGGCTGGAGAGTGCCTGCCGGAAAGTCCTCTCCTACACCACTTCCCCCAGCCTGAAAAGCGTCCAGACCATCCTGAAATCGGGACAGGATAGACTGCCGCCTGTAGAGCCCCCAGCCCAGGAAGAGGCACCCAAAGCCCATAAATTTACCAGAGGCGCCGGCTACTACAAGAGGGGGGAGTAACCATGCTGAGCAATGAAACGGTACGGAAATTGCATGAAATGCGTCTGAGCGTCATGGCGGAGGCTTTCTCCGCCCAACTGGAGGATGCACAGTTCCAGGCGGTATCCTTTGAGGACCGTTTTTCCATGCTGGTAGACGCAGAGTGGAGCGTCCGGAAAAGCAACCGCCTGACCCGGCTCATCCGCAATGCTGGCTACGCGGACCCTGCCGCCTGTGTCGAGAATATTGAGTACCATCCGGAACGAAAGCTGGACCGGGAGCAGATCCTGCGTCTGGCCTCCTGTGCCTACCTTCAAGAAGCACATAATGTCATCATTCTGGGAGCCACTGGAGCCGGAAAAACCTATCTGGCCTGCGCCCTTGGCATGGCCGCCAGCCGCAGCTTTTATTCCGTGCGGTATATCCGTCTGCCGGATCTGCTGGTGGAGATCTCTGTGGCCCGGGCTAACGGCACTTACCGGGACTATATGAAAAAACTCAGGAAAGAGAATCTACTCATCCTGGATGAATGGCTGCTCTACCCTCTCAAGGAGGCGGAGGCCCGGGATGTGCTGGAACTGGTAGAGGCCAGGAATAAGGTGGCCTCCACTATTTTCTGCTCCCAGTATGACACCAGCGAATGGCACGAAAATCTGTACGACCCGACTTTGGCCGACGCCATCTGTGACCGGATCATCTACAACGCCTATACCATCCAGATCGAGGGCGAATCCATGCGCAAGCGCAAGGGCATCCCCGAGTAATCCCCTGCATGGCGGCCCGGTGCACCACGCTCCCGGCCGCCATGCACCATTTCCGCGGAATAGGGGCACCATGGCGCCGGTGTCGGACCAGCGGCGAGGGTGTCTGTTTTGCGCGGTCAGGGTGTAGGACTACCAACGGTCAAGGTGTAGTTTTGGCCCGGCGTACGCACTTCCAGAGCCGCCTCCAAATGCTTCATATTCATGTACTTCTTGTTGCCCCACTGGGTTCCGGCCACATGGCGTAATCGGGCACAAACCAGCATCAAAGCAGAATTGCCGTCCGGGAATGCTCCCACCACACGGGTGCGGCGGCGAATCTCCCGGTTCAGCCGTTCAATTACATTGTTGGTACGGATCCGCGTCCAATGCTCATAGGGAAAATCACAGTAAGTCAGCGTTTCCTCGACACTATCCTCTACTTTCTTAGCGGCCTCTTTTAACTTCATTTCCTTCAGCTGAGCCACCACAGCTTTCGCTTTCTCTCGGGCCGCCTTCTTGCTCTCCTGGGCATGGATCGCCTTGAGCATCTTAGCAACCAGTTTTACCTTGGATCGAGGGACGACGGAAAACACATTGCGGTAAAAATGGACTGTGCAGCGTTGGTATTTGGCGTCAGGAAACACTTCCCCTACAGCGTCCAGCATTCCCAGACACTTGTCCCCGACAATGAGTTTCACGCCGTCCAGTCCACGGCTTTTAAGCCACTGGAAGAAATTCACCCAGCTGGCCTTGTCCTCTTTCATACCCTCGGCCGCGCCCAGGACCTCACGGTATCCGTCCTCGTTCACCGCAATTGCCACCAATATTGCAACATTTTCATACTCTCCTCCCCAGTTGCGCCGCAGGTAGATACCGTCCACATAAACGTACGGATACTTACCGCCTTGTAAGGGACGGTTCCGCCAATCCTCGATGTGGACATAGGCTTTCTTGTTCAGCTCGCTGATGGTGGACGGAGATACCTTGCTGCCCCATAAAGCTTCTGTTATATCCTCCACCCGGCGCACAGAGACGCCGGCGAGGTACATCTCAATGAGGGCTTCTTCTACGCTGCTCTCCCGGCGGCGATACCGCTCAATGATGGCCGTTTCAAAAGAAACACCCTTGAGGCGAGGCACATGGAGCGTCACGTCTCCGGAGGTGGTGGTAAGGTTCCGGTCGTAGTGGCCGCTGCGGTAGCCTTGGCGGGCCTCGTTGCGCTCGTAGCGGGCAGCCTGGGTTAGCTCCGCCTCCTGCTCCAGCAGTTCATTCAGCGTTTCTTCGACGCTGCCCCGGACCATTTCCTTGAGCTGCCCCTTGATTACTTCCTCGTTCAGTTGTACAATCTTCTCAGACATGGTTTACAGACTCCTTTCAGAATGGTGTGTGGTAACTTCATTCTACCAGAGGTCTGCAAACCATGTCTCTTTTTATGCCGTTTTCAATTTGCGCAATTTATTGTACCTTATCACATTTAATAGCGTAAAGGTTTGAACTGCTTATCTGTCTTTTATGCGCGACCGGATTTTCGAAACAGCGATATCGATTGCCTTATTAGCAACAATCACTATAAAGGCGACGATATATAAGGCAATACCGCACAGAAAAATGAGCCAACGACTGGCGAATATGATATATTAGAGGCATGGATAAACAGATGACGATTTCCGCATTCAGCGATGAGTTGGCGCAGGTGCGGACGAAGAAAAAAGAATTTCTGAGTCAGATCGAACGGATCGTCCCATGGAAGGAATGGCTAGCCATGATTCAGCCATGCTATTACAAAGGAGAGCGCGGCAATAAACCCTATCCTCTGGAGACCATGCTGCGGCTGTATCTGCTGCAAAACCTGTACGACCTGAGCGATGAGGCAACCGTTGCGGAAGCGATAGACAGTCGCGCATTTTCTGATTTCTGTGACATCGATTCCAGCAACCAGGTTCCGGATGGGGATACTCTGGGGCGTTTTCGGAATTTGCTGATCAAGAACAGGCTGCAGGAAAAGCTGTTCGCTCAGGTAGTTGCTGCACTCACAGAACGAGGGCTTATTCTGAAAAAGGGAACGATTGTAGATTCCACCATTATTTCCGCCTCTTCTTCTACCAAAAACAAAGAGAAGAAGCGTGATCCGGATGCCCATCAGGTAAAAAAGGGCAACACCTGGCACTTCGGCTATAAGGCACATATTGGTGTGGATGAGGACAGCGGACTGGTTCATACCGTGGAAGCCACTCCGGCCAATGTCCACGATGTAACAGAGACATCAAAGCTGCTGACCGGAGAAGAAGATGCTGTTTACGGCGACAGCGGCTATCTCGGCGCGGACAAACGTGATGATGCGATCATCCGAAACAAGTCCGGTCGCAAAATCAAATACAAAATCAACCGTCGTCCATCCCAAGTGAAGAAACTGAGCCCAAGCGGCCGGTATGCCGCAAAGAAAGCAGAACACGAAAAATCCTCTGTCCGTGCTAAAGTAGAGCACGTATTCGGTGTCGTCAAAAAGCAGCTGCGTTTCCGAAAAACACGATACCGAGGGCTCGAAAAGCAGAAAGCCAAATTCAATATCATGTTTGCATTAGCGAATCTGATCCTGGCTGACAGGCCCTGCCTGGCAGCTTGAATTAGTGCGCGCTTGCGGCCCAAAATACAGGGCAACACCCTATCTTTTAGCAGAGTTACTGTCGGGAAAAGTGTATTTTGTATTTGTGCGGTGTTACCTTAAATTTATCAGAACTATTGCAAAGAGGAGAAAAATTAGATATAGTATATTTAATTTAACATGGCGGCAAGCGGAGGGACAACC
>ERZ1027188.73-NODE-73-length-42630-cov-8.105696_pt1 | contig 42630 bp, 39 predicted proteins | sample MGYA00519273_ERZ1027188 | MGnify/ENA primary metagenome ERZ1027188 (study PRJEB26926, sample SAMN06164623) | human gut metagenome | biome: ENVO:00009003; feature: ENVO:2100002; material: ENVO:00002003 | host: Homo sapiens | place: USA | collected 2012 ... | reverse complement strand
CAGCGGTTTTCTTCTTTTTAATTCATACTATCACTCGAAATGTCGGATGAACCAAAAAACGGTCATTTTGGAGTCAATAGTGGCACTTTTAGGGTATTAAGGCATCATTTTTAGAAATTTAGCACCTTATTTTTAAGGTCAAAAAACATAGAAAAAGGCCTAAAAGACCAATATTTAACAGATGTTTACACAAATGAATGAACTTCTCAGAGGGGTGATTTTTGACAAAAAAACTTTACATTTCAAGGTGATTTCATGTGTCTGCAATCTTATGAAATTTTGGTCTTGACATTGGATTATAAAATGTACCAAAATGCTATCTGAGAATATAGTAAAAGCCAGCACCACTACTCCATCGCCAATACAAATCGCAAAGAACAGTATAGCTGTACGGTCAAGATATATAATGGAATAAATTTTGCCAGTCTCGTTAAGCCAACAGTCAGGATATTATAAGCATCGCCGATGCTGCGTATTGTGCCAAAGACCAAGCCGTATGTGAGAGAACAGACAATTATCACAAACATTATATAAGGTATAATAATCTGCGAGAAACTGCTCGGATATAAGTGTCCGATGGCATTTAGAAGGGTTGCGTGTGGCACAACCGACAGTAGAAGCATTATGCAAATGGCAATAATGATTTCGGCAAACACAATTCTGATGGCATGACGACGGCGAAACAGATAGGGCATATCGGCTGAATTGCCGGGTGCGTTGCCGTTTTTGAAGTCGCTTTTTATGACTCCGCAGCTCGTTACGGCACCATAAGCCATAAAAGAAAGTATCAGCCACACAAGAATCGGACTCAAAAGATTCTCGGTGAACGTACTGCAAAGCCATCTTATCCCTTCGCTGCTGAGAAGGGAATGGATTGTGAAATCTGGGGCCATAACATTTATCAACCATGAAAAGAATATCAATAGTATCTGTCCTATGGCCAATATTAATGCGCAAACACCTAACAAGCGATTATTCTTCATCGGGCGTAAGATTGTCTATATCTATTATTCGCAATTCCAAAGCTCTGACTGCGAGGCGTGTGGCGTTGACTGTCATGCCGGCTTTTCCCTCGGGGAAGAGTTTCCTGACAAGCTCGTTTTGTCGTTTCTCGAGGCTCTTCACTCCGAAAGGCATACCGCGCAGGTTGGTTATCTGTTCCTTTGTATAGCCTAAAGCGAGATGTCGAAGGAATCGCTCGTCGTACTCGTCAATCTCATATTCAATCATTGCCTCCTGGTGGAGCAACTGTGAACTGACACTTTGCTTGAAACGGCTGACTATACGTTCGAGTATCGGCTGGTTGAAAACGAACTTCTTTCCGTTCATCACACTTGCCACATCACCGCTTGTAAGCAGCTCGCCACTCTTCAGACATATCCCGTCGGCACCGGCATCGAGCACGTCAACCCATAGTTTCTCATTGAGAATCTCGCCTGTAAATATAAGCACCTTGATGTCGGGATATGCATCTTTTGTCTGTCGGCATATCTCTACACCGATTGTAGTAGATCCTCCCAAGCCGAGGTCAAGCAACACGAGGTCAGGCTTCTGCTGCTTCATCAGCCGCCAATAGACCATTTCGTTCTCGGCTGTGCCAATGATTTCGGCTTCAGGTATATCGTTTTTGAATATACCTTCGGTACCTTTCAGTTCCAAAGGTACATCTTCGACTATTATTACTCTAAAATTCTTCATGTTTTCTTATTCTTTTTTTATTGTTATATATTGCCAATGTAACGATTATATCTGTTCCTTTATCCGATGGTCGTGCCACGATGCCGCATCCCCGCATATTGCTTGCCTCACCAGTGTCGCGTATTATCTGCCGACAAAGCAAGTATGGCAGGTTCTTGACATCGGGATAAAACAGCTCGGTGCATTGCTTTTCTGTGAGCGAGAGCGAGTCCATATTTATGTGTAAGTCCACATAATGGCCGTTGCGGTTGCTCAATGAGACACTCAAATTACTCTTCCCGTTTTCTCTCTTTAGAATTTCAAAAAGATATTCCAGCAAATCAGGGTCGGCAAGTACGGCTATTTCAGAATCTATATCCTTTATTATCTCAGAAATAAGTACGGCTTTGCATATTCTTTTTTGCGTCTCCGCCTGTCGTGTAGCCTGCATACTCAGTATTGTATAAAGCTCTTTATAGAAGGTCGCTAATTCCTTTATCGAATCTATATCTTTATCCTCTGTATCAACAAGTTGCCTTATACGAGAAGGGTAATACATTGTTTCGTGTTTCAGAGTAGAGAGACAGTTGTCGAGAACATTGTTGTTGATATACAGTTTCCCACTCTCGTAATCGGCTCGCCGGCACTCATCCTCCATCAATTCTATGCGCGTCATCTCCTGTGAATATGTCGATACATACTTCGTGAGTGCTGCTTTTATCTGCAAGACTATATCTTTCAAATCCTCCGGAAATCTGTCAGTGCTTATCGCCGATATTTCTTTCAATTTGAAATCCGGTGTCTCATCGCCGAGTAGTATACCGTTTATGCGCCTAATCTGTTCTATGCAGAACCTATAATATATGTGATGGCGATAGTAAAGGAAATAATATGCCGGGAAAATCATCAGGAGCAGCAACAACAGAATGACTATCGCAATGTTCTTGTTAGTCTCCGATTTCTGCATTATCCGGCAGTACTCGCCCAACTGTTTGTCGGCAGTAACCTCCTTGAATAGTTGAGTATATACATTGTTACAATAGCGATATAACGACCATTGATGCAATGCGAGAGCCGCCACCGCGCTTTCATTGCGTATAGAAAGTATCACATCATAGTTGGTTCTTACGCCGTTTTGAAACCATTTTATCTCGGATGCCTTTTCTGTAACGTTGCCTTCACGCTTCATCAGGTTCTTCGCATCGGTCGGATATTGCTCAATGTAATGGCGGTTGAGATATATCCGGCTGCTGTCGGCAAAGACTAAGGTCCGGGAATAATTGCCGTTGATGTTGCTGAAGTATGCGGAATCGGCAAATGCTGCGGCTTTGTCAAGTGCCGTAGGTTCATATTTGGCTGCGCTCACATTGCAGTACAATCCGGAAAAGAGAAGACACAATACTGTTCTTGCCACTCCTTTAGGCAGCCGAAAGTAGAATCTGCTGCCTTTTCCCGGCGTACTTTCGGCCGCAATCATGCAGACTTCAAACAGACGACTGGTCTTTTTGTACTTGTTTATGATGCCCAAACAATTTACCAATCCAAAACCATGAGATTTCGGAGCCATAGAATCGCGTGTGTTTTCAACGTCATTCTTTATTGGATTGCGGTCGAATAAGTGATCAAGTTTTTCCTTTTCAATGCCTTTTCCTGTGTCTTCTACCGATATTTCCACATAGTTTGCCGCTGAAGAATCTGCAGAAACCGTTACTTTTTCACCTTTCTCGGTAAACTTACGCGCATTGTCGGCAAGCGTGTTTATCATAAACAAGGTCAATATCTTGTCCGCCTTCACATATTCGGTTGTACTTTCAACTGTGAAATCTATTCCTTTCAATAGGAAACTCATGCTGCCCCGTCGCACGATATCAAATAGTTCGTTGAGCGAAAAAGTCTCTATTTGCAGGCGCAAATCACCTTGCCGTAACTGAATCCATTCTGTTAGAACAGAATTATAATCATTGATTTTGTTGGTCAACTCACGGATGTATTCATATCTTTCTTGCTGTTGGCCGTTGTCGGTGGTATTCTCCAGATGTCTTATCTCGTTCAGAATGCGGTCGATGAATGGCGTTATGTTATTGACGAGCGACACTTTTGCACGCTGTTCCAAATTGCGTTTCTTGTTGCGTATCACATCTATACGCTTCAAAGAACACTCTTCGCTCATCTCTTCATATTTATCTTCCAGATCTTTAATATACACCTCGTTACGTTTTTGCCATTCTTCCAAAGGTTCAAGCAGTGTTTTCAAAAAATTGTTGTTATAACTTTTTTTGCGTAAACGGTCGAAGAAATATAATGAGACAAGAACGATAATGGTCATCATGACTATGGCCGCAATCATCCAGTTCAGTATGTTTGCCGACTTGTCAAGCTGGTCAGCCCGCGCCTCTAACGCCCTATCCTGCCGCGTTCGTTCCTGTATGTCGAGATAAAGGTTTCTGTTGTAGTCGCTACGTGGTTTGTCGTTCATCGCAGAATAAATCACCGAAAACTGCTCACGGATAGATGCAATCAAGTCGGGAGCTTGATTTATGGCTTTATTGGTATTTAATGCATTGTCGAGACAGGCAATAGAAGACTGGTAATCGTTAATGAACCAATAACATTGGGCAAGAGTTCGATATGCTCCGGCTGTCTGGTATACATCTCCATACTTCTTGAAAAGATCAAGAGAGCGCTGCGCAAGATTGCCCGCGAGCAGACTATCCGGCATATTGTCTGTATTGATAAACTTTATATATGGCTGGTTATCGGCTATCAGCTTTTCTCTATGACTTGCGACCTGTAAGTGTTCGCTGAGAGCCTGCAAGGCGTTAGCTTCCCAAAAAATGTATCCGTAGTGCTTCGCGATAGCATAACAGTTTACCAAATACTCAAATTCCTGCTGGTAGATCTCGTTCTGCGTTCCGTCAGTCAACACGTCTCCAGAACCTATATTATAATAATAAGCGAGCAACTGTGCGGTGTCGGTTCGTATTCCACCATCTTGCGGTATAGCTGCCATTGCCATTTGCGACTGCTTTCGAAGACCTACATAATAATAATATGTAGAGGTAATGATATTAAACTCCGTGGTAGCATAGACCATACGGTGCTTAAGATGCTCATTAAGCATCCCCTTCTCCTCGTTTATACGCTTGATTCTCAGGTTTGCTTTCTCATGGTAATCATAAAATTCCTTATTGCGAGACTCCCTTTGGCATAGTCGCATATAATGTATGTCGGCAACAAGAAGTTCTATTTGATTATCAGTAATGCTGGCAATACTGTCGAGTAGCTTGTAAGCTCTTGCATAATCCATCTTGATTATGCTTACAAAGGCAAGGTTGTTGAGTGCTTCCGCCTTGCCTGCATCATAGTGTTCCGACAATGCGAGTGCCTTTTCGGCATACACTTGTGTGGAATCTATATCACGATAATGATAGGCATAAGAAATTTCATTCAGCTTGTCGGCATCATAATTATTAGACGGTGCAGAACAAGATGAATGGGTCAAGAGGACGTATAGTAATAAAATAAAGATCGAAAGGGCATACCACAAGTGTGTGATATTTCCCCTCTCGGTCTTATCCATATTTCTGTTTATCCTCTTGCTTTTGCTATGTAACCAAGTGCTTCTACACATTTGTCGGTAATAGCCTGCCAATTTTCTGCAGCAATAACATCTTTCGGGAATAGTTTTGAGCCCATTCCAACACAATAAACGCCAGCCTTAATCCATGAAGTAAGGTTAGCTTCGTCAGGAGAAACGCCACCTGTTACCATCAATTTAGACCACGGCATCGGAGCCATAAGGCCTTTTACGAGGTTTGGACCAAGTACATCGCCAGGGAATATCTTGCACAAGTCGCAACCAACTTCCTGCGCTGCGCCAACTTCTGATACACTTCCACATCCAGGAGTGTAAGCAACGAGACGGCGATTGCATATCTTTGCAATTTCAGGATTGTACAACGGACCAACAACAAAGCAGGCTCCAAGCTGAAGATAAAGGGCTGCCGTAGCCGGGTCAACAACAGAACCAACTCCCATTGCCATTTCCGGACATTCTTTTGCTGCGAACTTAACAACTTCCTCGAATACTTCGTGAGCGAAATCACCACGGTTAGTAAACTCAAAAGCTCGTACTCCACCGTCGTAACAAGCCTTTACGACTTTCTTTGCGATTTCCGCATCCTTATGATAAAACACGGGAACCATTCCTGTCTGACCCATTTTAGTCAATACAGCTATCTTATCAAATTTTGCCATTTGCTTATTTCTTTTTGTTTGTTTATTCAATAAAAAGGTATAGATATATCAATATGGATACTACTATACCTTAATCATATAATTTAACAGTTAGATTCTATTATCTCTGTACACGTCCTGATGCATCGCCTCCAGCAAGTGCCTCAACCTCGCTCTTAGAAACCATATTGAAGTCGCCAGGTATAGTGTGCTTTAATGCAGATGCTGCAACTGCAAACTCAAGAGCCTTGCCCTGATCTTCCGGATATGTAAGCATACCGTGAATAAGACCTCCCGAGAAAGAATCGCCACCACCTACACGGTCGATAATCGGCATAATGTCGTAGCGTTTGCTCTGATAGAACTCTTTTCCATTGTAGATAAGAGCCTTCCAGCCATTATGTGTAGCAGAGAATGACTCACGAAGAGTAGAGACAACATACTTGAAGCCAAACTCTTTCATCATTCCCTGAAATATTCCATAGTAACCCTCAGCGTCAGTCTTGCCACCTTCAACATCTGCATCCGGCTTAAATCCGAGGCAAAGCTGTGCGTCTTCTTCGTTACCGATACATACATCAACATATTTCATGAGTGGTTTCATGATGCTCTGAGCCTTCTCTGATGTCCATAGCTTCTTGCGGAAGTTCAAGTCGACAGAAACGGTTACATTGTGGCGTTTTGCAGCTTCGCAGGCCAAGCGGGTAAGCTCAGCAGCTTTATCACTGATAGCGGGTGTTATTCCGCTCCAATGGAACCAGTCTGCACCTTCCATAATAGCATCGAAATCGAAGTCAGACGGTTCAGCTTCTGCTATAGAACTATTAGCACGGTCGTATATAACTTTAGACGGTCGCATTGATGCTCCGGTCTCCAAGAAGTAGATTCCGAGACGGTCTCCACCACGTGCGATGAAATCAGTGTGGACTCCGAAACGGCGCAAAGAATTGATAGCGCACTGTCCGATTTCGTGTGCAGGCACTTTACTTACAAAATAAGCGTCATGCCCATAATTAGCAGCACTTACAGCCACATTAGCTTCACCGCCACCATAAACTACATCAAAGAATTCGCTTTGTACAAATCTCTTCTGTCCAGGAGAAGAGAGGCGAAGCATAATCTCGCCCAATGTTACAACTTTAGCCATTTTTGTTTTGTTTTAAATTAATTAGTTGTCATTATTATAATAAGTAAATATAGTGTCCGACTTTACTATTTTGTCTACAAAGTTAGGAAAAAAATACAATCCAGCGAAAGAAATACAATAAAAAAGTACGTTTTCTACAAAATTATCACTGTGCTTTCACACAATTCAACTTTTATTGTTATTTTTGCAGTGTGCACTATTATATTTTTTGAGACTCAATATATGAAAGAAAGAATCAGAATAAAAGATATAGCTGAACGCGCCGGTGTATCTGTCGGAACTGTCGACAGAGTGTTGCATAACCGCCCGAATGTATCGGCTACAGCATTGGAAAAGGTAAAAAAAGCACTGGAAGAGGCTAATTATCGTCCTAATATGTATGCAAGCGCATTAGCATATAACCGTTCCTATACATTTTATTGTCTGATGCCGGCGCATACTTCCGAAACTTATTGGGTTGAGATAGAACAAGGAATAGATAGGGCAATAGATTTTAGACGCGACTTTCATATCCAAGTTGTTACCAAGTATTATCAACGCTTTGACAACGAATCCTTCATCTCTTTATATGAAGAGTGTCTGGAATTAAAGCCGGACGGATTCGTTATAGTACCGGCTGAGCCTGACGTAACAAAAATGTTGACGGACATATTGCACAGAGATAAAATTCCGTTTGTAATGTTAGATTCCTATATGCCTGAACTAAAACCGTTGGCTTTCTTTGGGCAGGACTCATTCCAGAGTGGATATTTTGCAGCGAAGATGCTAATGTTGATAGCTCATAATCAAAAAGAGATAATGATTATGAAACAAACCAAGAACGGTAGAGTGGCTTCTAAGCAGCAAGAGAACAGAGAGGTAGGATTCAGGCATTATATGGGCGAGTTCTTTCCTGATGTGGTAATTCATGAAGTTGATTTGCCCATGGAGGAAGAAAGAAAACAATATTCCAGTATGTTAGCAGAGTTTTTTACTTCCCATCCAAACGTTCATCATTGCATAACGCTCAACTCTAAAGCCCATATTGTAGGGGAATTTCTACTCACAAACGGATACAAAGGCATACAAATTATGGGGTATGATATGGTAGAAAAGAATGTGAGATGCGTAAAAAACGGCTCTATTTCTTTTCTCATAGCCCAACACGCATATATGCAAGGGTTTTACAGCATAGACACGTTGGTTAAGGCTATCGTCTTGAGGCATAAGGTGCGTGCGGTGAATTATATGCCGATAGAGTTATTGAGCAAGGAAAATATAGATTTTTATCATCGTGAATCTATTTAATATAACAAATGAATATAAATTACAAAAAACAAATTAATCTATGAAACAATCAGCTTTCATCAAAATCAACCCGGCCGACTCCGTGGTTGTATGCCTTCGCCCGATGAGCAAAGGCGAAATTATCGAGATTGGCAACAAAGCAATAATCCTTTTGCAAGACACTCCTGCCGGACACAAAGTGTTGCTTGAGGATGCACCAGAGGGTAAAGATATTATTAAATATGGCTATCCTATAGGACACGCAAAGAAAGATTTAAAGGCCGGAGAGTGGGTTAACGAGAATAATCTGAAGACCAATCTTGCCGGCACTCTTACTTATTCATACAATCCGGTCAACGAAACGCTGGCCATAGAAAACGAGGATAAGAGTTTCAAGGGGTATGTAAGAAAGAATGGCGAAGTAGGAATCAGAAATGAAATATGGGTTGTACCCACCGTTGGATGTGTAAACGGCATCGCCGAGGAACTTGTGGCGAGGCTCAAAGAAGCTACCGGAGGCAAAGGCGTTGACGCTATTCACGCTTGGCATCACAATTTCGGCTGCTCACAACTTAGTGGAGACCATGAGAACACTCGGAAGATCTTGCGAGACATAGTGCTTCATCCGAATGCAGGAGCTGTACTGGTTTTGGGGTTAGGATGCGAAAACAATCAGCCTGATGCGTTTATGGAAACTCTCGGCGACTATGATAAAGACCGCATAAAGTTACTTATAACGCAGAATGTAGATGGCGATGAGCTTAAAGAAGGAATGAAAATACTCAAAAGCCTCTATGATATTGCGGTTAAGGATGAGCGCACGGAAGTGCCTTTGAGCAAATTGCGTATAGGCTTGAAGTGCGGAGGCAGCGACGGATTCAGTGGTATTACGGCCAATCCACTCGTTGGAGAACTCTCTGACTATATTGTTGCACAAGGTGGAACAAGCATACTTACAGAAGTACCGGAAATGTTTGGTGCTGAAACTATACTGATGAACCGTTGCAAAACTCCGGAATTATTTGAGAAAACTGTTTCTCTGATAAACAATTTCAAGGAGTATTTCCTCTCTCATGGTGAGCCTGTTGGCGAGAATCCATCACCAGGAAATAAAGCAGGTGGTATCTCAACACTTGAAGATAAAGCTTTAGGATGCACTCAGAAATGCGGTCGCGCACCTGTTAGCGGCGTACTTGAATATGGCGACAGACTTGAGGCTACGGGGCTTAACCTGCTTTCTGCTCCCGGAAACGACCTCGTTGCGGCAACAGCACTTGCTTCGGCCGGCTGTCAGATGGTTCTGTTCACAACCGGACGTGGCACACCTTTCGGGACATTCGTGCCTACAATGAAGATTTCTACCAACAGCGGATTGTATAATCGCAAACCGAATTGGATAGATTTTAATGCCGGCGTACTTGCCGAAGGTACTGAGATGAAATCGCTTCTACCGCAATTTATAGACAAAGTAATAGCTGTGGCAAGCGGTGAAGAGACCCGTAACGAAAAGAATGGATATAGGGAAATATCAATATTCAAGAACGGAGTAACGCTTTAATAATAATTTACAAAACAATCAGGGAGATAATTCTTCCTGATTGTTTCAAATAGAAAGGCAGACAGTTTGAGCAATAAGAAAGGATTCATAATATTATCACCACTTTTGGTGTTTATCGTTTTATATTTGCTACCGTCAATTGCTGTAGGTGATTTTTATAAAGTGCCTATAACGGTAGCATTCATGGTGTCGAGCATATATGCTATTGCCGTGTCCGGAGGTTTACCACTTGCAAAACGAGTACAGATTTATAGCAAGGGGGCAAGCACCGAGAACATGATGCTGATGCTATGGATTTTCGTTTTGGCCGGAGCGTTTGCCAATTCGGCAAAAGAAATGGGAAGTATAGACGCTACCGTCAATCTAACCCTTTCTGTATTGCCAGATAATATGCTTCTTGCCGGTCTGTTTCTCGCAGCTTGTTTTATTTCTTTGTCTATCGGAACAAGCGTAGGAACAATTGTAGCTCTGACTCCTATTGCAGCGGGAATTGCCCACTCTACCGGAGAAAGCATTCCTTTTATCACAGCTATCGTTGTCGGAGGAGCGTTCTTCGGCGACAATCTTTCATTCATCAGCGATACAACTGTCGTGGCGACGCGTACGCAAGGCTGCAAAATGAGCGATAAATTCCGTGTTAATTCATTTATTGTGCTACCGGCAGCAATCCTTATACTTATTCTGTATTTCATAATGGGAGCTGACACGCACACGACGACAGACATTCCCGAAGTAGAATATGTGAAAGTTATCCCTTATCTTATCGTACTTATTGCTGCGGTTTTGGGCATGAATGTGATGGCTGTGCTCGTTATTGGCATTGCCCTGACGGGAATAATAGGTATGATAAATGGCACATACGACTTATATAGCTGGTTTGGCAGTATGGGAACCGGCATTCTCGGAATGGGCGAACTTATAATAATCAGCATTATGGCAGGCGGTTTGCTGGAAATCATAAAGGAAAACGGTGGCATTGATTTTATCATCTCAAAGCTAACGGCCCACGTGCATGGCAAGCGAGGGGCTGAGTTATCTATCGGCTTATTGGTAAGCGTGGTTGATATATGTACGGCAAACAATACGGTAGCAATACTCACCGTAGGCGGAATAGCCAAGCAAATAGGCGATAAATATGGCGTAGACAGCAGGAAATGCGCAAGTATTCTTGACACATTCTCATGCTGCGTGCAAGGACTTATCCCATACGGGGCACAGCTTCTCATGGCAGCAGGATTGGCGCAAGTCAATCCTATATCAATAACGCCCTATCTCTATTATCCTATGGTAATAGGTATGGGCGCATTATTGGCAATTCTTTTACGTTATCCGAAACACTATAGTTGATTATGAATATAGTATTAAGAAATTTCTTCAGTATTTTGCGCTCAGGCGCATTTAATGATAAAGTGGAGATAGAGCCTATGTCCGCACATAAATGGCGCAGGCTCTATCAGATGGTAGAAGCGCAACATTTGAAGCATATATTCGCACATGGCGCCCACAACCATCGTGAGGATAAATGCACGAACCTGCCAAATGACATCCTTGAAAACGTCAACGACATACTGAAACAAGAAGACATACAGGAAATTGCCATAACCGAAAAAGAAGTTCGATTTAGCAGTAGAATCCTTAATCACAGATTGAAAAATGTGATAAACAAAGAGCTGCACAACATTGACACTTCTATAGAATCCATTGACTTATTGGAAATTATCGTTTTCAATATAACAAGTATGCTGAATAACGGCATTAGTTTGAACGGCATAATAAAACTTGGCAAATATCTCAGAACGCGTGGAGATAAAGTTGACTTCTTGAAAATTGAGGCATGGATTGAGCAACTGCACATTACAAAAATGGCACAACTACAAGGTAGCATACTTATCTCTATGTTCGGATTCGACAAAGAAGAATTGCCGTTCATCAAGAACATTGACAAAAACGCCTACAACCTTACCGTGCGCTCCATTTCCTATCTTGCGGAAGACACGGCAAAGGACTGGGAATCTCAACATAAAGAAAACGGATTTATGAGAAGCAACTCATATCGCTTGCGCAAAAATCTGAAAAGAAGCATAAGATACTATAACTATGCGCCGATGGAAACGACCAGTACGTTCTTTACAAATCTCGGCCGTAGTCTGTCTGAAATAGAGGAATAATCACATATGAGATTTACAAAATCTGCATTTGTCGCCCGTAACATAAAAGCGATAAAATCTTAAAATATTTTGTAAACCTATAATATACACTCCCCCTATTCGCTTATCTTAGGATTATTTCATAACTTTGCATACATGAATATGAAGAAAATAATAATTTTAGCTGCTGTAATATTCTCAGCATTATGCGCTAAAGCACAATATACCATACAATGTGAAGATACCTGTAATCATGTTCACGGATTGGACATGAGCCATTATCAGGGAAATGTTTTTTGGGAAGCCGTTGGCGATAATGGCCGAATGTTCTATGTTTATCTGAAAGCTACCGAAGGAGGCAGCAATATGGACAAGAGGTATGAGGAAAACATATATATGGCTCGCAGGAACGGACTAAAAGTTGGTTCGTATCATTTCTATCGTCCGCGTCAGCCGCAAGAAGAGCAACTGAGAAACTTCCGTGCGCAATGCCGTCCACAGGACCAAGACTTAATTCCGATGATAGATGTTGAGGTAACTTCCGGACTTAGGGCATCAGCCTTGTGCGATTCGCTCCAAAAGTTCCTTATCTTGGTTGAGAAAGAATACCAGCAGAAACCTTTGGTTTATACATATACAAACTTCTATAACAAATATTTGTCCGGAGCACTTGATGGATATAAGCTAATGGTTGCCCAATATAACGACAAAGAACCCGTACTCAATGACGAACATGACATTTTCGCATGGCAATATACGGGAAAGGGACATATCAATGGCGTGAACGGATATGTAGACAAGAGTCGTCTCTTAGGACGGCATACAATGCGAGAAATCAGGTTTATACACAAAAAGTAGTCCGTATTCCCCCTTGATATAATTAATTCACAATAAAAATACTATAAAATAAAATGCTTATAAAATGTCCGGAGTGTGGTCACCAAGTTAGTGACAAAGCTCCTTTGTGCCCGAATTGCGGCGTAGAGATTGCAGGAAATATCAACAGAAATGCGCAAGAAGGAAATACGCAAGAAGGCGGATGTGATAATCGCAATGTACAAAAGAATACCGAAACATCTGTCGACAATCCTGTTATCGTAACCCCTGTCGAAGAAGAAGTGATAGCAAAGCCGGTTATTGGCTCAGATTATGAAAATGAATTTGCCGAAGACAAATCTGGAACCAGACAAAGGAGTACAGGCCATGGAACTATTGTCGTTTCACTTCTTATTGCAGCTATAATATGTGGCATCGGATTATACTTCTACAAGGATGCGGTGGACAGGAATAAAGCAGAAACAACTCCGGCAGACGAGAACTCTACAGTTTCAGATACGGCAGAGGCAGCCATCGAGGTAATCCCTTTGGAAGAGAAAGATACTGTTAAAGAAGCTGAGCCTGTAGTAAAAGAAGAGGAACTGAAAGAACCGGAAGAAGCAGAAGAGGAAAAGGAAACCATACCAGAAATTACATCAGCAGAGAAAGCAAAAGCAAAGGAAAGTGTCAGCAAGTTCCTGCGCGCATTGAACTCTCATAACAAAGAAGCATTATTGGCATCGGCTACAACTACGATGACTTCGCTGAACGGCAAGAACAACGCCTCGAAGAATGACATATTAAAATATATGATAGACTCTTATCAGGCTGATGTAAAAAGTCTCACATGGTCGATAGACGATGTGGCAGATGTAACAAAAGAGCATTCTGCCGATGGAATCCCCGAATACAAGATTACGCTCAAAGCCACCAAAGAGACAGAGCGAGAGGGTGGAACATCAAAACATAAATTCAACATAAAAGCGACTGTTGCTGCCGACGGAAAGCTATCGGCAATCAACATCGCAAGAGATTAACAAACGAAATTAGCTGTTCCGCATTTGTTGGAGCAGCTCTTTTTGTTTTTCGCTAAGGCTTGTTGGCAGCTTTACATTATAAGTTATGATAAGGTCGCCAAAGGAACCATCTCCTCTGTCATACCCTTTCCCGCGCAAACGCGCTTTTGTACCAGGCTGTGTTCCCGGCTTTATCTTCAGTTTTAACTTCTGTCCAGAACTCAACTGGATTATAACTTCGCCTCCGAGTAATGCTGTATATAAGTCAATATTCACGTTTGCATTCATTTCTCCCGAGTTTCTTTCAGCATTAAAACCGCCTGTAAATTTTGAACGGGCTCCCTGTCCAAACAAATCGCGGAAGAAAGAACTGAATCCTCCCCCACTGCCAAAACTGCCAAAGTCAAATCCTTCAAAAGGCGAACCGCCTCCAAACCCGCCTCCTTTGGCATTCTCAAAGGCCTCTGCATTGCGCCATTGTTCTCCATATTGGTCATATTTTTTGCGCTTTTCCGGGTCGCCTATCACGTCGTATGCCTCGCTCAAGGCTTGGAACTTTGCTTTCGCTTTTGGGTCATTTGGATGCAAATCAGGATGGAACTGCTTTGCACGCTTACGATATGCCGCACGAACATCCTTCTGAGGGATATTCCTGTCTACTCCAAGTATTTTGTAATAATCTATAAATGCCATACTCTATCCTCCCTATTATCTTATTATAGTTCTAAATTCTTGATAGCAAAAGCTATGCCGAACTAAAAAATGAAGACATAATGTCGCAGATATTTATCTTCTCATATTTTCAAACAAAGAAGATTTTGATTGAAAATACACGAGTTTCAGAATATATAGTTGTAAAGATAATGACAGTAGGAAAAAATAATATTGAGCCAAAGAATAAACATAAAATAGTTACTATGCAGAAGCTGTCAAGACATCTGCGGGGCATATCACCATATTAAATAGGTAAAAAGGTTATTTTTATGAAAGAAAGAAAAATAAAAGATGTATCTTTGCACCACAAAAAGCCCCGAATAAATTATTGAAACATAAAAGATATGAAGAAAAAATTAGAAAAAGTACTTGTGCTTGGCTCAGGTGCCTTGAAAATCGGACAGGCTGGCGAATTCGACTATTCAGGTTCGCAGGCTTTGAAAGCATTGCGCGAAGAAGGAATCTCGTCTGTGCTTGTCAATCCTAATATCGCCACGATACAGACATCGGAAGGTATCGCAGACAAGGTCTATTTCCAACCCGTGACGCCCTATTTTGTCACAGAGATTATAAAGAAAGAACATCCCGACGGCATACTCCTCGCTTTCGGAGGACAGACAGCGCTCAACTGTGGAACAGAACTTTACACCACCGGTGTGCTCAAGGAATATGGCGTTGAGGTTTTGGGAACATCTGTCGATGCCATAATGTATACCGAAGACCGAGACCTGTTCGTGAAGAAACTCAACGAGATTGAACTTAAAACCCCGATAAGCGAGGCGGTAGAGAATATGGAAGACGCTCTCGCAGCGGCTCGCGAGATAGGCTACCCGGTGATGATTCGCTCGGCATACGCGCTCGGCGGACTCGGCTCGGGTATCTGCAAAGATGAGGAGGTGTTCACTGAACTGGCGGGCAGCGCATTCACTTTCGCTCCGCAGGTGCTCGTGGAAGAGTCACTCAAGGGCTGGAAAGAGATTGAGTTCGAAGTTATCCGTGACGCTAATGACCATTGCTTCACGGTGGCATCTATGGAAAACTTCGATCCGCTCGGAATACATACAGGTGAGTCGATAGTCGTAGCTCCTACATGTTCGCTTACGGATGAGCAGGTAAAAATGCTTCAGGAAATTTCCATCCGCTGTGTACGTCATCTCGGCATCGTAGGAGAATGCAACATCCAGTTTGCCTTCAACGCGAAAACAAACGACTATCGAATAATTGAAGTCAATGCGCGTCTGAGCCGTTCATCGGCATTAGCATCTAAAGCAACCGGCTATCCGTTGGCATTTGTAGCTGCCAAGATAGCCCTCGGCTACACTCTCGACCAAATCGGAGAAATGGGAACGCCAAATTCAGCTTATACCGCGCCGCAACTTGACTATATGATATGCAAGATTCCACGCTGGGATCTCACGAAGTTTGCTGGCGTGAGTCGTCTTATCGGTTCATCGATGAAGTCGGTCGGCGAGATAATGTCCATCGGACGGTCGTTCGAGGAGATGATTCAGAAAGGCTTACGAATGATTGGGCAGGGTATGCACGGATTCGTTGGAAACGACCACACACGCTTCGACAATCTTGACGAAGAATTGGCGAACCCCACAGACTTGCGTATCTTCGCCATCGCACAGGCCTTTGAAGATGGCTATAGCATAGAGCGTATAGAAGAACTTACAAAAATTGACACGTGGTTCCTGCAAAGACTGAAAAACATTGTAGACTTAAAGCATAAGTTGCAGCTATACAATACATTGGATGAAATACCTACAGAATTGCTCAAAGAGGTAAAAGCTGCCGGATTCTCCGATTTTCAGATAGCACGCTTTGTACTCAAACCGACATCGGGAAATATGGAGAAGGAGAACCTCGAGGTGCGCAAACATCGTATACAAAAAGGTATTCTGCCGGCAGTGAAGCGCATCAACACCGTGGCAGGCGAACATCCGGAACTGACAAACTATCTTTATTTCACTTATGGTGCAGATGGGCATGACATAGACTACTACAAAAACGAGAAATCGGTTGTTGTTCTCGGCTCGGGTGCCTATCGTATCGGTTCGTCTGTAGAGTTCGACTGGTGTTCGGTGAATGCCATAAATACAGCACGTAAACTCGGATATAAGTCTATCATGATAAACTATAATCCAGAAACCGTATCTACCGATTATGATATGTGTGATAGGCTATATTTCGACGAGTTGTCACTTGAGCGTGTACTTGACGTAATAGACCTTGAGATGCCGAAAGGTGTCATCGTGAGTGTTGGCGGTCAGATTCCAAACAATCTGGCAATGAAACTTCACCGCCGTGGCATACCTGTGCTCGGTACATCGCCTATTGATATCGACCGTGCGGAAAACCGTGACAAGTTCTCGGCAATGCTCGACAAATTGGGAATAGACCAGCCGGCATGGCGCGCACTAACCTCATTCGATGATATCAAGGAGTTTGTAGATAAAGTAGGATTTCCTGTTTTGGTTCGTCCGTCATACGTATTATCGGGGGCGGCAATGAACGTATGCTACAGTTTGGAGGAACTGGAACGCTTCCTGAAAATGGCAACGGAAGTAAGCAAGGAGTATCCGGTCGTAGTATCGCAGTTTATGCAGGAGACAAAAGAGATTGAGTTCGATGCAGTGGCTGATAAGGGACAAATCGTGGAATATGCCATCTCCGAGCATATCGAATATGCCGGTGTACACTCTGGAGACGCTACAATGGTATTCCCCGCGCAGAATATATACTTCTCTACCATAAGACAGATAAAGAAAACAGCTTGTAAGATAGCGGAAGAGTTAAATATAAGTGGCCCATTCAACATACAGTTCCTTGCTAAGAACCGCGAGATAAAGGTTATAGAATGTAACTTGCGTGCTTCTCGTTCGTTCCCGTTCGTGAGCAAAATCTTGAAACGTAACTTCATTGAGACGGCAACAAAGATTATGCTCGACGCTCCATACACAAAACCGGACAAGAGTGAGTTCGACATAGACAGGATTGGTGTGAAGGCATCACAATTCTCATTTGCCCGTCTACAGAATGCCGACCCGGTACTTGGCGTTGATATGTCTTCCACTGGTGAGGTGGGATGTCTCGGTGACGATATGAACGAGGCGCTTCTCAATGCCCTCATCGCAACAGGATACCGTATCCCGGAAAAGCACATCCTCATGTCTTCAGGAGGCGCGAAAGACAAAGTGTCACTACTGGAACCAGCCCATCAGTTGATAAAGAAAGGCTTTGAAGTCTATGCCACGGCAGGAACTGCCAAATTCCTGAACGAAAATGGCGTGCCTGCAATAGCCGTTGGATGGCCCGACGAAAATTGTGAAAACAATGTGATGGATATGATTGCCGATCATAAATTCGATTTAATAATAAATGTTCCCAAAAACCGAACAAGGCGTGAACTTACAAACGGTTACCGCATACGGCGCGGTGCCATAGACCACAATATCCCGCTGATGACAAATGTGAGACTGGCGAAAGCTTTCATAGAAGCGTTCTGCACAATGAAGCAGCAGGATATAAAGATAAAAAGCTGGCAGGAATACAATGCATAAATAGATTATTGCTGTCCGATAAGAAGACTTCATTTACTCATGGTTATTATTGCCTAAATGCAAAAAACGAGATAACCAAAATGGCTGGTACTTCGCAAGAAGTACCAGTCTTAATTTGTATTGTTCATAGTAGTTAAGAGCATTTTGGCCTTAGTATTTAATCTATTTGAATGCAACAGTCAAGTAATTTGGGGACAGTACTCAAGTAATCTGGGTGTAGTACTCGAGTAATTCGGGTGTAGTACTCGAGTAATTCGGGTGTAGTACTTGAGTAATTTGGGCTTGATTACTTGAGTATTTTGGACTTAATACTGCCTTGTTTATACCTTTCTTGATGTCAAATTGCTATTCATTTGAAAATCAACGAGATATGAACTACATAAAATTATTGCGATTATTGCTTACAAGACAGCAATAATTTTGATTATAAATATGCAAGTTTCAGAAGAAATAGTTATAAATAAAGCAGGAAAAAGATAGAATAAGTAATATTGAACTAAAGAAATGGACATAAAAAAGAGTCATATCAAACTCTATATAGAGAATTGATATGACTCTTAATAGTTATTATATATAAAATCTTTCTTTGTTGGAAATGAAGTTTCCATCACTCCGACAAAGAAAAAATAATATTAGTCTAACCACTTGACGTAGCTGAAGTCCTGACGATGAGGAAGTTTGTCGCACTTAGGATACATACGTACACAAGCCTTATATGTACCTGCGTGATCCGGCTCAAACTTGCATTCGAAGGTGTAGAGGTTTCCTTCCTTCTTTACCATCTCAAACGGACGAACAGTATGGATAGTAATCTCATCCTCTGCGTCGTTCTTGATTGATACCAATTCAAGACCTACCGCATCATTGAGTCCCTGCTCATCTATTACGTAAGTCAACTTATATGCGTTACCTGTCTCGCTGTCGATAAGGGCAGAAGTGTCCTTAGATACGACATTGATTGAATCCCAACGCTCAGCAACGGTTTCTTTCCAACTTGCAATCTCCTTAGCAAGAGCATTGTCATTCTTAGAAAGTGCCTCGAAACGAGTAGCCTGATTGGTGTAGAACTTGTCATAATAATCGTCAAGCTGACGCTTCATAGTATAGTGAGGGGCGATTGTTGCGATAGAGTTCTTCACAACTTTCAGCCAGTCTGAGCTATATGTCTTGCCGTTGTCCTTGTTGTAATACAATGGAATGATTTCGTTCTCAAGGAGTGAGTAGATTGTTGCAGCATCAAGCTGATCCTGATAGCCCTGATTCTGGTATGTACGCTTCTGTGGGAGAGCCCATCCTGCGCCCTTACGATAACCTTCAACCCACCATCCGTCGAGGACAGAAAGGTTTACAACACCATTCATCTCAGCCTTCTCACCTGATGTACCGGAAGCCTCAAGAGGACGTGTCGGAGTGTTCATCCAGATATCAACGCCAGAAACGAGACGACGTGCAAGTTGCATATCATAGTCTTCGAGGAAGATGATTTTGCCAAGGAATTCTGGACGCTGGCTTATCTCGAATATCTTCTTAATCAGCCCTTGTCCTGCGCCGTCAGCCGGGTGAGCCTTTCCTGAGAAGAAGAACAATACAGGATGCTCAGGATCGTTGACAATCTTAGAAAGACGGTCCAAATCAGTGAACAGCAAATGAGCACGCTTGTATGTTGCAAAACGGCGGCAGAAACCAATCATAAGTGCGTTCGGATTGATACGCTCAAGCAGAGAAACCACACGTGAAGGGTCACCCTGATTCTTCAACCATGTTTGTGTGAACTTCTCGCGGATGTATGTAATCAACTTCTGCTTCAAAGTCATACGTGTTTCCCAAATTTCCTCATCTGGAACATTGTATATAGCATGCCATATATCTTCGTTGCTTTGGTCGCCCATAAACTTCTTATCGAAGTATTTGTCATAAACCTTGCGCCATTCTGTAGCTGTCCATGTCGGGAAGTGAACACCATTGGTAACATATCCTACGTGGTTCTCTTCTGGATAGTATCCCTTCCAAATTGAAGAGAACATCTTCTGGCTTACCCAACCGTGGAGCTTACTTACACCATTTACCTCTTGGCAGGTGTTACAAGCGAATGTAGACATACAGAATCTCTCGCTGTGGTCCTCCGGATTGATACGTCCCATTCCGATGAACTCATCCCATGTGATTCCAAGTTTTGCAGGATAACCACCCATGTATTTTCCGAAGAGAGCCTCGTCAAAATAGTCGTGGCCGGCAGGAACCGGAGTATGAACAGTGTACAAAGAAGATGCGCGTACAAGTTCCAATGCTTGGTTGAAGTTCAAACCTCCGTCAATATAATCACAAAGACGCTGGAGATTGCAGAGCGCTGCATGACCTTCGTTGCAGTGATATATCTGCTTTGTAATACCAAGTTTCTTCAATGTGAGGATACCACCGATACCGAGCAGAATCTCTTGCTTCAAGCGGTTTTCCCAATCACCACCATAAAGAGAGTGAGTGATAGGCTTGTCATATTCCGAGTTCATTTCATTGTCTGTGTCAAGCAGATAGAGCTTTACACGACCTACATTAACGCACCATACGTAAGCATGAACCTGATAGTTCATATATGGAACGTCAACAACCAAAGGTTCTCCGTTCTCGTCCAACTGGCGAACGATAGGTAGAGAGTTGAAGTTCTGAGCATCGTAGTTGGCAATCTGCTCACCAGCCATACTAAGACTCTGTTTGAAATATCCATAACGATAGAGGAAACCTACCGCGCACATATCTACATTAGAATCAGATGCCTCCTTAATGTAGTCTCCGGCAAGCATACCAAGACCACCAGAATATATCTTCAAAGTCTGATTTAGACCATATTCCATACAGAAGTATGCTACAGACGGACGTTTGCAGTCCGGCTTAACATCCATATATTTGCGAAACTGCTTATATACATCTTTTACTTCTTTCATAATGGCACGATCCTTCACGATAGCTTCCTTGCGCTCATAGCTGAGACTGTCAAGAAGCATCACCGGATTGTGTCCAACTTTCTCATAAAGTTCTTCATCAAGACTCTTCCACAAGTTGCGAGCTTCGTAGTTCCAAGCCCACCACATATTATGTGCGAGTTCATCGAGACATTTCAATTCTTCTGGAAGCTTTGATTTTACCGTAATCTCTTTCCAAAGAGGGGCATTTGAATAGTCAGATTTGATTTTCATAATTGTTTTATTTGTTGTTATTAATTCTTTATTTTTCTTTCATTAGCTTTAGTTAAAGCAATATCATAAGCGTCATAATAGAATTCTATAAATTCGCGCCATAACGCTTTCTTTGAAAGTTTGTCTGCATTGGCACGACATTTCTTTATTTGCACATCGGTCATATTCGAGAATTTGCTTACCGTATCTTTTATAATATCTGCAACTTCTGAATAGTTGTAATCGGTTCTGTGTATCACTTTTACGCCGTCTTCGATTTCGCTATATTCACCTTTTTCACTGTTTGCCCAAAGGCCAAAGCCTGTGAGATCTGTGGTAATACAAGGTACTTTGAAAGCGATTGCCTCAAGCGGAGTATATCCCCAGGGCTCATAATAAGAAGGATAAATGCACAAATCGTTTCCAAGCACAAGGTCATAATATGACATATTTATCACGCCGTCATTGCCGGTAAGATAACAAGGAAGGAAGATTATCTTCACTTTATCATCCTTCAAATTGTGCATATCAAGATATTTTAGCATATCAAGTACATTGTCGTGGGTCATATTATTAAGCCAATGGGTAACCATAGGAATCTCCAATGGTGTGTCGAAAGTTTGATTAGAAGCCAAGCGATCTGTCAAATCTTTTCGAGGCTCACCAACCCAACCCGGTGTTTCAATAAAAGCGATGACATTCTTATTCAAATTCTTGTCGCGTTTCAACCGGTTCATAGCCTCAATATAGACATCAATTCCCTTATTACGGAATTCATAACGTCCACTTGTAGAGATAATCAAAGTGTCATCTCCTAAGTCTGTACCCAACAATGCGTTAGCAACATTTAGCAGGCGCTTTCTTGCATCCTTCCTTTTCTTTGTAAATGTAGCACCTTTAGGTATGAAATTATTTTCAAATCCATTAGGAAGGACTTTGTCAACAGACTTATCCAACAACTCTTTACATTCATTTGCCGTTATCTCACTGACAGTTGTAAAACAATCAACATATTTAGCAGTCTGTTTTTCTATCGAATGTTTGCTTTGCATATTGAGTTCTCCTGCCATTTGGTCTCCATTATATGCAAAAAGATAATCATATAATGGCTTATTATTTCCAGCGATACTTCTACCTATGCTTGTAGCATGAGTCGTAAATAATGTAGCTATCTGTGGAAGTTTGTGATGAATGTATAAAAGTCCAAGTCCTGTCATCCATTCATTTCCATGATAAACTACAGATTTGGAATCATCGAGATAGTATTTATAAAAACTTTCTACAACTTTTGCAGCAGCATAAGAGAACATAGACGCTTCATCGTAGTCGCCATAAGAATGCAAACTATCTACTCCGTATAGTTCCCACATCTTACCGTAAATGTTGTTCTTCTCTCTGTAAAAAGGCTCAAAGTCAACAAGTATCGAAATAGGCTCTCCTGGAATATCCCATCTACCTATTTTCAAACTAAGCCCTTCTGTATCTGCTTTATTTTTCCAATCTTCAAATAATGTTGGTTCTTCTATAAAGTAAGGACTTGAAATGTCATGCCAACAGTTAGGTCCGATAAAGATTATCCTATCTTTCATCTTATCCTGTAATGTTTTTGCACGCGTTGAAAGAACTGTATAAATTCCACCTACCTTATTACAAACCTCCCAACTTGATTCAAAAATATAATCTGGAAGCATTCTACCTTTTTTCATATATAACATTATAAATGCGGTGCAAAGATACTAAAAAATACTTAAATACAGATACTAATAGATTTATTTTTTGTGTTTATTTATTCAATATTGATTATAATCACATACAGCTTCGATATTCTTTAGAATCGAAGCTGTATATAAATACATTTTTATGTACTATTATTTGAATTTCCTTTTATTCAAATTTTGCGCCATCAAAGAAATCAAACTTTATTTTCTTATTTTGTGGAATGGTTGGTTTGGCATATATTCCATTCAAAATAAGAATTTTGGTTTTAGCATTAACAGGTGCGGCAGTAATGGCATCCTCTGGTGTCATATAATTACCGGTTCCATTTGCGGCCACTATATAATCGTAATGGCGTACATATTTTTTTAGTGCAGGAATGGTTTCTGATACAGCATCGGCAATAGCAGATGCTACGACATGAGCCCCATATACATTATAATGTGTATTATCTTGCCTTCCTTTTGGCAGGCTGTGGTGTTCACCAGGACGGAACCACATATGCAAACGGCGAGAACCTTCTACGCCAAGCCCTTGTTCTATCTCATAAGTAATCTTGTTTGCATCTATAAATAGGCAGCCGGTTTCATTCGCGACATTCTTTACAGATTGCAAATAAGCCCCGTGAGTGTCTACAAGAGTGTCGCTATTGACCTTTTCTCCCAGATATGTTGTATTACGCAACAACTCGTCATCATCTTGTTTATCAGGAACAAGATAAAAGTTCCGACGTACCACAGGAGTAAAGAGTACCGGTATTCCTCCCTTTTCAATAGTCTGATTTATAAAAAGTTTGAGGTTAGCATCATAAGTTGAGCCGGGATCTGTATGCCGCTCCGGCTGTGGCTTCTCATCATTATGCCCAAACTGGATGAATACATAATCTCCCGGTTTAATGCGTTCCAACACTTTTTTCCATCTCCCTTCTGCAATAAAACTTTTTGAAGAACGGCCATTAACAGCATGATTGTCAATTCTAATGTCCTCTGAGAAGAAACCTTGCAAGACCATTCCCCACCCTCTTTCTTGTTTTTCTCCAGATATATCTTTGTTTGCTGCTGTAGAATCACCAATTATAAAAATTGTTGTAGTAGCTTTACGAGCACTTGTTAGCAACAATATTGCAACAATTGAAAATAATAAAATTGCTGTTTTCTTCATTTCCTTATAAAGTTTTTAAGTTGAGATTGTCTTTTGTATAATAAGATAAAGGCTGAATAAGAATACTTTTTACAGTATCTTATTCTGCCTTAAAATATTATATAGTCTGTAAGAATTCGTCTGGAGTAACAAGTTGTTGCTCTCCTGTAATCATATTCTTAAGAGTTATTTTACCCTGTTCCATTTCATTTTCACCAGCAAGAACTACATAAGGAATCTGCTTGGCATTGGCATAACTCATCTGTTTCTTCATCTTTGAAGTATCCGGATATATTTCTGTCCGTATTCCGTTTTCACGTGCTTTAGCTACTATTGGCAAACAATATTCTGTTTCTTTTTCTCCAAAGTTTATGAAAAGCACTTGAGTTCCTGTTATACTTTCTTTTGGATACAAATCGAGAGTATTCAAGACATCGTATATACGGTCTGCCCCAAAAGAAATACCAACGCCACTAAGTCCCGGCATTCCAAATATTCCCGTAAGATTGTCATAGCGTCCACCACCGGTAATACTTCCCATTGGGGTGTCAAGAGCTTTTACCTCAAATATTGCTCCTGTATAATAATTGAGACCGCGTGCAAGGGTCAAATCCAACTGAATCTCATTTTTAAGCCCCATAGCCTTTAGCTTATCAAGTATGAAACGTGTTTCTTCAACACCTTTCATTCCTGTTTTGGAGTCTTTCAACACATCAACTATAGTGTTTAATTTTGATTCGTTGCTACCCTCAAGCAATATTATTGGCTGCAATTTTTCTACTTGTTCTTCTGAAAGTCCGTTATTAAGCAATTCTGCATTAACATTATCTATTCCGATCTTGTCAAGTTTGTCTATTGCGACCGTAATATCAACAATCTTATCGGCAGCACCAATAACATCAGCTATTCCCGTAAGAATCTTGCGGTTATTTATCTTTATCTGTACACGAATGCCGAAACGTGTAAATACAGTATCAACTATCTGCATCAGTTCAACTTCATTAAGAAGTGAATCTGAGCCAACTACGTCTGCATCACACTGATAGAACTCACGGTAGCGTCCTTTTTGGGGACGGTCTGCTCGCCAAACAGGTTGAATCTGATAGCGTTTGAATGGCAATTGCAATTCATCGCGATGCATTACGACATATCTGGCAAATGGAACAGTAAGGTCGTAACGCAATCCTTTTTCACATATTTGAGAAGCAAGGCGCAAGACGTTGCGCTCAACCAGTTCTTCATCAGATAATTTATTAAAGAAATTACCGGAATTAAGAATTTTAAACAACAACTTATCACCTTCCTCTCCGTATTTTCCCATTAAAGTTTGCAATGTTTCCATCGCTGGCGTTTCTATCTGTTCAAAACCATAAAGAGCATAGACGTCACGTATGGTATTGAATATATAGTTACGCTTTGCCATCTCAACGGGAGAGAAATCGCGCGTACCCTTAGGTATTGATGGTTTATTCATCTTTCAATCTTTATTTTCTTACGATTGTCTGTTCTCTATCCGGACCAATTGATATGATTTTAATCGGTGTTTCAAGTTCTGCCTCCAAGAATTTAACATAATTGAGGAATGCTTCCGGGAACTGGTCCTCTGATGTAAATTTAGTCATATCGGTTTTCCAACCAGGCATCTCTTTATAAATCGGCTCTATACCGTCTTCTATATTGTATGGGAAATAATCTATCTCCATACCATTTTGTTTATATGCAACACACGCTTTAACAGTCTCAAAACTATCAAGCACATCACTCTTCATCATGATAAGATGTGTTACACCATTTACCATGATAGCATACTTCAATGCCACGAGGTCTATCCAGCCGCAACGACGCTCACGGCCGGTAACAGCTCCATATTCATGACCGAGGTTTCGTATTGTTTTTCCAGTTTCATCGAAAAGTTCTGTCGGGAATGGTCCAGCACCAACACGTGTGCAATAAGCCTTCATAATACCATACACATTACCAATCTTATTCGGACCGACGCCCAGACCGGAACACGCTCCGGAACAGATTGTATTTGAAGAGGTAACGAACGGATAACTACCGAAGTCCACATCAAGCATCGTGCCTTGTGCGCCTTCGCAAAGGATAGATTTACCCTCACGTATGATTCTGTTAATCTCATGTTCGCTATCCACAAACTTGTATTGCTTCATGTATTCCACACCGGCCATCCAGTTGGCTTCCACGGTTTCTAAGTCTTTGAAGTCATCAAAGTTTAATGCTTCCAGCATTTTCATGTGGCGTTCTTTACATTCCGCATATTTCGCTTCAAAGTTTTCAAGAATATCGCCAACACGTAAACCATTACGACTTATCTTATCTGTATATGTAGGGCCAATACCTTTGCCTGTTGTGCCAACTTTGTTTTTTCCTTTAGCAATTTCCAATGCCTTATCAAGCAATCTGTGAGTCGGCATTATCAAATGAGCCTTTTTAGAGATGTAAAGGCGTTCTTTGAGATTATGTCCACTAAGTTCTAATCCTTTTGCCTCATCCATAAAAAGGTCCGGAGCCAAAACCACGCCATTACCAATTATGTTAACCTTTCCACCCTGAAAGATACCGGAAGGAATACTACGCAATACATACTTCTGGCCTTCAAACTCAAGAGTATGTCCTGCATTAGGTCCTCCCTGAAAGCGGGCTACTACATCATAGTGAGGTGTGAGAACATCAACAACCTTACCTTTACCTTCATCGCCCCACTGGAGTCCCAGTAAGACATCTACTTTACCTGTATTCATTTATTATCTTGTTTCTGTTGTTTCAAATTATTTTTCTTTCGTGTTATGCGCGACTGGCACATTGAGCATACCCCATATATATATAACGTGAAGCCATCTTTACGGAAGCGTCGCAATTTGGTATGCTCTATTGCATCTGCGATTTCTTTAGAAACGACTTCCGTAACACTCCCACACAAAGTGCAAACCTGATGTATATGATTTTCATTATGATAACAAGCCTCATATTTAGTTTGCCCAATAAAACGATGGCGTATGACAAGACGAAGCTCGATGAACAGCTTCATTGTATTATATAATGTAGCACGTGACACTCGAAAGTTTTCTTTTTCGAGTATGTTGCCAAGTTCTTCGAGCGTAAAGTGTCCTTCAATATTATACGCAGCATCAAGTATGGCGTACCGTTCAGGCGTCTTACGCAAATGGTTTAGCTCAAGGTAACTCGTAAGAATTTCCTTGACCTCCTTTATCAGGATATCCTTTGTCACGTCAACACAGATTAAATTCGCACAAAAGTACAAATTTTAATGCAAATAAAGATACTGGACTATCAAAAAAACGTTAAAACGTAGTTTACAACAATTCCGGCAACACATTTCTGACTATTTGCTCATAAGTTTCTCCTAAATCGCAAAAGTGGGAAACACTATTTGCTACCGCGTGTTTCAAGACAATATTATCAGTATTAAATGCCACCAGGGCTTGATCAATAAATTCATTTACCCCTCGTTCATCTGGTTGTCTACCTTTCGCAAACAATCGCGCAAATAAATGGAATCCGCTCAACTGCCTGTATATATTCTCAGAAGCCACCCATTCGTATGCAAGTTCTGGGGCAAAATCGAGATATTGATATAGGTTGAAGACTGCCATTTCTGCAATCTCTTGCGTCGCTGTTTGTTCTACCCATAAATTTACAAGATCATGCGACATCTTTTCCACCGGCATAATCAGCGTCGCCAATATCTTACATTCTCTGACATTTTCTTTCCAAAGTTCTACGGCAAGTTGGTAGTCCTTGCCATATTCGCCTGCCAAATTCTTTATATCAGAGAATTGTATTCCCCAATTTATCTTATAACTAAGGCCTTTTTCACGCATCGAATGCGATGCCACACCGTTCATAAGCAAACGGAATGAACGTTTGATACTTTTTACCTTATTGTTTGTTTCTTCGTTTATCATATTAATGTTGAGTATTCTTTACTATATCGAAGCATCTGCTCAGTATATGTTTCTGTATAGTCCAAATCCACATCTACGACTTTGCCCTCGGAATCTTTTACAAGAGACATTTTAGGATTCAAGAAGCCTTTATATGGGGCAATATTAAGCGAAGCATACCTTTCAAGCATTTCTTTATGCAAGCCTTGATTAATATTTACAGCATACTTCTCGACAAGTTCTCTTGCTGCTTCGAAGTCTCCTGTACTCTTTATTCGTTGCACTTCTGCAAGTAGCTTGGCAAAACAATCACGTAATGTTCCATAATCATTTATGCGTACAAATGTCTTTCCGTTCTCTTTTACAAGTTCAACGGCTCCCCCACTGTGCTCAAGTGTCCAATATGCAATAAGAGCGCGATTCCTCATGTGGGCTTCCTCTATACAATTTCCTTGTTTGACACGAACGAGTTGTGTCATCAGACCGTTCATCATATACGTATAATACTGCGACTTATACGCGTCCATATTAGGAGTAAGACCTAAATCAACAAGTTTCTTGTCTGCTATATAATACAATCCAAACAAGTCGGCCCTCGCCTCCTCTATTACGTTACCATAGGCTTTTAGGGCATCCGGACTCACGCCTTGTAATAGTCTGCCACTACCATGTCCAAGACATTCATGCAAATCTGTATGCAGGTCATCGCATATATCTCCCCATTTATTTATCTCGTCAAGGACAGTCTCGTTTATTACAAACTCTTTAAGAAAGCCATTATTTCGACCGACGGCATTATATGCCTCCGTAAGATTACTTATCGTTACGCTTTTACTTCCATATTCCGCCCTAATCCAATCAGCGTTAGGCAGATTTATGCCTATTGCCGTAGAAGGATATTCGTCGCCACCAAGCATTGCCGCACATACAACACTTGCCACGACTCCTTTAACAATAGGTTTGCGGAAACGCGGATCTACCGGACTGTTATCCTCAAACCACTGCGCATTATCACTTATTGTCTGCGCACGTTTTGTCGCCTCAAGGTCTTTTATCTCTACTATGCCTTCCCACGAAGCCTTTATTCCGAGTGGATCGCCATATACTTCTATGAATCCGTTTATGAAATCGATTAATCCATCATGGGTGCGCACCCACTCTATTGAATAATCGTCAAAATCCCCCAAATCACCTGTCTCATAATATCTTATGAGCAATTCTATTACTTTTTTCTGCTTATCAGATTCGGAATATTCAGCAGCCTTAGACAACCAATATATTATTTTTGAAATAGCAGCTCCATACAATCCGTCTGCTTTCCATACTATCTCTTTTATTTCTCCTGCATCCTTTACGAGCTTTGAATTGAGTCCCCATGATGGTTCTCTATCTTCATTTGTGCTTTTAGAAGCATAGAAATCCTCAACCTCCTTCTGACTTACACCCTCATAATAATTGCAGGCCGATGTCTCAACAAGGTCTTCACCATTAGCCTTATTGACCCGCTTTGGCATAACGGCAGGATTGAATATAATAGGGAACAACTCGCCAATGACAGACCCCAACGTCTCGTCACGCAACGAATCAGCATTTTTTGAAAGAACGACTTCTAATTGTTCTTTCAAAAATTCCTTAGTAAATTCCGGTGAGAACTTATCACAGCCATAATGATGATAAATTCCATTAGAGAACCATACTCTCTTAAGATACAATTCTAATGACTTGAAATTTTTATCTTCTCTCTGACCTTCATAATTTAAATATACAACTTCGAGTAATCTCCTTATTCTCAAATTGTACTTACCAAACTGGTCAAATGTTATGTCTCGCCCATACAAAGTAGCTTTCGCGAGGCAATATACCAAACATTTCTGATTTAGAGAGAGAGATTTGAAATCTTTCAGACGATAGCGTAATAGTTGCAAGTCTGCAAAATGTTCGTCTGCATAAGAAAATTCGCCCCTCATTCTTTATTCATTTTATTTCTGTTTTTACCTGTTTTTTAGTTGTTTTCTCTTCGTTAGCTTCTTCTAATTTCTGCATTTTATAGTCTCGTGGTGTAATACCGTTGAATTTATAGAAAGACGCATAAAAAGATTGACGGTTTGAGAAGCCAACCATATCGCTAATATCCTCCATATTCAAGTCATGGTAACGTTTGTCAGTAAGAAGGGACATAGCCTCTTCTATGCGGAATTTATTAATAAACGATGTGTAGTTCATGTGGAACCGCACATTGACAACAGCAGAAATGTAGCGAGTATTTGTACCCAAATCTGCTGCAAGCTGCTTAGCCGAATAATTCTTGTCCTTGTATTTTTTACCGACAAGAATTGTGTCAAGGATTTTCCCCTTTAACTCATCCATTAATTGTGGATTAATCAGACTCCGATAAACAGCCGTTTTTTCCTTCTTTTCTGTAATGTTATATTTAGCCATAACTTTATGTGTTATAATGGATTACCGACTTATATATTCTTTTGCAAATATATATTTTTTTATAACACGTGTCAAATATTTCCGCGTTTTTTTTGTTAATTTTCGGGAAAAATAGTTACTAATAAATTTTTCGAGGATAAAAACACAGAGAAATTATTGAAAAGCAACTCTTCATCTGCAATATCATAGTGATTATCAGATAGTTCTGTAATCTGTCCCTCAGGAAGATTTTCCTATTTATCATCCATATTTCTTACATATTACGACTAATATCAAAACCGTTTTTATATATTTATATTCCTCTTAGAAACTTCTCAATTCGTCCCAAATGCGTTGCACAGGCAGTCCCATGACATTAAAGTAACTACCTTTTATGCCTGTAACTCCCACATAACCTATCCACTCTTGTATTCCGTATGCCCCGGCTTTGTCTAAAGGGTGGTACTTTTCTACATAATAACAAATTTCCTCTTCCGCCAATTCCTTAAATGTAACATCAGTCTCAACTGCGAATGAATATTGCCGTTCAAGTGTAGTAAAGCACACCCCGGTTATCACTTGGTGGGTTTTACCGCTAAGTTTTCTAAGCATTATTTTCGCATCATCGTCATTTTGGGGTTTTCCGAGAATCTCACCATCAATGACAACTATCGTGTCGGCTGTCAAAACCAATTCTCCAGACTTTACCATATTTCCTATTCTATATGGCTCAGCCTTTTCTTTTGCAATATATTTTGCGACCTCTTCAGCCGAAATTCCTGATGGATAGTCCTCGGAAATACCTGGTATTACCTTAACTTCAAACTCCAAGCCTAATCCGGAAAGCAGTTCCCGTCTGCGTGGGGAGTTGCTCGCCAATATTATTTTATACATAACGCATTTTTAATATTATATGATATCGTCCTTTATTTATTTTAGTGAGTTCGAGGGATTTACAAACCTTTTTCAGTCTGTAAAAACCACTGTTCTTTCATTTTGTTTTGATTGCAGAGGTTTTGTAAAGTCTTACCTTATTTTACAATCTACCAACCAAAAGCTTTAGCATTGCTCAACCATTTATCTTGCGCACGCAGCACCTGTTCTATAATGTCGCGTCCGCATCCGTATCCACCTTTGCATCCACTGACATATCGTGAAATTGATTTGATGTCAGGACACGCATCAGCAGGGCAGCACGGACATCCACTACGCTTCATGACCTCATAATCGGGAATATCGTCTCCTACAAAAATAATCTCGCTGTCGTCATATCCGTATTTCGACAAAAACTCTTCCCAGGACTTTATTTTCATGCCGCATCCCATATATATATCCTTTACCCCGAGGCCTTCATAGCGTACTCTGACTGCTTCAGTATTTCCACCGGTCATAATTGCGATGCGCAATCCCATTTTCACGGCGTATTGTATGGCGTAACCATCCTTAATATTCACTGTGCGCAGCGGTTCGCCATCATGCGACAGTGTGATAGTCTCTGCCGACAAAACCCCATCTACATCAAACACGATGGCACGTATTTTTGTCAAATCATAATTTATCATATCTTTTCCCCCGCTATTTTATTTCTCTGATATATACTTTTAGACATTTCCATATATATATTAGTCAGCATCTCGTCAGTTCCGAGAAGCTCCATCTGCGCCTTTATCACATTATCGTCATAGCGTATGGCCGGACCGGTTTGCGCTTTCAGAGGTGCCAGGTCGTGCACTTTCCTCGCCGTTTCATCTATCAACGGAAACAATACATCAAACGGGAGGCCGCATTTACCCACAATCTCCGATGCAATGGTATAACAATGGTTAGTGAAGTTGCACGCCCAAACCGCGGAGAGATGTAAATATTTACGTTTTTCTGACGACAACTCATATACATTATCCGATATTGATTCAGCCAATTCACGTATTTTACCATCTGTATAGACGTCATTACTTTCAATAAAACATGGTATCTCATTGAAATTCACATCACGTGATTTTGAAAAAGTCTGCATTGGATATAAAACTCCATAATGCATAGCTTTCGATTCTGTTGCAAAACAATCAATAGACATGGAACCGGCCGTATGCAAAAGTATCTTGTCAAGCCCGATGTTACAGCTCGTTTCTTTTATTACATCTCGCAGTACACTATCCTTCAAAGCATATATATATATATCTGCTTCATTATTTATTTCACTCAAATTATTCGTTGCGATGCCTCCGATGGTATTCGCCAAAATTTCTGCCGACACAGACGTCCTGCTATACACCTGCACTATCTTGTGTCCTGCGACAGAAAGAGCCTTACCCAATTGGGTTGCAAGATTACCGGCACCAATCAATGTGATTCTCATTATGGGCTTTATTTTTTAAGTACAAAAATACAAAAAAGTAAGATTATACGCAAAAAACGATATACAAAGGATTGTCCAAACCTTAAAGAATTGTTAAATATTTATCAGTTAGTATCATTTATCCCCCCTTTAATTTCCCGTTTACGAATAAAATATTACCTTTGCAAACGATTTCGCCGATATGGCTCAGTTGGTAGAGCAATTCATTCGTAATGAATAGGTCCCGGGTTCGAGTCCCGGTATCGGCTCATAAAGGTAAAGATTGGAAGCGATAGCGTTTAGATTGCGCATCTTCCAATTTTATTTTATATACACAATCTTATAGAAGAGAGTTCCTTCGCCGTCTTGCGGAATTAGCTCAGTTGGTAGAGCGTCGGCTTCCCAAGCCGAAAGTCACGGGTTCGAGTCCCGCATTCCGCTCTTTCCCACGCGCCTCTATTATTTGTTTCACCTGCCAAATCTCACGGATTTTAATCCAAAATACGGCTTTATTCCACGTATTCTCACGGTAAGAAAATAATAGAGACGGATTCTTTAATGCCCTTGCTGCCATATTCGTAGATGAGAACGGTGACCTCTGTTTTACATAACAGACTTAAAACTTTTCTCACAGATAAATCCAGATAATCTAGAATATGAGGGCGATTTTATTATGGAAATTGAACCTAATCATCTGGAGGATGCGACAAAAGTGCGCAGTATTGTATTTGCAGACCCTTTTAATAGCAAACTTTACAATAAATGCAAAGAAGACGAAAAGAAACGAGGCGAATTATCTTCCAACTACTCAAAAAAATATGCAGACCTATGGTATGAAAGTAAATCCGAAGAAAATTGACCGCTGAAAGTCTCAAACAGGTTATTCTTTATATTGCTGTCCGATAATTTTTTTTGAGCATACAATGTATTAGGGCTGACACTTCTCACGAGGTATCAGCCCTTTTGGTTATCTTTGTTTTAAGATTAAGACAATTATAACCATGAGTAAAGATAGTCATTTTATCGGACGCAATAAATAATTATAGAAGTTAAGGAAGATAGTGCTTTATTAGACCGTAGCGAATAAAATATAACGCGATAATATTTATACAGTTTTTGTACAACGCCCATGTACAAACTGTACAGAGGCTTTGTAGCGTTAGTACAAAGGCTTTGTACTTTTAGTACATAGGCCATGTACTAAAAGTACAACACGCTTGTATAATTCTGTACTAACCGCACTGCCTCCATAAAAGAAGTGCAGTGCCAATGCCATACAGAGTATTTCATCAATATCAACGCCGGTATGATACTTATGATGTATATCACCGCAATGATTGTCAGCAATAAAAGATTTAGGTTCATAGAATTCTTATTATTTATTCAATACCTTCATCCTCGTACCATCTGTGTAAAGTATTATAACAATACCCTTATACGCTTCAGAAACCTTATTGCCAGCCATATCATAACGTGCAGCCTCTGTCATTTGTTTCTCCTGTTAAATCTCACGGATTTTATCCTACAACAAGAAGGCTTACTACGCAATTCCACTCTCGGAATAAGCATAGCTACAGAAACAAAATACACAACAAGCAATAAGCCCGCTAAAAGTCGTATGCTCTTAGCGGGCTTTATTTGCAGATTCACATTTCTATTTTGAAGTTATTTTCCTTATTGTTCCATCGTTCATTTTTACTATCGTGACACCACTCTTACTCGGTTCCGTAATCTGTCTGCCATCAATAGTATAATAAGTACAAGAATTGTTCAAGTCTGTATATACTCCATTTATACCTGTTGCCTGTATATTCAATATTTTATTCTCTTCTTCCGCTTCTTCGTGATTGGCATCTCCCGACTGGTATGCCGTCAGAATAACAAGACCAGTTTTCAAGATATAGACATACTGCTTGCCATTTTGTGTAAGAACATAAGCTACAGAAGAATCAGAAGAACGGTATTTAATAGGAAGCCCAACAGAAGATGTTGCTGTCAATTCTATCATATCGCCAACCTTGGCATTGCTGAATTCCTGTTCCCAAGAAATGTTCTGCGAAGCTTTGTTTACGACAAGACTTCCGCGTTCATATTTTATATCATAATTTTTAGCCTCCGCATTTGAAGCATATATAGGATAAGTCCCCACATTGCTTTCCTTTGTTGCAGTTGTGTACAACGTGGGCAAGACATCAAGGACTTCTTCTGTCTCACCGTTTTTAAATCCCATATAGATACACGACAGTTCAGGATTATCCTCACCATAGCCCCTTTGCACATCATCGGCAATTATAGAAAGAGGAGCTTTTGTGACAGAATAAGAACATGGTATTTCTATGGTCGTCGACCAATCGTCATTCGCAAAGGTAACATCCAAATTAGTATTATAGTTTCCTACGTCCTTAGGTGTTGTCTCATTATTAAATGAAACTTCCATACCTTCTACATTATTACGATATGACAAATCCAGGGTCTTGCCTGTATATTCAACAGAAGCATCATTGAACGTCATTAATGGTCTTAGATTATAATTCTTTCCCAAAAGTATCTCATAACGCTGCGGATTAGCCACATATATTGCTTCAACCGTTAAAGGTATGGCTGTGTATGAAGTTCCATTAATAGTAGAATAATAAACTGAAGTCAACACATCGGAGAATAGGTATATTCTCTGAATTGAAGGCTTAGAGGCAAAAGCTTCTTTACCAATAGATTTAATATTCTTTCCCAAATATAACGTCTTCAGATTACATCCTGAAATGATGTTTAGATAGCTAATCTCCTCAATCCCATCACCAATAACAAGAGTTTCGAGAGAAGTACATCCTGAAAATAAACAAGAACCTAAAGATTTCACTTTATTCCCTATAACAAATTTCTTGAGACTTGTACAATTACCAAATGTTCCTTTTATAGTATTATAAGGTGATACCTGTTTGCCTATAGACTCGACATTATTCATTCCATAAACATTTTCCAATCCTTCACATCCATAGAACAACTCCATTGGAATACTTGTAACATTATCCGAAAAATAAACAGAACGCAAAGTTTTTACATTATCAAAAGCACAAACATTATCATCTTTAAAATTTCGTCCTATATAAACAGAGTCAAGAGGAGAATCTTTAAACTCTGCACTATAAGATGCGCCAGAAATGTCAATAGGATCATTACCATCCTCAAATGTAACAACAGTAAGAGAGGAACATCCTTTAAAACCAGTAACATATGTTACACTCTTGGGTATTTTAATTTCTTTCAAAGAGGAACAATTAGAAAAAGCAAATTGTGGTATTTCTTTAATATTGCCCAAATCTACTTTCTCTAAACTTATACAGCCACTAAAAACTTCACTCCCTAAAGTGGAAGTTCTATTCGGCAAAGAAATCTCTTTCAATTTAACACAATTGTAAAAAGCACCCCAACCTATTTCCTCTATTGTTTCAGGTAATAATACTGATGTAATCATCGCACTATTCTGAAAAGCCCTAGATCCAATACCCGTAACAATGTATTCTACACCGCTATACAAAACTTTTTCTGGAATAACAACATCTCCCATATAAAAGTTTCCAAGATTAGCTCCTGAAGAAGCGACCTCACAAGTATTCTGCTTTTTAGATGTTATAGTATAACATATACCATCAGAAACAAAATCATAAGCATTTACGCTTAATGTTGCCATAACGGCAAACAAGAATGTCATTATTTTCTTTTTCATCTCGTTTCAATATTTTCTGTCCATTCTATTTCATTTTCACTAACTCCTAAAGGCGTAAACTTTTCGATAATGTCTGCTTTCGCAGTATTTATCTGTTCTTCGCGTACACTACTTTGATAAGGGTCTACATATACTTGTTTTTCCATCCCTGCGGCTTCTCCGACAACCCTTATGACACTTCTTGTTCCATTTTTTACCCTATCCATAATCCCCCCATTTATTTTGATTGTAATTTATATAACCTTAAAGAACACTTATCATATACAGTAGTCCCGTCATCCTTTGTAAAAGCATGATCCTCAAGTGATTCTATCAATTCAAATTCAAGAATCGGGTCTACCATACAGCTAATGTAATCGCAAGCGACTCGCGCCAAGAACTCTCTGCTCGCGGCATCTTCTTTATCAGTAGTAACCGTAACGAGCAAAGACCTACCTCCACTGAAAGTTTCTTCCGTAATGTTGTCCTTTATAGGCAGGAACTCCCCATGAGACATGTGTAATTTTAAATCTTCCATAATAGTACATTTTAAATATTAAACAATTCTATCTAAAATGCGAATGCCATGATCTTACATGATACCTACGGATACAGTGCGTGGACGAAACTTGCCCAGATTGCAGCCGTAGGAATCGCTGTGTAAAACGACAAGTAACGTCCACGCTATCATGGACGTGTGCTAAACTCGTTTTACATTGCCTTTTGAAATTTCCTACGTTTCAATCTGCATGACCGAATAGCAAACGCTAATTTTCCGATAAGATGAAGAGTTCAACCGCTGATGATACTCCTCGACTGCAAAGATAAATAAAAATTTGATTATAACCCAAATATTGCAAAAGAATATTTTATTCCGTGCCAAAGTCCATCCACAAAAGAATACAGAATAAAGAAGCACGGAAAAATCGCGTTATTTTTGACAGAAGAATCTCCCTGTCAAAAATAACGCGATGTTAGAAGCCATTAATCAGTAAGATTGGCAAATGGTCTGCAACCGCCATGTAAGTTCTTGAACTCTTCAATCATTCGTTTTTCAACCTCACGAGGGTCTTCTTCAGTTTCCTTCCAGCAAACAACAAGCTCGTCAGCATCTTCCAACTGCCAAATATACCGTCCGCCCCAATGTCCTATGCGTTGTCCATTGCCAAACTTCATATATTGCTCCAAACGGGAATTAAGCGTCGCATTGTTGTTTTGTCCTCCCGCCTTTCCCATGTACATGATAGACGAGGCTTTAACCCAGTTCTTATTCAGCTCAGATATAGAGACGTTAGGATTATTCCCTTTAAAGAAACCGCCGGTTCCTGTTTCCACGAACTTTGGTTCGCCGTCATTCTCACGAAGAACGACATACACACCTTTGTGAGCTGGCACACTCGACATATCACACTTTAATTCTTTTACGGTTTTAAACCCTGTAAAACCGTCTTCCTTTAATTGTTGAAATTCAGTACTGTTCATAACTTTTATATTTTAAGATTCAAAATTTATATATTTATCGTACACATACGGCATCACTAACAAGCCACTTCCCAAGAGTGCGACAAGGCACACACGGGGACTCACGAGTTGCGCCTGAGCGCATCCTCGTAGACCTGGCGCACACGCTCGCGGAGATGCTGCGGACGGATGACCTCCAGGGAACGGCTGCGCGAAAGCAGTTCCATGACGAAGTCGTTGGTGATGCGCAGGCGCAGCGCGATGCGGAACTCCTCGTCGGTGTCGGCGAGCACACGCTGCGAATGATGTATCGGCGCCGACTTGATGAAACGCCCGTCGAGAGCGTCATAACGCAGTTCGATGTCCTCCACAGGCATATTCTCGTCGTTCCAGATGCCGTAGCAATCCATGAAGAGCTGCGACACGTCGATGTCAAGATTACGCTTGAAACACTCGTGCTCCAACACCTCGAGCTCGCGGATGCGGTCCACGGCATAAGTCTTCATCACCGCCCCGTCATACGCCAACAGATACCACCGCTGGTTAGACTCCTTCAGATAATGTGGCAACACCTTGAAATACTTCACGCTGTTGTCGCGCCTGTAGTTCACGTACTCGAACCTCACCTTATGCGTCCCCCGTATGGCGTTCACCAGCGGCACGAGCCACTCGCTGTACAACGGTCTGTGATGCTCCGCCAACACATACGACGAAAGCTCCGGACTGTCGCCGATGGCGTTCAACAGGTCGAAATTCATCATCAACTCGTTTATCCTACCGCTATAATCGTTGGAATTCATCGTAATACAATATCCGCCCTTGCGCCGGTCGTATTTTATTTCGATATGAAACAAGTCGAAAATGCCGCTTATGTCACGCTCTATCGTCCTCACGCTCACAGGAATATAGCCCGATTCCAACTCCAGCCGCTTGTTCACCTTATTTATAAGTACATCCTTCGGCATCGCACCTTTATGCGACCTCACCAAATTCAGTATCATCAGCATCCTGCGCACGCTTGTCACTTCTTTACTCATGTACTTTTCTTTTTGGATAACGTTTATTTTCCGACAAAGATATGACATCTTAGCGACAAAACACGTCGCTGAAAATTCTTTTTTCAAATATTTTTTGCAGAAGAACACAAGGACAAAATAAAGCACATAAGACTTTACAAAACCACGATCTTTTAAACTTGTAATTAAATCATCACCTTTTTCGCATTTATAATAACCTCATCAACATAAAGGTCAGCGTTTACGATAAAATGCAACAAAATACCCACAAAATGCAACAAAACATAAATGATAACCATTTAAAATAAAAACGAAATTATTTGTAAAATATTTGTTAGTTCAAAGTTAAAGCCGTATATTTGCAAGGATATAAAACTTACGTCTATGAGACAACTTAAGATTATAAAGTCGATAACAAATCGCGAGAGTGCATCTTTGGACAAGTACTTGCAGGAAATAGGCCATGAAGAACTTATATCCGTAGAGGAAGAAGTGGAGCTCGCGCAAAGAATAAGAAAGGGAGACAGAAAGGCTTTGGAGAAACTGACGAAAGCCAATCTTAGGTTTGTCGTGTCTGTGGCGAAACAATATCAAAATCAAGGACTTAGTTTGCCAGACCTAATTAACGAAGGTAATCTCGGACTGATAAAAGCCGCTGAGAAATTTGACGAGACCAGAGGCTTTAAGTTTATATCGTATGCCGTGTGGTGGATACGCCAAAGCATACTACAGGCTATTGCTGAGCAAAGCCGTATTGTAAGGCTTCCGCTGAATCAGGTTAGTTCAGTAAACAAAATTAACCGTGCGTTGCATAAGTTTGAGCAAGAAAACGAAAGACATCCGAGTGTTGACGAGATAGCCAATACAGTAGACCTGCCGGAAGAGAAAATCGCAGATGCGATAAAGGCAACATCGCATCACGTGTCGGTAGATGCTCCATTCGCTGATGGTGAAGAAAACAGTCTGCTCGACATTCTGCCGAACACAGACTCGCCAATGGCTGATAAAGCCCTTGTTATGGAGAGTTTACGCGAAGAAATTAAGAATGCTCTGCAAGTATTGAATGAGCGTGAGCGTAATATTATAAAGGCTTTCTTTGGCATAGACGAACCTGAAATGACGCTGGAGGAAATCGGAACGAGATTCGGACTCACACGGGAACGCGTAAGGCAAATAAAAGAAAAGGCCATAAGACGGTTAAGGCATAATACGAAAAGTAAAATGCTGAAGAGTTTCTTAGGCCAATAAACATCATAATGAATATTGACTAATAAAAAGATTAAAGTATAGTTTTATGAGGATAATAAAATGTTTAATTGCTACGGCAATGCTTTTGGGGGTTGTAATACAGGTATCAGCAAAGGACAAAGAGGTCTCCAAAGTGTATATGTTTGGCTTTGCGGCTTCATTCAATGACTCGACTATTTATATTACAGACATACAGGAAATTAAAGGCGCGTATGTTGCCGAAAGAACTAAGTTTCTTGTAAACCGCGACGAATATTCATATCAGTTGCGTAATTACCTTCAAGGACAAGGTAATGCGTTCCCTACTTGCATTACGTCTTATGCCTATGATCGCAAGACTATAGAAAAGAAATTTGCGAAAATAAAGAAAAGATATATCGACAAGAATAAAGGCCATTATATCATTGTGAATATCAGCAAGGAACAGTTTACTTATCAGCCGGTGTCCTCGGATGAAGTGGTAAATGTTGACGAGTCTGAACAGACTACACAGCAAAGCAAGTCTAAAAAGAAGAAATAATAGAAGTACGCGCTATAATCTTTTTATACTTACTTGAGTTCATGGATATAAGTGTCAACAATTTTAGAATTGCAGAATTTAATATTCGGATAATATTCCGGGATACTCATATTAATAATATGAGGCTTCTCCCCTCTTTTAAGTCTTTCAGAGTTGAAGAAGCTTTGGAGAATGAATTGTTTTTTCAATTAGTGGTAGATGACACCCTGCGTCCTATAAAGAAAGAACATAGAGAGCGTATTCGCAGTTTTGAGACTGGAAACGGTGAAACCATTGTGGACAGGCTTAATAATGGCGGTTACCAATATATCATAAAAGATATCAAAGGGGGAGAATGTGCGTTGTTGCAAACTAACAAAGATTTCTCTGATTGCAGATGCGCCCTGAATGGCAACTATGATATGCGCTGCTTCGGACTGAACAATGCACTGATGCTAATATTCGCATTCGCCGGTAGCAGACAACAGACTTTGCTCATTCATGCCTCGCTTGTAAAGAATAACGGCTATGGCTATGCCTTTATTGCTAAAAGTGGTACAGGCAAAAGCACTCAAGTATCAATGTGGCTGAGGTATATACCGGGATGTGAATTGATGAATGACGACAATCCTATTATCCGTATTATTGATGGTGAGCCGTGGATTTTCGGCGGTCCGTGGAGCGGAAAGACTCCTTGCTATCGAAATGTGAAAGCTCGTCTTGGTGCTATCACACGCATCAACAGGGCTGAAACAAACAGTGTGGAGAAATTGACTGCGATAAATGCTTTCGCTTCATTGCTTCCTTCATGCTCGTCAATGAAATGGGATAAAGAGATATTTAACGAAATATGCAATACCGTTACTAAAATTATAGAGACTACGAATATATATACTTTACATTGCTTACCCAATAAAGAGTCTGCCGTAATATGCCACAAGACAATAGCAAAATAACGGAGATTCAATTCTCGAATGCGGAGTTCCTTCCTAAAGTGGTAGAACTGCTAAACGAAGGACATACCGTGACTTTGAGGTTGCGGGGGGTGTCGATGCGCCCATTCCTTGAAGACAACCGAGATAAGGCTCTACTCACAAAACCCGTTTCCCCGAAAATAGGCGACCCTGTATTGGCAGAAATATGGAAAGGACACTTCGTTCTTCACCGCATAGTTGATATAGAAGGCGATAACGTAACACTTCTTGGTGATGGAAATCTCTCGTGTGAGCATTGTAAATTGGAGAACATCGTTGGTGCAGTAATAGGATTCTATCGCAAAAACAGGGATACATTAGATTATACAAATGGCAATAAGTGGAAGATATATTCTTACATTTGGATGCATCTATATCCAATACGCAGGTATCTTCTTGCTGCATATCGGAGAATATGGCTTCGCATCTTCAAAACAAAATAGTTTTTATCAAAACTTATTTTCAGCATACAGCATTACAAGACATATAATATATATTAAATAGAAAGGGCTACAAAATAATTATGAATACAAAAACAGGCTTTCGTATCCGCGAAGTTTGCGGAGAAAAGATTATCGTTGCAGAAGGCAAGGAAAACATAGATTTCAGTAATATCATTAGTATGAATGATAGTGCCGCATATCTTTGGAACTCTGTAGAAGGTAAAGAATTTACCATTGACACGATTGTAAAACTTCTGTTGGATATATACGATGTGGATGAGGAAACCGCAAAAGCGGATTCTTTAGCGATAATAAGACAATGGAAGGATGCCGGAATAATTGAAGGTAATGATATTCCAGTCGCACCAGATTGTAAAGGAAATTATTGCTGTCCGGTAAAAGTTTTTAATCAAAGATAAAAATAGGCTGAAGCCCTCG
>ERZ1027188.69-NODE-69-length-44467-cov-23.485094_pt1 | contig 44467 bp, 37 predicted proteins | sample MGYA00519273_ERZ1027188 | MGnify/ENA primary metagenome ERZ1027188 (study PRJEB26926, sample SAMN06164623) | human gut metagenome | biome: ENVO:00009003; feature: ENVO:2100002; material: ENVO:00002003 | host: Homo sapiens | place: USA | collected 2012 ... | reverse complement strand
GACCCGCGACCCCAACCTTGGCAAGGTTGTGCTCTACCAACTGAGCTATTTCCGCATTGTTGCGAGTGCAAAGGTAATGCTATTTCTTCATTCTACCAAAAGATTTACATTTTTTAAGACGAAGAATCCTCATTTTTTTCGTTTTATGGCTTAAAATGTAGCATTTTCGCTTAATTACCTACTGTCAGCACGCTTCCGTTGCCCGAATAAACCACTCTGTATCTCATGAGTGCTTTGTCGTTTTTTCCTTGACCGCCACTTGTTATCGTGCCGTTTTCCAGGTTATAAACTCTTTTGCATTTGTTGCAAACGACTGATTGGCGGTTTCCTGTCCATTCCAGCGGATAGTTGGTCCCGCCATATTGCTGGATGCAGTTAGGGCATTGACGGTCCCACGCAGCGTAACCGTTGAAGTTGGTTGTTCCCAAGATAAAGCCGTTTTTTGTTGCGTCGGTTGTATTGCTTCCAGCGCCCATGTGGCTATAGTTGGCGTAATTTTCCTTGGCAGTTGAGAGGATGATAGTCTCCGTATGATTCCTGCCGTCGTTCAGGGTGGAGTAGATGTTCCAGACTCCGTTTACCCTTTTGGCACTAACCATGGTGTAGGTTCCTGCGCCACTCAATGCAGTAACAATGCTGCAGTCGAGATGATATTGGGTTCTGAAGATAAACTGGCACAGGTATTGTGTGCTGATGGTGTTTTCTGCATCGCACGAACAAAGTAAGAGCATAGCTATTCCAGCCATGCTCTTCACCTTATTATATATATATACCTTATTATATATGCTATTCTTCATACAGAAGCCTTTTCTGTTTTTATTTCAAGAGTTCCTTTTCTGCATTCTCCATGCGTTCGAAGTGGAATTCTGAGAGGGTTTTCTCCATCAGTTCCTGAATCTTGTCGTTGCAGAGATTGCCGATACTTCCCTCGTGAGTATGATGAATGTCCTTATTTGGCTTGAATTCACCTGCTTCAATTTCCAGTCCAACAGTCTTGTAGGCGTCACGGAAAGGCATTCCGTTGGCAGCAAGCTGGTTCACTTCCTCTACAGAGAACATTGGGTCGTAGCGAGAATCATCAAGAATATGCTCGTTCACCTCCATCTTGTTGATGATGTAAGCAGCCATCTGCAGGCAGTCCTTCAACTCGTCGAAGGCAGGAAGGAACACTTCCTTGATAATCTGAAGGTCGCGGAAGTAACCCACCGGCAGGTTGTTCATGATGAGCATCACCTGCTGAGGCAAGCTCTGCAGCTTGTTGCTCTTGGCGCGAATCAGCTCGAATACGTCAGGGTTCTTCTTGTGAGGCATGATGCTGGAACCGGTGGTGCACTCCTTAGGCAACTTCACAAAGCTGAAGTTCTGGCAGTTGAACATGCAGGCATCGAAAGCCATCTTTGCCAGTGTTCCTGCCACGGTAGCCATGGCGAAAGCCACGTTGCGCTCCATCTTTCCTCTGCCCATCTGGGCATAAACCACATTATAGTCCATGCTGTCGAAACCGAGAAGCTCGGTAGTCATGGTGCGGTTCAATGGGAATGAACTTCCGTATCCTGCTGCGCTGCCCAACGGGTTGCGGTTGGTCATGCGGTAAGCAGCCTGCAGGAAGAGCATGTCGTCGGCAAGTCCCTCAGCATAAGCGCCAAACCAGAGTCCGAATGATGAAGGCATCGCCACCTGCAGGTGGGTGTAGCCCGGCATCAGAACATCCTTGTACTGGTTGCTCTTCTGAATCAGCTCGTCGAAGAGAATCTTCACTGCGTCCACAATCTCCTTCAACTCATGACGGGTGAAGAGTTTGAGGTCTACCAGAACCTGATCGTTGCGTGATCTTCCCGAATGAATCTTTTTACCCATGTCGCCCAGTTTCTGGGTGAGCATCAGTTCTACTTGGGAATGAACATCCTCCACGCCGTCTTCAATGACGAACTCGCCCTTGTCAGCGATGGCGTAGATATTCTTCAATTCTGCGAGGAGCTGTACCAGTTCATCCTTCTCCAGGAGTCCGATGCTTTCGAGCATGGTGATGTGCGCCATACTTCCCAGTACATCGTACTTGGCGAGATAGAGGTCGAGCTCACGGTCGCGGCCTACGGTGAATCTTTCGATTTCCTTGTTTACTTCAAAGTTCTTTTCCCAAAGTTTATGTGCCATAATTTCTTTATTTTTAATCCTGGTAAGGAATCATCGCCAGGGCGTCGGCAATCTTCTCGATGCCTTCCTGCAATGGCTTCTTCACCATACCCTTGATAAACATGTTGAGCTCAGCCTTGATGGTGAGCTTCATCTTGCATGAGAATTCTCCTGTAGGGAGCAGCTGAATCCAGAAGTTGAATGGGATAGGGCTGTTTTCTGTCTCGAACTTGATGGTTTTTGGAAAATCTCTGTCGATGATGCGCATCTTCAGGTCGCCCACCATAGGAGCGTTGATAGTGATGCTGTCGCTGTCGAATCTCAGGTCCTTGAGTTTCTCCATTTCCTTTCTCTTGTCCTCAGGAATCTGGTCTTTCACCTGCTCGAAGCGGTCCTTGAGCACCTGCAGGTTGTTGAGGTCGCTCAAAGTATTAAAAACAGATTCCTGCTTGTGAGGAATCTGTTTGATATTACTTTCGAATGTACTTGTACTCATTGATTGATGGGTCAAAAATTACTTCTTCCAGTTAGCTGGGTCCTTGCGCCACTCGTGGAGCAACTCTACGTCTTCCTGCTTGATGTAGCCAGTCTCGAGAGCCTCTTCCACTACGTGCTCGTAGTCAGTCAGAGTAACCAACTTCACGTTAGCATCAGCGAAAGCCTTCTCTGCTATAGGGAAACCGTAGGTGTAGCTAGCTACCATACCCACAATCTCGTTGCCGTTCTTGCGGAGCGCCTCTACAGCCTTGAGTGAGCTGCCGCCTGTAGAAATCAAATCTTCTACAACAACAACCTTAGCCTTAGGGTCGAGCTCACCTTCAATGAGGTTCTGCATACCGTGATCCTTTGGTTTAGAACGGACGTAAACGAAAGGCAAGTGCAACTCGTCAGCAACCAAGGCACCCTGTGCGATGGCACCTGTAGCCACACCGGCAACAGCGTCAGCCTCTGGGAACTGCTCCAGGATGGCGTGTACGAGCTCGAGCTTCACATAGTTGCGGAGTTCAGGGAAAGACAATGTCTTGCGATTATCACAATAGAAAGGAGACTTCCAGCCAGAAGCCCAAGTGAAAGGATCGTTAGGCTGCAATTTGATAGCCTTAACCTTCAATAACTTAGATGCGAATTCTTTCTTCAGTTTGTCCATAATTATAAGGAATTAATAATTAATTTTTGGCAAAGGTACTACAAAAAAGTGAGTTATTGCCACAAAGATGCGATTTATTATATATTTTTTATACCTCAAGCCCATTTTTCTGCTGTTTTCTACTATTCTTCAGTTCTTTTTTTATTCCTTCGTCCATCCTACGGATGTGAAGCTGAATTTCATTTTGCCGGCTTTCATGAGTTCCTGGCAGCAGGCGTTGACGGTGGCTCCCGTGGTGCAGACGTCGTCTACGATGAGAAGATGTTTGCCCGTCAGATCTGTGATGGGGTGCTTTCTGCCTTTCTCATCGTGATAGTATGTAGCAAGCTGGAATGCATGTTCCACGTTCTCCTGTCTTTGCCGTTTGTTCTTGTGGGTTTGACTTTCGGTGAAGACTTCCCTTCTTACTGCATCGGTGATGATGGGCAGCTGGGTTTGCCTCCTGATGCCTAGGGCTATTTGTTCGCTTTGATTATAGCCACGTTTCTCCTTCCTTTTGGGTGTCAGTGGAATGGGGATGATGGCGTCAATTCCTTCAAAGAATTTTCTCTCGATTCCTTCTTTGCCAATCATTTCTCCCAAGAAGAAGCCTGCATCCGGTCTGTCTCCATATTTCAGGGCATAGACGGACTGGCTGGCAGGCGAATGGCCCTGGTAATAAAACAAGGAGGCGCATCGCTCGATGGGAATATGTGCCCAGAAAATCTTTGCCATCTCGTTCTCGTATGGATTTTCCCAGGTATCTGTTCGAGGCAAAGTCGAGAGGCAGGATGTGCAGAGCATTTCTTCCGGCCCATGAAGGCGTCTACCACACATCAGACAGTGGCGGGGAAATAACAGGTCTAGTATTTTCCCTAATAGGCTGATTTGCATTACTTCTTTTTTACTTTGAACTTCTTTACTTTGAACTTTGAACTTTATGATTAGTAAAGCCGTTGAATTATTCACTCTTCACTCTTCGTTCTTCACTTTCTTCCCTAGAAGTCTTCTTCGAAATCGATGTCGCCCAAATCTTCTTCTTTCATCTTGTCGATGCATTTGTGAATTACATCCATGCTGTATCCTCTGCCAAGGGCGAAACGGATGAGTTTCATGGAGCGTTCATAATCGTTTTTAGCCTTGATGCTCTTATATTTGCTTTTCATCAGGGGCAGGAGGGTTTCCGTGTACATATCGTCCTCGATTTCCTCGAAGATGGGGTCGGAGATTTCCTTGGGAATGTGTTTCAGCCAGAGAGCCTGCTCCACCTTCCTTCGTCCCCACTTGTTATATTTTATCTTGTCGTTGATAAAGAAGCGGGCAAAGCGCTCATCGTCGATAAATTTCTTCTGAGTCAGAAATTCCATGTTTCGGGCGATGGCTTCCTCTTCCAGTCCCCATTTCTTCATTTTGTCAAGCATCTCTTGCGAGCAATGTTCGGCTTTCGTGCAGAGGGTGGTGAGTTTCAGTAGTGCCTGTTCCTCTGTCATCGGCTTCTTGGGGCGCTTGGAGTTGTCATAATATTCCATAATGCATTTATGTTTTATTGGGAGGATTACAAATCCTCCGGCTTTGATAGGTCGAACCTTTTTTTACTGCGGATTGCAAATCCGCAGGGACGCCTGGCGGTGGACTTTCTGGAATCGCTAGGCGTTGTCTTCCGTTAGGCGTTGTCTTCCGTTAGGCGTTCCGCCGGATTTGCAATCCGGCGTCAAAAAATGTTCGACCCTATTATTTTGCGGATTTGCAATCCGCTTATCTAATAGACTATTTCATAGCTCGCATCATTCTCTTCTTTCCGAAAGCATCTTCCTTGGTCTCGATGTTCTTGAAGCCAAATCCTTCGAGCATTTCTCTTGTCTCCTTTTCGTAAAGAGGGTTGATTTCGAAATAGAGCATGCCCCAGCTTCGCAATTCTAATGAGGCGAACTCGGCGATGGCTCGATAGAACTTCAGAGGATCTTCATCGGGCACGAAGAGGGCGAGATCGGGCTCGTAATCAAGGACGTTTTTCTCCATATCTGCCTTCTCCTTTTCGCAGATATAAGGAGGATTGCTCACGATGATGTCTGCTTTAAAATGATCTTCTCTGTTTGTTTTACACATTTCAAGCAAGTCAAAAATATCGACATTTTTGAAGATAGCTCTGGACGCTAACTGCTTGGCATTCTTTGTGGCAACATTGCAGGCAGAGTCGGAAATATCTATTCCTAATACTTCTGAATCTGGAATGTCAAGGCTCAGGGTAATGGCAATGCAGCCAGAGCCGGTACCTAAATCTATTATTCTTGGTCGAGGAGAGGCTAGTTTAGATTGTCTAGCTTTTTTATAACTATGTAACACTTTGATGAGGAATCTCAAACGTGAATATTTGCGTTTGAACCATCCTTTTTCCTTAAATATGTTTATGTCCTCAAAGGCAACGTCAGGGCTGATGTTAAATTCTTTTCTGATAATTTCCTCTACATTTTCCCAGTTCTCCTTCTGTGTTTCCACAATCCATTGACAAAGCTCGGCGGTCTCAGGTCTTGGGATGAGCACGCCCGGCTCTACATGGAAAGTCCGGCCTGCAAAGTCGGCTTTGCCCAGAACATACTGCACCGGTTCGCCATTTTGCAGTCTTGTGATAATTTCTTCCAGATTTCTTCCCTCGTCTGAAGATAATTCATTAACTTTGCCGCAGATTATGTCGGTCAGAGTCATTCCATATTCCACATCAAGCACGGTGCGGACGATAGCCTGCGCTTCGCCAGCATCATAGAGTGGGGTAAGGGATTGCCAAAGTTGCTGATAAGTTTTCATCTTGATATTGCTTGTTGCGATTTGATATTGTTTTGCAATTTGATTTGAGAGCAAAGGTACGACATTTTATCGAAAATGAGTAAGAAAAACAAAGAAAAGTTGAATTATGGAACAAAATAAAGTATCTTTTCAGAATCCGAAGACGGGAGAGCCGCTCTCTCAGCAGGAGATTGACGAAATGTTCATGCGCCGCTGCCTGCAGTTGGCTAAGAATGGTAGGCAGAATGCGAAGCCTAATCCGATGGTGGGTGCGGTCATCGTGAGTGCAGAAGGAAGAATCATCGGCGAGGGCTATCATGTAAGATGTGGCGAGGGGCACGCTGAAGTTAATGCCTTTGCTTCTGTGAAGCCCGAAGATGAGCATCTTTTGAAGGATGCCACCATCTACGTGAGTCTCGAACCCTGTTCTCATTATGGCAAGACGCCTCCTTGTGCCGACCTGGTCGTAAGGAAAGGCGTGAAGAGATGCGTCTGCGGCTGCGTAGATCCTTTTGCCAAGGTTCAGGGGCGTGGAATCCAGAAGATTCGCGAGGCAGGAATCGAGGTAACAGTAGGCGTTCTGGAGGCGGAATGCCTCGAACTCAACAAGCGTTTCATCACTTTCAATACCCATCAGCGACCATATATCATCCTGAAATGGGCGCAGACTGCGAATGGTTTTCTGGATAATAATTATCAGGGAATGGCGATTTCGTCGCCTTTTACCAAGATGCTTTCGCACAAGCTTCGTGCCGAGAATGATGCTATCCTGGTGGGAAGAATCACCGATGAGCGTGACCATAGTCTGCTCAACGTAAGAGACTGGAGCGGCAAGGACCCGATGCGACTGGTCATCGACCGCTATCATCCTTGTTTCGAGGGCTTGGATTTCTCCAGGGGTAAGGAAGAGGTGTTGAAGCAGATGATGCAGTACCTATATAATAATAAGGTGCAGTCGCTGATAGTAGAAGGTGGAGCCATCACCCATCAGGCTTTCCTCGATGCCGGATTATGGGATGAAATCAGGGTAGAAACATCTTTATCCACAGATGTGGAAAACGTGGTAACTGCCGGAACAGCAGCACCCAAGCTTCCTCATAATATACGGTTAGTGAGCCATGAGGCGTATGATGGAAACGTCATCAATATCTATGAACGCCAATAGTTTCATAGAAGCCCCAAAGCTAATCATAAAGTTCAAAGTTCAATGTTCAAAGTTCAAAGTAAAGAAATGAGCAATAGATTTACATCGCGCCTGAGCGATAATGACGATTTCAAGAGAGATGAGTTGATTCGCAAGATAGAGCATTCCGTGGAGCACATGACGCTCGCCGAGCTGGAAGCCCTGTCGTATGACATGTTTACCAAGGGTTACATCCAGGATTACTAAACATTCAGGCATAAGACAAGATATAAAAAAGGTGGGTGCTACAACAATTCGTGTAACACCCACCTTTTTTATATCTTATTCTTTATTTCCTTTATTTCGCCATTGGAGTGAAACGCAAGGTGAACTCATGAGCTCCTGTTGGAGTCATGTACTGTGGCAGACAAGAGTCGCCACCACAACTGCGGTTACCGATGCCACGCTGCCAGAAATCGAAGTGAGCGAAAATCTGGTTAGAGCGTACCAGGTCGTAAGGATGCTTGCCACCATAGAATACGTCGTAGTTGAACTGGGCATCATCGAAGTGAGACAACGAGAAGGCTACCATGCCCTCGGTGGTAATCTGCAACTTCGTGCTGTTGTTGTCCAATGTCAACTGGCGCAAGCCCTGGCGGTCGCCCATGGTCTGAGGAGCACTCTGCTCTTCGAACATGCCATCCACGGTGGTCTTGTACAAACCTAACAGCGAACCTCTCTGGCGGTCGATGTAGTTGCTCCAAGGACCCTTGGCGTAATATTCAACATTCTCGAAACCAGGAGCAAACTGCATGGTAATACCGATTCTTCGGGTTTCCTCAGAAGAATTGTTGGTAGTCACCTTCATATCCACGGTTCCGTTAGGATAGATGATGTAAGCAATCTGGTGAGTATCCTTACCGTTGGTAACGGCAGTTTCCACAACCACGTTCTTGCCCTGCTTCTTAGGAGCCTTCACCATCATCTTCTTGCCGGTGAGTGCACCCTCTTCCTTATTCTCGTTCTCGGCAACACCACCTGTAGCACCCAGGTTTACGTTGTCGTTGGCGATGCGGCGGAAACCGTTGAAGTCAGGACCTGCATTAGGCTGAACGAGCTGAGTATTGCGATAAGTCCAGTTGGCGAGGGTTCCATCCTCTGCGAATGTGATGCTGAAATCCTTGCCGGTGATGGTGTTATCCTTCACCTTCAGCTTGCCCTTCTCCTGGATAGCTGGCAATTTGCCATGGTCTTTCTGTACGAAGGTAGGGTCGGCTACAGATGTGCCTGCTACATTCTCTGCAGAAAGCTTGAACTGCTGCTGAGCCATCTCATAACCCTGCTTGCTCCATGAAGTAGCCTTCTTCAGGATGAGGCTGAAGGTGATGACATACTCTGCCTTATCATCTACAGCGGTGGTGTATGGGATGTTGATGTCGCAGGTTTTGCCTGGCAATACAGATGGGATAGCCATCTGGTTCTTCTCTACAGAAACGCCGTTGCGGAGCACCTCGTAGCAGAGATCATAGATGTCGGCAAGGTTGGTGAATGCGCACTTGTTCTTCAAGGTGAGTACGCGGCTGTAGAAAGATTCGAAGTTCACGTCTCTATAAACATACTTCACCTCGGTGAGCTTGGCTGTCCACTCTCTGCCTGGAGTAATGATACCGTTACTCATGAAGTCGCCCTGGAATCCTCTGTAACCGTTGTTCATCTTGGTATAGTCGTAACCGGATGTGTAGTAGTGGAGTCCGGTCTTAGGATCCTTCAGAGGAAGACCTTTGCGGATGCGGCGTGTATCGTAGATTCCCTGGTCAACCCAGTCCCAGATGCAGCCACCGGTAATACCTGTACTTGCCTCGATGAGATCCCAGTATTCCTGCAGGTTACCCACAGCCTGACCCATTGCGTGAGCATATTCACAGATGAAGTAAGGCTTGTCGTTGAGGCCGTTCATCTGCTTCTTTACCACCTCGATTCTTGGATACATGTCTGAACCGAAGTCTGAGTACTTGGCACCGTGATTGTAACCCTCGTAGTGAACCCAAGCATCGCGACCAGGCAGGAGTTCCTTCACCTTATCGTAGGTAGCCTGGAAGTTGTCGCCACCGCCCGACTCGTTACCGAGCGACCAGAATACCACGCTAGGATGGTTGCGGTCTCTCAATACCATGCGTTCTGTGCGATCAACGTAGGCTGCGCGCCATGTAGGGTTGTTTGAGAGAGATTGGTTGTTGTGGCACTCTACGTCAGCCTCATCCATACAGTATAATCCGTAGTAGTCGAACATCGCATACATCTTAGCCTGACGAGGATAGTGGCTGGTACGGACGGTGTTCACATTGGCCTGTTTCATCAGAATCACGTCGCGAAGCATGGTTTTCACGTCGATGGCGTGACCATAGAGTGGATGAATATCCTGGGTGTTGACACCCTTGAAGAATACTCGCTTGCCGTTTACATAAACCAGTTTATCCTTGATGGTCACCTCTCTGAAACCGTATTTGGTAGAGAATACCATCTCTTCCTTGTCGCCTGCCTTCTGGCGAACGATAACGGTATAGAGATTAGGCTGCTCTGAGGTCCAGGCCTTCAGACCGGTGAGGTTGTCGATGCTAAGGCGACAGTTCTTCTGAGCATCCTTGGCAGTCATGGCAACCTGAGCAGACTGCTTGGCAACAGACTTGCCCTGTGGGTCGAGGAGTTCAATCTCCAGCGTCTTCTCAGATTTCTCCTTGGCTGCATTATCGATGGTCAGGTCAACATTCAGGTTGCCTGATGTGTAATCCTTGTTCAGGGCAGATGTGATGTAATGATCTGCTACGAAGGTCTTTGGAGTAGCTACGAGATAAACATCGCGGTGAATACCACCGAGGTGCCACATATCCTGTCCCTCCAGGTAAGAGCCGTCGCTCCAGCGGTAAACGCGAACCGATACGTTGTTGTCGCCCTTGCGGACGAGGTTGGTCACATCGAAGTCAGCATCGGTATTGGCGCCCTGTGAATAGCCGGCATATTTTCCGTTTACCCAAACCACGATGGCGCTGCAGGCACCGTCGAAGTGCAGGAACACGCGTTTTCCTGTTTCCCAACCCTCTGGCAGGTTGAAGTTACGGCGATAAGAACCTACCGGATTCTTGTCGAAATTATCCTTGAAGGCTGTGATGAACGGAGGTTTGTTCTCGAAAGGATAGCCCACATTATTATATACAGGCACATCGTATCCAGCCATCTCCCAGTTGAGAGGCACCTGGAGTTCCTTCCATGAAGAAACGTCGGCGTTGTCTGCCCAGAAATCATCCTTCTCTGGCTTGCCCTGCTTCCAGTCGGCTGTGTAGTGGAATTTCCACTTTCCGTTGAGCAGAAGGTAGTTGGCGTGCTTAGGAGTGAGCCATGGGAATTTGAAGTAATCGTCCTTCTGCATGGTGGCAGTAGAAGAATAAGGCACGAAGGTAGCGTGCGCCTTTTCCTTGCGATCCTCAAACTTAGTTTCGTCTTCTACCCATTTGTCTGTAAACGGACAAACGTCAACTTTGGTCTCCACCACCTTCTTCACTTTTTTCTTGGTGTGCCTAGGTTGTGCAATAGCTGATGCGCTGAAGAGGAAGGTCAATGCAACCGCAGCTCCCCAAAATAAATGTTTTTGTTTCATTGTCTGGTTGAATTATTAATAATTACAAGTTAGCTAGTTATGAATCTATTTAGATTTGGTGCAAATTTACGATTAATTCCTGAAACCTCCAAATAATTACAGCACTTTTGTTGGGGGAGAATTAAAAATGGCTATTTGTCAGGAGGAAAGTGGCTTCCATTGCTGCTTATTTAAGCCTTTTTTCATTTATTGCCTGACTATGGCATAATGTTGCCCCCTACCAGGGCAACATTATGCCATGACGAGGCACGAAACGATGTATCGCCTCGTTTTTTTAGGAAGAAGATGCCTTTGGTAATCACGCACAGTCGTCAAAATTCTACTCTCGCTTTTACTCTTCACCCTTCACCTTTTGGGTGTAATTTGTTGTGAATTAGAATGTTATGAGGGTGAAGAGTGCTCTTAACTCTTCACCACCCTTCACCCACTCTTCACCCTTGGAAAATTTTGCTTTTATGCGAAAAAACTGGAAAAATTAGAAGGTGAAGAGTGGGTGAAGGGTGGTGAAGGGTCTGCGTAACTCTTCACCCGCCGAAACTATTGAGTGATAGGGGTTTATGCATGAAAGGTGAAGGGTGAAGAGTGTATTTGAGATTGCGTTTTTATCCTTTTCTTCCGAAATCGGCAGGAATCTCGCCCCACTTCTTCGTTTCCCATTTAAAGATAGGAACGGTGACGGGGTGGGTGCGGAGCCAATTCTCGGCACGGGCGATGACCTGATAGAGCTGCTCGGTCTGAGGAGTGCGCTCCAGTTTGGTCTTGCATTGCTTCTTGCTTACCCAGAGCTGGGCATTCACGCTGTCGCTATAGATTACCTTGTCGGTAATGCCCTTCTGTGCCATCAGGGCGAGGGCGTGGACGATGGCGAGGAACTCGCCGATGTTGTTGGTGCCGTGGATAGGACCATAGTGGAAAACCTGGGCGCCGGTCTGAAGGTCGATGCATTGGTATTCCATCGGACCCGGATTGCCGGAACAGGCTGCATCTACAGCCCAGGCATTCGCCGTAACTTCATTGGGTAGAGGGAGAACTGTATCGTTTCTCCACGAAGGAGGATTGACGGGCATATTACTCATATTTTTCTGATTTTTGTTGCTTGGTTGATGAATTTTGGAGAATAATGGCCTTTATAAATAAATTTTTTGGACTTTTATATCTGTAGAAGTATACGAACCTCTATAAATGTGAAATGAGCAATCCCCAGAGTCTGGCTCTGGGGCTGCTCATTATCTGTCAATAGTCATTATTCGATTGTAGGTTATAATATCTTATGTAAAAATTACATTCTTTCTGGAACCTCGATGCCGAGCAGAGCCATACCGTTCTTCAGAATCTTGGCAACATTGGCTGCGAGAACCAGGCGGGTAATCTTCTCAGCCTCGCTCTCAGCATTCAGGATGCTGTAATCGTGGTAGAACTGGTTGAATTCCTTGGTCAGCTCGTAGCAGTAGTTAGCAATACCGCCAGGGTTATAGTTGTTGCCGGCATCAGCTACGGCTGCAGCGAAGTCATTCATCTTCTGGATGAGGTCGATCTCCTTCTCGTTGATAGGAGCATCTGCGCCCAACTCTGCAGGAAACTCGATACCCTCGGCAGCAGCCTTGCGCATGATGCTGCGGATACGAGCGTAGGTGTACTGGATGAAAGGACCTGTATTGCCGTTGAAGTCGATACTCTCTTCTGGGTTGAAGAGCATGTTCTTGCGGGCATCTACCTTGAGGATGAAGTACTTCAACGCTCCAAGACCCACGATGCGTGAAATCTCCTGGCGCTCTTCCTCGCTCATGTCCTTGAACTTGCCAAGCTCATCACTTGTCTGGCGAGCATCCTTGATCATCTCTGCCATCAGGTCATCAGCATCTACTACGGTTCCCTCGCGGCTCTTCATCTTACCGTTAGGCAACTCTACCATACCGTAAGAGAAGTGAACCAGGTCCTTGCCCCATTTGAAGCCGAGGCGGTCGAGCAGGATTGAGAGTACCTGGAAGTGGTAGTTCTGCTCGTTACCTACTACGTAAATCATCTTGTCGATAGGGAAGTCCTTGAAACGGAGGTCGGCAGTACCGATGTCCTGAGTCATGTAGACAGAAGTGCCGTCAGAACGGAGCAGGAGCTTCTGGTCGAGACCCTCGTTGGTGAGGTCTGCCCATACTGAGTTGTCGTCCTTGCGGAAGAAGAGACCCTTCTCCAATCCTTCCTCTACCTTCTTCTTACCCTCGAGGTAAGTATTTGACTCATAATATATCTTGTCGAAACTTACACCCATCATCTTGTAAGTCTCATCGAAGCCAGCGTAAACCCAGCTGTTCATCTTCTGCCAAAGTGCACGGACCTCAGGGTCGTTGTTCTCCCACTTCACGAGCATCTCGTGAGCCTCCTTAATCAGCGGAGCCTCTGCCTTTGCCTTCTCTGTGGCAGCTTCCTCGTCCATACCCTCCTTCATGTACTGAGCCTTGAGCTCTGCGATTTCCTCACGATAGTGCTTGTCGAAGGCTACATAGTAGTCGCCGATGAGGTGGTCGCCCTTCTTGCCGGAAGTTTCAGGAGTTTCACCATTGCCCCACTTGAGCCAAGCGAGCATTGACTTACAGATGTGGATACCACGGTCGTTAACGATGTTTGTCTTGATTACCTTGTTGCCGTTAGCCTCCATGATCTGAGCCAGAGACCAGCCGAGGAGGTTGTTGCGCACGTGACCGAGGTGGAGAGGCTTGTTGGTGTTAGGAGAAGAGTACTCGATCATGACGAGCGGGCTATTCTCTGTAACAGGCTTCTCGCCGAACTTAGGGTCAGCGTTGATGGTGTTCAAGAGTCCTACCCAAGCGGCAGGAGCGATAGAAAGGTTGAGGAAACCCTTTACTACATTGAAGTCTGCGATGACGTTAGCGCAGTTCTCCTTCAGGTAGTCACCAATCTCGAGTGCAGTTCTCTCAGGAGTCTTCTTTGACATTTTGAGGAATGGGAATACGACGAGGGTAAGGTTACCTTCGAAATTACTCTTGGTCTTCTGCAGGGCTACCATCTTTTCAGGTACGTCCTGACCATAAAGCTCCTTCACCGCCGCGATGACAGAGCTGATGATTTCGTTTTCTATCTTCATTATCTTTATATCTTTTTTACCGGTAAATATCTTTTCTTTATGCCCGCTCAAGGGTCATTTGCATCCCCTTGTTGTCTAAGCGGCTGCAAAATTACAAATAATAATTGGATTGTGCAAAGAAAAGCGATATTTTCTTTATCCTTCGAGGATAATTTCAGCCACGTCTTCCGGCGAATTCCAAAGGATTCCGTCCTGCAGCTCATCATCGGTAAAACCGTTGAGGGCTTCTCTGGCTTCCTTTTCGCTGAGAAGCTGAGTTCCGTCCTCATTCTTTGCATCGAGCAATGCCTGTAAGATGGCTGCTCTGTATTCTTCGATTGTCATCATAATTTTTATGTTGTTTCGTTGTTCATTTTGTCTTTTTGATGGTGACAAAGGTAATGTTTTTTTTCGAAAACTCCAAACTTTTTGTCATTTTCTTTCGGAGAATATAGAAAAGTTTTAAATTTTCACGTATTTGAAATGTGAAACGGCAGGAGCGTTAGCTGTTGTCTTGCTTTTCCAGATAGAATGTAACATGGTAGCCGGAGAGACTGTTGTCGGATAGTCCCAGTTCGATGTTCTGCATCATCAGCATCTGGCGGGAGAGAGATAGTCCGATTCCCGTTCCGGATGATTTGGTGGTGAAGAATGGAATGAAGATTTCCCGTGCCACATCGGCAGGGATGGGGGCACCATTGTTGCTGAACAGCAGGATAGGGTGGTCGTTCCTGCTCATGCGGACGTCGATGTCGGTGGCATGGGCTTCGATGGCATTCTTGGTAAGATTGATGAATACCTGTCGCAGCATGTTGCGGTCGGCCTCCAGCGTAGCATTCTGAGGGAGGGAAAGGTGCCAGCTGAGGTCGGGATAGAGCGCCTTGATGCTCTCCAGGAAAGAGGCGAGCGGAAGGGGTTCTACGACGGGAGCCTGAAGCTGGGTGAGCTTGCGGTAGCTATCCACGAAGTTGGTGAGCGACTTGCTGGTGTCGTGAATCGCCTGAATGCCTTCTTCGTATTCGCTTCCCTTGATCTGCGGGTTGCTGAGATAAGCCTGGCAGATGCTGGAGATGGGAGCCGTGGCGTTCATGATTTCGTGGGTGAGTACACGGGTCAGCTTTTGCCAGGATTCCACTTCGTGTCTGGCTACGAGGCGGGCAATATCGCCCTGCATGTCGTTGAGTGCCTGCTGCAAAGCTCTTTCGCCTGGAAGCAAGCCCGAAGTGGGTAGGCGGAAGGCGTAATCGCCATTTCTTACAGCCTCACGCATCAGGAAGGCACAAGCCTTCAGCCTTCGCTGATGGCGAAAGAACAGATAGATGAGGCCGCCCAGGATGAGGCAGATTCCACCTATTAAATATATAATCTTGATAATAACCATAAAATTGCTCTAATACATTTGTCTCTTAACTTCTCCCTAACTTCTCTTAACTTCTTTAACTTCCCTTTCCAAAAGTCATCTCTTCAGTTTTGCGTAGAGGGTTTGTCGGGTAATTCCGAGCATTTCGGCTGCACGCGAGATGTTGCCGTGGCATTTATCCACGACCTTCCGGATGTAATCGTTCTCGAAATTTTCCAAGGTTGCCACTTCCGTATTGTTGTCGATGGCATCTTTTAGGGTTCTGATGAGTTCGTCATTATCCCAAGGCTTGGTGATGAAGTCGGCTGCGCCAGATTTCAATCCCTTGATGGCAAGCTGCACGTCGGCAAAGGCGGTGATGAGCACCACGGGGATGTGGGCATGGAGCCGGCGGAAGGTGCGGAGCCAGAGCAAGCCGTCCTGTCCGCTGTTTACGCCAAGCGAGAAGTTCATGTCGAGCAGGATGAGATCTACCTGCTCCTGTTGCAGCAGCGTGGGGGCGGTATCGGGGCGAGAAAGGGTGAGAATCCGTTCGAACGTATTGCCCAGACAGATTTTCAGCGCCGTGAGTATCGACGGATTATCGTCGATCACGAGAAGGGTTCCGTATTTCATATTTTCTTTTTTGTTTGCAAAAGTACGCTTTTTTCCCGAAACGACAAACAAAAACGGGGCAGTTGTGTGATAATCATACAATAGAGTGTATGAATTTCATACAATCCACCTTTCGGGCTGCCGGAATTCTTGGCAGAAAACGGGAGAAGCCGTAACTTTGCAGCAGCTAACGAAAACAGGGAAAGGTTTTAAAGCTTTTGCCCTTACAGGGCGCAAGGTTGCGTCCATAAACACCCAGGGCGTTGCCCTGGGCTAGGAGCTTCTGCCCTTTCAGGGCGTGTGGGGCAATTTGCTCCTGCCTTTTAATGAGTATAGGGCAATTGAAAAAAGATTTAAGTGAAACAAAAAATAAATGAGTATATGATGAAAAGTTATGTGAAATTCTTATCACGCAACAAGCTTTATGCCACCATAGAGGCCTTGGGCCTCTCGGTGGCACTGGCTTTTGTGCTGATTCTCGTTTCCTACGCTACTGCAGAGTATCGTGTGGGAACGAATCAGAAACTGGCGAAGGAACTCTATGTAGCAGGTTCCGGCGATTTTCTCGGAATGACCTGGGGCACAGCCAAGGAATTCTTTCCTTCCATCCCGGAAATCAAGGGATGGACAAGATTTGGTGAATATTATGCTCCGCAGGGAGCCATGATAGATGGACAGTATTATGAGGCAAAATATCTGGCTATCGACCCGAACTTCTCCCAGTTTATGGGTTACAAATGCCGTTGTTGTGCGCCTGATCATCTCCTTTCGGATGCTCATCAGGCAATGGTTTCGGAATCTTTTGCCAAGAAAGCCTTCGGCAACGCCAATCCTATCGGCCGTACCATCCAATGCGGTAAGCTGCAACTCAAGGTGGTGGGAATCATGGAGGATTTCGACCGTGAGGACCTTCTTAACCCATACGATATTTTCGTGTCGATGAAACTGATAGAAGCTAAGGCTCAGGCGATGGATCAATTTGGCTCCTGCACTACGGTGGCGCGACTGGCAAAGGAAGCCGACCCCGAAAAGGTGAGACAGACCTTGCTCGGCAAATACATAAACTACTGGAAGGAGTGGAAAAAGGAATCAGGTGGATCCGACTTCATGTGGGGCTGCCAGTTTGTGAGATGGGACCAGATTCATTTTACGGATGATGATGTCGATATTTTCAAGCATGGAAATCGTACTCTCGTGAATATCCTCCTGGTTGTGGCGCTGGTTCTGCTGCTTTCTGCCTTGTTCAACTACATCAATCTTACGGTGGCTCAGATTGGCAACCGTGCGAAGGAGATGGCTACCCGAAGACTGCTGGGCGAATCGGTAGAGGGCGTTATGCTGCGCTATCTTAAAGAGTCGGCGCTCTTCACGGCAGTCTGCTTCCTGCTGGGCTTGTTGATTTCCTGGGCATTCATTCCGTTGTTCAATTCTATGTTGGATACGAAAATCGACCTGTTCCATTCCTTCGACCTTCTGTGGTTCCTGCCGTTGGCTTACGTCATCATTTCCATCTTTGCGGGAATCCTTCCTGCTATCGTGGTTTCCCGTTTCAATCCGATAGATGTGGTGAAGGGAACCATCCGCATGCGCAGCAAGATGTGGTTCAGCAAGATATTTATCGTAGCCCAGAACGTCATCAGCATCACGCTGGTAGTCATGGCGATAACGATGATGCTCCAGATGAAGCATCTTGCCGATTTGCCCTTGGGTTATCAGACAAAGGATATTGTTTACATCTATTCGTCTTTGGATGGTTCGCCGGAGAAGATGTCTATTCTCAAAAACCGTCTGAAAGCGCTTCCAGAGGTGGAAGAGGCAACTTACGGCAACGCCAATCCTATCAGCAGCTGGGGAAACGGCGTGCATGATGACAACGAAAAACTGATAGGAATGCTCCGTATGTTCATGGTAGATTCCACGGCGATGAAGATGCTGGGAATCAGGGTGATTGAACAGTATTGCGAGCCAGCCTATGGCAAGATTTGGGTAACGGAAGATGCGAAGCGTGCCTATGGTGTTTCTGCCCACAAGCCTTGGTTCGGAATGAGAATGAAGGATGGAAAGCATGAATACGAGGTGTGTGGCGTGATTGCCGATTACCATAGTGGAGATGCGCTGAGCGAGAATGAGAAAACGGAGCATAATGCCATTGGAGTCATTACCCCGCAGCAGGGTGGATGGGCTGTTCTGGTGAAAACCCGTGGCGATCATGCCCAGGCGCTGCAGGCAATCAGGAATACCTGCAAGCAGGTGGCTAAGGAACTGATGGGTGTTCCTACGGAAATGGATGTGGAGTATATGGATGATACTTTGAAGAATAACCTCAAGGACAAGCATAATATGATGGTGCTCATCATCACATTCATGAGCATTTCTATCCTGATTTCTGCCCTGGGTCTCTTCGGAATGTCGGTTTATTACGGCAACCAGCAGAAGCGGCAGATTGCCCTCCGCAAGGTGATGGGCGCTTCGATAGGGGATGCGGCTTGGCAACTGGCTAAGAGATTCCTCGTCAGTTCGCTGGTGGCTGTGGTCATCGCCATCCCTATCTGCGTGAAGCTGATGCAGACTTATCTCATGGATTTCGTCCATCGCATCTCCTTCCCTTGGTGGGTGTTGCTGGCTGGCGCCGTTTTTACCTTATTGATAGCCTTTGTTTCGGTTATCGGCTGCACCCTGCGTACGGCGATGTCGAATCCGATAGACAGCATCAAGGCTGAATAATGAGTCATAAACTTTAAAAAGATTTCTAACGATGATACGAACAGAGAATTTAACTAGAATATTCCGCACGGAAGAGGTGGAAACCATCGCCCTGAACGGCGTAAACATAGAAGTAGAGGATGGCGAGTTTATCGCCATCATGGGTCCTTCGGGATGCGGTAAGTCAACCTTGCTGAACATCCTGGGCTTGCTGGATAGTCCTACGGAGGGCAAGTATTGGTTGAATAACGAGGAAGTGGGTCATCTGAAGGAGCGTGAGCGCACCGCCTATCGCAAGGGTCGCATCGGCTTCGTGTTCCAGAACTTCAACCTCATCGACGAACTTACCGTTGAGGAAAATGTGGATTTGCAGCTGAAATACCTCGGAGTGGGAAAGGCGGAGCGCAAGGAGCGTGTGCTCGAAATTCTGAGAAAGGTGAAGCTGAGCCATCGTGCCAAGCATTATCCTCATCAGCTTTCGGGCGGTCAGCAGCAGAGGGTTGCCATCGCCCGTGCCGTGGTGGGCAAGCCTAGCATCATCCTTGCCGATGAGCCTACGGGTAACCTCGATTCCAAGAATGGTATGGAGGTGATGCAGTTGCTCAGCGAGCTGAACGAAGAGGGAACCACCATCGTGATGGTTACGCACTCCAAGCACGATGCTACCTACGCCAGTCGCATCATCAATCTGTTTGATGGACAAGTGGTGGATGCGATGAATGATCAGCTTTGATCTTTGGTTTCGAATGATTAGCTTTGATCTGCGGTTTACTGTCCAACAATTAGACGGTGGTGTCTAATTGTTGGACAGTTTGTTTAATGAGGGTTTTTATTTAATGGCTTGATTATCAGGAGAAATGCTGTTTTGGCACGGCTCTTGTCCTTATCATGCCAAAATGAAGAAGATTATGAAAAGAATAGGAATATTGATAGGATGGTTGGTCTGGGCGGCTGGCGCCTCGGCACAGAGCTGGAGCCTTGACGACTGCATGAAATACGCCGTGGAGCACGCTACGGAGGTGAAGCGGGAGGTGGTAAACGCCCGCCAGCGCAAGCAGGATTACCAGCATGCTGTGGCAGGATTCCTGCCTTCCCTAACGGGAGGCGTGCAGGGACAGTACGCCTGGGGACGAAACATCGACCCGGAAACCAATACTTATAATAATGTAACAACATTCAACAACTATTATCAGCTTTATGCCGAACTGAATGTCTTCGATGGTTTCGCCACCATCAACGCCTTGAAGCAGGCTAAGCTGAGCCGGGATTATTCTGCCACGGCGATGCAGAAGATTCAGGACGACCGCGCCATCGACGTGATGCAGAAATATGTGGATGCTGCCTATGCTGAGGCAAGCATTCAGATAGCAAGCGAGAAACTGAACGAAAGCAAGCGGATGCTGGCTAAGATGAAGCGACTGTATGAACTGGGTGAAAAAGGTCGACCGGATGTGGTGCAGATGGAATCGCAGGTGGCAGAAGATGAATACAATCTTACGCATCAGGAGAATGTGGCAAAACAGAGTCTGCTCGCCTTGAAATCCGCGATGAATTTTCCGGTGGATGAAGAACTGAAATTGGCGGCTCTGACGAAGACTCAGAAGAAAAGCCTGGAATCAGGAATGCTGAAAGAAAGCGAGAAAGAAGCTGGTAGTCAGAGCGTAGAACCAAATGGGGTAGAGAATCTGGGGACTGACAAAATAGAAACGTCAATCTTACCTGTAAACTACGAAACCGTTTACCAGGGCTTCCAGCATATTTCTCCCGATTTGAAGTCGGCAGAATACGAAGTGGAGCGGGCACGATATGATTACAAGATAGCAAAAGGCAGATTGCTGCCATCACTCTCTCTCGGTGGCGGCATTTCTACCAACTATTACAAGAATCTCTCTCAGAAAGGGCAATACGATGGGTTTGCCTCGCAGTTTCGCAACAACCGGGGCGAATACCTCGCGTTGACCCTTTCCATACCTATTTATAATAGTGACCGATGGCACAGCGTGAAGAAGGCACGCAACGACTGGCAACTGGCACAGGTGAACCTGGAGGAAACCCGTCGCAAGCTTCATGACCAGATAGCCCAGGCGGTAATGGATGCAGAGGGTTACGCCAAGGAGTTGCATCAGATGCAGAAGAAGGTGGCCTCCGATTCGCTCGCTTATCACATGTCGAGCCGGAAGTTTGAGGAAGGAATGCTTTCCACCTTCGATCTTCATACCGCAGCCCAGACGCTTCTGGAAAGCAGAATCAAGGAACTCCAGATGCAGATGCTGCTCATCATCAAACAAAGATTGGTTGCTTATTATCAGGGAGAAAATTTAATAAGATAAATTATGGATATAAAGATAGAAAAGAAAAAATATCTCGTGCCTCGCAAGTATTGGGCATGGATTGGCGGAGGAGCGGTTTTGATCGCAGTCCTCATTTGGTTGGGATTGGGCAATTTCTCTTCCACCCTGAAGGTGGATAGAAAGGGATTGAGCATCGGAACCGTAGAGAAGGCGCAGTTCAACGATTATGTTTCGGTGGATGGACAGGTGGTTCCCATCTCCGTGGTACAGATCAGTTCCGAGGAAGGCGGTATCGTTCTGGAGAAAGTGGTGGATGAAGGTGCCCACGTGAACAAGGGCGATGTAATCGTGAAACTGAGCAATTCGAATCTCGACCTGGAGATTCTGAATGCCGAAAGCGAACTTGCCGAAAAGCAGGACATGCTTCGCAACACCCAGATTTCGATGGAGCAGGACCGTCTGAACAACAGCAACGAGGAGCTTTCGCTTTCGCAGGATGTCATTACCAAGCGCCGTTCCTATCAGCATCAGGAGGCGTTGCACAAGGAAGAACTCAATTCGCGCGAGGAGTATCTGAAGGCTAAGGAAGATTACGACCTTGCCGTCAAGAAGCATGCGCTCATCAGCAAGCGATTGAAGAAGGATGCGCAGCTCCGCCGTTCGCAGATGGATCAGATGGGCGATAATCTGGAAGCCATGCAGAAGAATGTGCAGCTGGTTCGCCAGCGCAAGGAGAAGCTGAACATCCGCAGCACCATTTCGGGCGAAATCGGCTTGCTAGATGTGGAGCTGGGACAGAGCATTTCTGCCGGACAGAAGATAGGAGTCATCAACGACCTCAGCGATTTCAAGGTGCAGGCGCAGGTGGATGAGCATTACATCGACCGGGTAAAACCGGGACTCATAGCCACCTTCGACCAGAACGGCAAGCATTATCTCCTGCAGGTTCGCAAGGTTTATCCCGAGGTAAGAGACGGCAGGTTCCGTATCGACTTCATCTTCAAAGGTGTTCGCCCTGGCAACATCCGAACTGGTCAGACTTATTATGTAGATTTGCAGCTCGGTCAGTCGAAGCAGGCAATAATCATCCCTAAGGGCACGTTTTATAGTGTAACGGGTGGTCAATGGATCTTTGTATTAGACAAGAGTGGCAAGAAGGCTTATCGCCGAAAGATCACCATCGGTCGCCAGAATCCTCAGTATTATGAGGTGATTGAGGGTTTGGAGCCGGGCGAGCAGGTTATCGTTAGCGGCTATGAGGCCTATAAGGATAATGATGTATTAGTATTTAATTAGTAGTGATTAGTTAGTAATGATTAACTAGTAGTGATTAGTGATAAATTGGGCTAACGCCCTTGAAACAGGATATTTGATATGAATCATATTATTAACGCATTCAAGAATCTGCCTCGAAGGGGCCAGCACAATTTTGTGAAGATTTTGTGTCTGGCGCTCGGCTTGGCAATCAGTTCGGTAATTATTGCCGAGATTTATTTCGAGCAGACCTACGATACGTACTTCCCAGGATGGGAGAGGACGTATATGATTTCGGAAGTGGGTACTAACCATGGCGAAACCATGGAGTTTACCAATACTTCAGGAGCCACCGCCCAAGGTGTAAAGCAATATGCGCCTATGGTGGAAGCTGCTACCAGTACTCTCTATTTTTATGATGGTGCCCAATGCAAGATGGAAGACCAGAACATCGTTTCTGCCAATATCAGGATGGCAGACAGTTGTTTCTTTGATGTCTTTCCACAGAAGATATTGATAGGCAAGGCTAAACAGATTTTATCCCAACCTTTGTCCTGTCTCATCGATTCGGAAACGGCAGCAAAGATAGGCGGTAATGTTGTAGGTAAGCATTTCACGCTTTCTAAATATCCGGGAACCACTTTTACCATCTATGGTGTTTTCGAAGCGTTTCCATGGGGCTCTTCATTTCATGGTACGCAGATGATTCTGTCGAGGTGTAGTGTGCCATACGTATATTCCTACGATGGAAGAGGCCAATGGGTGGGAAATGATTGCTATAGATCCTACATCCGGTTGGCAAAGGGGCATGAGGCAAAAGAACTCAAGCCTTACGTGAATAAGATGCGAGAGGATCATTTTCCTTTGAAGGAGATGAAGAATATGGGAATAGAACTGAACTATGATTTCACGGTATTGAGCGATGTTTACACCCAAGATCCTTATGTCAAGAAGATGGGATGGATTATGGGAATTATCGCTTTTGTCCTCCTCTTTACTTCTGTGATGAACTATCTGCTTATCATCGTGGGAAATCTTGTGGGTCGTTCTCGCGAAATGGCTGTCCGTAAGTGTTATGGTGCCGAATCGAAGAACATTCATGCCATCATTTTCTCTGAGGCTTTGGTGCATGTGGGGCTGGCGGTTGTTCTTGCTGCAGGTCTTGTATTCCTTTGCAAGGGAACCATCGAAAACTTCCTTTCTGCTCCGGTAAGCACGTTGGTGCTTAATCGTGGCAGTTGGATATTGGTGGCTATCTGTATTCTGGTACTTCTGGTTGGCGGCTTGCTGCCAGGTTGGCTTTACAACAGGATTCCTGTAGCCATCGCTTTCCGTGGTTATAATGAGAATCGCAACCGATGGAAACTTGGTTTGCTGGGCATCCAGTTCGTTATCTCTGGTTTGCTGTTCAGTTTGCTTTACATCGTGAATGGTCAATACCAGCTGATGTTGGGGCTCAATCCTGGGTATGATTATGATCATGTAGCGATAGTTTCGATAGATGCAAGCAATAGAGACCAGCGCAATCAATGTCTGGCAGAAATCAGGCGAATGCCGAATGTCAAGGAATGCAGTTCGACTTTTAATGTTCCGCTCGATGGGTATGATCGTAGTGGAAATATGGTAGGAGTACCTGGCGACGATAAAAATACCTTTAATATCATGGAGATGTCGGGAGTGGACGATAATTTCTTCAAGATGATGAATATTCCTATCGTTCAGGGCTCTTTCTTTACGGAAAGAAATGACAGTTGTCGTCAGGTTATTATTGATGAACGAGGTGCTGAGAAACTCATCAAGACGTGGCATTGGAAGGATGGCGTAGTTGGCAAGCAAATTACCTGTACGGGACATGATGATAATATCTTTACCATTTGTGGCGTGAGCAAGAATATTCGCTGGGGGGCTGCGGAAACTGGTGGTGATGGAATGAATGGATTTCCTGACTTGTATTTCTATTCTGCCAAGACGGCTTCCTATATGTTGGTTAAGTTTAATGAACTAAGGGATGAATCGTTGTCGGAGTTGCAATCGAAGGTGCAGGCGATGTATCCGAACAATAAGGTCATCGTGAAGAGTTATGCTTCAGAATTGGCTAACCAGTACGCTTCCCAGCTCAATTTCCGCAACGGAATCCTGGTAGCCGGCATCGTGACGATGATCATCGCCCTCTTCGGATTGGTGGGCTATACGAGTGATGAGGTGAACCGTCGCCGCAAGGAGATTGCAATCAGAAAGGTGAACGGGGCGAAGGTGAAGGATATTCTTCGCATCTTCCTGAAGGACATCATGAAGATTGCCTTGCCTTGCATCATCGTGGGCGACTTGGGGGCTTGGCTGATAGCCAGACAATGGCTGATGTCGTTCAGCGAGAAGATTACGATGACGCCTTTGCTGTTTATCGGCGTTACCATCATCTTGCTCGTCATCATCGGGCTTTCCGTCGTCATCAACTGCTACAAGGTGGCGAATAGTAATCCGGTGAAATATCTCAAGGATGAATAAAATTAAAAGTAAAAAAGTAAAAAGGTAAAAAAGTAAAAAGATAAGAAAATGCTTAAAATAGAGAATCTTTGCAAGTCATTCCGCACAGAAGATGTGGAGACGATTGCTTTAAATAATGTATCTTTCACAGTAGAAGACGGCGAGTTTGTTGCCATTATGGGACCATCCGGTTGCGGAAAATCCACCTTGCTCAACATCCTCGGTTTGCTCGACAACCCTACTTCGGGAGAATATTTCCTGGGTAATCACGAGGTGGCAAACCTGAAGGAAAAGGAGCGCACGGATGTGAGAAAGGGAGAAATCGGCTTTGTGTTCCAGAGCTTCAACCTGATAGATGAATTGAATGTAGAGGAGAACATCGAGCTTCCTCTTACCTACCTCAACATTCCGAAGGCGGAGCGCAAGGCAAAGGTGCAGGCGATTATGAAGCGAATGGCCATCAGCCATCGTGCCAAGCACTTCCCTCACCAGCTTTCTGGTGGTCAGCAGCAGCGAGTAGCCATCGCCCGTGCCGTGGTCTTTAGTCCGAAGCTCATCCTAGCCGATGAGCCTACGGGTAACCTCGATTCCAAGAATGGAGCCGAGGTGATGCATCTGCTTACCGAGCTGAACCACGAGGGCACCACCATCGTCATGGTAACGCATAATGAGCATGATGCCAAAATAGCCCATCGCACCATCCGCCTGTTTGATGGACAGATTGTGGAAGCGGAGGGCAATCAGCTTTAGTGCTTCTGTCACTTCTGAGCGTATGACGCTATGCTTCATTAGAAGAGAAATGTCATAAATCGCTTGGTGTTGGCCTCTTTTTGCTTCAGCTCTTCTTCCATTCTTTGTATTGCCATCTTGAAGAAGAAGCGGATGAGGTGCTCGTCCGTAGCTTCCGTACGAATCATGCGGAGGACAGAAATGTATTCCTGGCGGGCTTCGGATGGGATGATGAGGAGAGGATGATTCAATCTTAAGAGAATGTAGTTGCTGATGAGTCGTCCTGTTCTTCCATTCCCATCACGGAACGGATGAAGATATTCGTAGAAGCCATGGAAGCGGGCGGCAAGAATCATGGGATGAACGGCTGCCGAAACGATGGCTTTTTCGGTAGATTCCAACAGTTTGGGAACTCTGGCGATGAGTTCTTCGTGGTCGCCAAATACCGTATCGCCTGCTGCCATGTCTGTGGTGGTGTATTCGCCCGGAATGGCTTCTGGAGAACGGTAGGAAAGTGTATGGCTGGTAATCCGTCTGTTGATTTCTTTCAGAAGATTCTCGTCGAGTGGATGCTGCGTGTTTTGCATCATGTACTCAAAGGCTTCGAAGTGGTCAAGCATTTCGAAAGCCTCGAAGAGAGTCTTTCCGGCAGGAATCATCCCCAGACCTTTCTCCTTCAGTTCCCGGGTATCATCTACGGAGAATGAATTGCCTTCAATGGCGCACGAATGGGTAGAGAAGAGTACTTCATTATATTTGATGTACTCTTCTCTATCCATTTTATTGATGATAAGGGTTTGATATTTTCCTCTCAAATCCTCGTATTCCTTGATTTCCTTTTCGAATGCCATAATCTTCTGTATTTGTGGGGACAAAGATACGATTTTTATGGATAAACACCAAACTTTTCTCTCAAAAAAAGTGCTTATGTTATGGGATGATGATGCGGAAGGTGGTGATTCCCTGCGCCTTGTCCTGATAGAGCGAGAGGCTGCCGCCGGTTACTCGCATGATCTGGCGGGAGAGGGAGAGACCGATTCCGCTTCCTTCCGGCTTCGTGGTGAAGAACGGGATGAAGATGTGGGAGGCTACATCTTCGGGGATGAGACCGGCGTTGTTGCTCACGTCGATGATGATGGATTCCTGGGCGTTGGCGTAGGCATGGAGACGGATAAATGCCTTCTTGCTTGCCGCGGATTGCAAATCCGCGGAGCGGCATTCCTGCTTGTTCCTACCCTGCTCATTTCCATCTTGCTTGTTTCTTTCTGCAGATAACTTCCCCTTTTCCCTGAAAGCTTCTACGGCATTCTTCAGAAGATTCGTTACCACGTGAGAGAGGAGACTCTCATCGGCATAAGCCAGCAAATCCTTGGGAGAAACTTCTATCTCTACTTCGTGGTTGCAAAGTAACGCCATTCTTTCCAGGAATGGTTCCACATAGAAGAGGGCAGGCTGAGGCTGGGGAACATGGGTGAAGCGGCGATAGTTGTTGACGAAAGCCAACAGCTCGGTTCCTGTTTTGTGGATGGTTTTCAAGCCTTGCTTCAGCTTTGCTTGCTCAGCAGATTGCAGCTTCTCAGAAACCTTCATCAATTTGTCTGGAGAATGTAAATCATCAGATTCGTTATCTGCAATCAGCAGCTCCTTGCTGCCCAATTCTTTCAGCAGAGTTTCGCTCAATGAAGTAACCGGCGTGATGGTATTCATGATTTCATGGGTCAGCACACGAATCAGTTTGATCCATGAATCCACTTCCTGGTTGCTCAGCTCATGGCTCACGTCGCTCAGGGCGATGATGCGCACGTGCTTGTCTTTCAGCATGGCTTGCGTCTCATGTTTTGCCAGGTGTTCATCCTTCAGTTTTCCTTTTACCTGGTTCATGTGGGTAAGCACATCCGTATCGAGCAACCTGAGGGCTGCCTGATTATGCTGCAGGATGTTGTCGTGACTATCCACCACCAGGATGCCCGTATCCACCGCATTCAGAATCTGCTCGTAATATTTCTCCCGATCTATCTGTTCCTCTCTCGTATGTTGCAGGAAGAGCTTGATGCGGTTGAGGGACTTGTGCAGAATCTTATCCTCCTTAAACCCCTTCTCCGTAGGAAAGTTGAAGGAGAAATCCCCATTATCTATCGCATCAAAAAGGAAGGTTACCTTCTTGATGTTCCGGCGATAGTGGCGGTAGAGCCAGATGTTGACTGCTACTAGAACTACCAAAATCACCAATAAAACGATGATTGCTAACTGACTATTCATCTGATAACTAAAAATCCGTGTAATCCGTGCCTAAATTCATAACCCGTATCGCTTAATCTTATTATAAAGCGTCTGGCGGGAAATACCTAACCTTGCGGCTACCACCGACAGGTTTCCCTCACATTCCCTGATGGTTTTCTCTATCATTCGGCTCTCCATCTCGTCGAGCGTCTGAACCTCTTCCAGGGGCTTCTCTCTTTTCTGCTGGTTTCCGCCGTCAATATCTTCGGCAGAAATCATTCCGCCATCAGACAGAATCACGGCTTTCTCGATGGCGTGCTGGAGTTCACGGATGTTTCCGTACCATGGCAAATTGGTAAGTTTTTTCTCAGCTTCTTCCGAAAGACGGAGATTCACCTTATTATATAAATCGCCATATTGACGGAGGAATCTTTCTGCCAGCGGAACGATGTCTGATTTTCTCTGTCTCAGGGCAGGCAATTCCAGATGGATGGTGTTGATGCGATAGAGCAGATCCTCTCTGAATTCGCCATCGTTTACCATCTGCTGCAGGTTGCGGTTGGTGGCGCAAACCAGCCGTACGTTGATGGGAATCTGCGTACTTCCGCCCACTCTTACGATGCTTCTGCGTTGCAGGGCGGTAAGGAGTTTTGCCTGAAGTCCGTAGGATAGGTTTCCTATCTCATCCAGGAAGATGGTACTGCCGTCGGCAAGCTCAAACTTGCCCGGTTTATCCACCTTGGCATCGGTAAAAGCACCCTTCACATGACCGAAGAGTTCGCTCTCGAAAAGGGTTTCCGTAATGGCTCCCATATCCACAGGCAGCATCTTTTTTCCACATCTTGTGGATAAACGATGTATCTCGTTGGCTAACACCTCTTTACCTGTTCCGTTTTCGCCCGTAATGAGGATATTTGCATCGGTTGCGGCAACTTTTTCCACAATACTTCTCAAATTGTTCATAACTTCGCTATCTCCCCAATACATAGCGCTTTGCGTATCTTTTCCACCAGGTTTTCCACCATTTCTGTTGATAACGTTATCCACAGCCTTGTTCTTATCCCTAGCCTCTACCAGCGTACGTATCATCTTCTCGTTTTCAAAAGGCTTCACGATGAAGTCGGCGGCACCTTCCTTGATGCCTGTTACGGCAAGTTGGATGTCGGCATAGGCGGTAAAGAGCACCACTTCGGTTTTCGGGCTGAGGCTCTTGATTTCCCTGAGCCAGTACAGTCCCTCGTTTCCCGAATTGATTCCGCTGGAGAAGTTCATGTCGAGCAGCACCACGTCGGGATGCTCCTCTCTCAGCTTGGCTGGGATGGAGTTAGGGTTGGCGATGGTGATGATGCCATCGAATATGGGTTCCAGCAGCATCCTTACTGTAGTAAGAATGTTGCGGTTGTCATCAACAATCAATATCGTTCCTTGTTTCTTAATCATGGTGCAAAGTTACGAAATATCATCGGAAATGGGTAATGATTGTCTAATAATTAGACGAAAAAAAGCCGATAAAGGCATCAAAAGTGGCAGGAAGAATATTTTTTGGTGAAAACAAATGGCAAGTTTCCCAATTATTTTTGTACTTTTGCAACATTATTTTAAAAATAGGCGTACCCGATTCCAGGGGGATGTTGTATTATGAACAAAGTAGAATCATAAAAACAAGAAAAATGATGAAAAGAACGACTTCCCTTATACTGTGTCTTGTCTTGAGCATTTCCCTATTTGCTCAAAGCAGAGGTGTGACCTTTCAGGTGCATAACGAAACGCTTACTTCCGTATTGAAGAAGATTGAAAAGGCGGGCGAGAAGAATATCCTCTTTGCCTATCAGGCTACCGACCAATATCGCGTTACTGCCAATATCCAGGCTAAGCGCCAGAAGGAAGCCCTGGAGATGGTGCTGCAAGGGAAACCTTTCTCCTTCGTAGAGCACAACACCTATTTTGCCGTTCAATATACGGGCAAGACGACCCGGGTGGAACAGATCAAGGGCCGCGTAGTGGATGAGCACCAGAAGCCTCTGCCTTTTGCCAACGTGGTGTTGATTTCCTCCGTCAGCAAGGCTTATGTGGCCGGTTGCGTAACGGCAGAGGATGGAAGCTTCGTGCTTCCTTATGCCGATAAGGATGTGATGCTGAAGGTTTCGTTTGTGGGCTATAAGTCGCAGACCCTGGCCTGCAAGCCTACCATGCACATCGGTCTGCATCCCGACACCCAGCAGCTGAAGGCGGTAACCATCAAGAGTACCCGCCCCAATGTGGTGTACAAGGACGGTGCCTTCACCACCTTGGTATCAGGTACCATCCTGGGCGAACTGGGCTCTGCCGAAGATATGATCAGTCAGTTGCCCTTTGTTTCGGGCGAAGCAGGGAGTTGGGAGATTATCGGTCGTGGAGCGCCCGAGATTTATCTCAACGGCAGAAAACTGGAGAATCTGAACGAACTCAAGCGATTGAGCGCCAAGGATATTCTGAAGGCAGAAATCGTTACCGTTCCCGGAGCGCAGTATAGTTCCAAGACCAATGCCGTAATCCGTCTTCGTGCCGTTCGCAAGCGCGGACAGGGCTTGAGCGGAAGCCTTTATTCTGAATATATGCAGGGTCGTTATTCGCCTCATGGCTATGAGGATGTGCAGTTGAACTACCGCACGGGCGGACTCGATATCTTCGGCGAAGTGGGAGCGGGATTGGAACGCTCGCACACCACCGCCCATTCAGAAACCCAGCTCCATACTACCAGCGACTGGGAATTCAATAGCCGTAGAACCACGAAAACCCTTGGTGGAGAGATTCTTATGAACGCAGGTTTCAACTATGAGATTTCCGAGCAGCAATCGCTGGGTATGCGCTATGAGACAATCAACATGATAGGCAACAACTACACCCACAGCTGGGGAGCAACCGATGTGTGGAAGGATGGCAAACTGACGGAAAGCATGGGCGTAGATCTGTTTTCGAAAAGCAAGCCCCATTGGTCGCATAGCGTGAACGCCTATTATAATGGCGATTTCGGCAAATGGAACATCAATTTCAATGGCGACTTCTATAATAAGGTGAGCCAGAGCACCCAGACGGCGATAAACGACGGACAGCTGGATGCGGAATCAGAGAGCAAGGTGAAGAGTAATCTCTATGCTGCCAAGCTGGTGGTGTCGGGACCATTGTGGAAGGGTAGGCTTTCCTTCGGAACGGAAGAGATGTTTACTAACCGCCACAACGACTTCACCCAGAGCGGCTTTTCTGCCGATGCCTTCAACCACATCCGCCAGTCTATCTATGCCGGATTCCTGGAGTATTATCTGAACATCGGACACATGAACTATGGAGCCGGTTTGCGATACGAATACCAGAAGACCGATTATTACGAGAAGGATGTGCTGCAGGCGGAACAGAGTCCCAGTTACAGGGATTGGATTCCATTTGCATCCATCGGCTACAGCAAGGATAATCTGAATCTTGCCTTCTCCTATCGTCTGAACAAGTACAGTCCTATCTACGTCATGCTTCAGAGCAGCATCGACTACGACAGCAAGTACGAGTACAAGTCCGGTGACCCTCATCTCAAGCCTCAGAAGCAGCACAGTTTCAACCTGTCGGGCAATTACAAGTGGTTGTCGTTCATGGCTTACTACAACTATGTACTTGATATGTACATGACCTGGTACAAGCCTTACGACGAGGTGAATCATCCGAGTGTGCTTTTGCAGACGATGGCTTCGGTGCCTCATTCCTATTATTGTGGAGCCAATATCCGTGTGGCGCCTTCGTTTGGAATCTGGTATCCTAACCTCACGGCGAGTGTCTTCTACGGTCATGATAATGTAGATCATCTCAATATCCCCGAGTTTGGCAAAAACCAGCCTCAGTTTACATTCAACATGAACAACAATCTGAGGCTTCCCCACCGGTGGTTCATGAATCTTTCGGGTAATGTCAGCACGAGGGCGGAGATGGGAAGCGGAAGGAGGAAATGTACGGGCAACATGCAGTTCCGGGTTTCCAAGAACTTCCTGAAGAATGATGCCCTCAAGGTGATGTTTGTAGTGCAAGACCTCTTGCATACAGGATATTATTATTTCGAGGCAAACGGCACGCAGTCGCATCGCACGTTAACCCGATATGCAGATAATCAGAAAATTCTCATGAATGTGAGATACACATTCAACGCAACAAGAAATAAATATAAAGGTAGTGGCGCAGGACAGAGCGAAAGACAACGACTTTAAGCAGCTATTCCTGGAAATGTATCCTCGACTGGTGCGTTATGCCGTGTCCCTTTTGGGAGACGGCAACGAGGCCCGTGACATTGTGGGAGATGTTTTCGAGAAGGCGTGGAACCAATTCTCCTCCTTGCAGATGGAAACAAGGAGGAGCTGGCTCTACGCATCGGTGAGAAATGCCTGTCTCAACTGGCTCAAGCACCAGCAGGTGGAGCAGACCAACGTGGAGGCGCTGATAGAGGCCACCCGGTATGATATGAGTACCCGGTATGAGGAACACGAGCGCCTGTTGCAACAGGCGGAGCAGATAGCGAGGAAGCTGAAGGAACCCACCTGCACGATTCTCCGCCTCTGCTATTTCGAGCATCTCACCTATCAGCAGGCAGCCGACAGGTTGGGCATCAGTCCCAACACCGTGAAGAAGCATATTTCCAAGGCACTCGCCATCTTGCGCGAGCGAATGAAGCATACAAACATAGAGAATAGGAGGAAAAATCATGAATAAGAATCAAGATCAAGAACTGGATTATAGAATGGATTCTGTATCAGAAAATGTTTCTGAGAATGCTTCTGAGAAAGTTTCTGAAAATGTTTCTGATGCCCGGCTTTCCCAGATATTCGGGGAAGCCTTGGGCGATGAGCCTTCGAAGGAAGAAACGCTGGCGGCTTGGGAAGCTTTCGAGCAGAAGCATATTTCTTCTGAGGAGGAACATCTTTCTTTTGAGAAGGAATCTATAGTGAAGAATGAAAAGAAGGTTTCTAAAGCCCGAATCCTGACTTGGATTACGGCATCTGTTGCAGTAGCGGCAAGCCTCTTCCTTTTTATTTTCCGTTCATCCCAGGAGATTTCTCAGCCTACGGAGTTCTCCATGGAACTTTTCTCGGAGGTCACTTCTCCCAAGCAGGTGGAGCAGACCCTGAGCGATGGCTATTGCGTGGTTTCTACCCCGGCAGCAACCACCACATTGGTAACGCTGAGCGATGGCACCAGGGTGATGCTCAACGCCAATTCTATGCTCGAATATCCTGCATCTTTCGATGATGCAGAAGTCCGGGAAGTCCGTCTGAAGGGCGAGGCTCATTTCGAGGTAACCAAGAATCCTCATCGTCCTTTCGTGGTAAAGGCAGGAGAGATGCAGACGCAGGTATTAGGCACCATATTCGACGTGAAAGCCTATCGCAAGGATGCCCCAAAGGTTACGCTGATGCAGGGCAAGGTGAAGGTGAGCAATGCCGATACGGAGATAGAGATGCGTCCGGGGCAGACTGCTACGCTCCAGGCGGATAAGATAGTGGTGTCTAAGGCTTCCCCTTCAGCCTCCGACTGGCTGGAAGGCGATTTCGATATGGATCAGGTTACGCTGGCAGAGGCGATGAGCGACATCGGAGCCTGGTACAACAAGACCGTAGTCTTCCAGTCCCAGGCGAATATGGATAAGCTCATCCACTTCCGCTTCTCCCGCAGGGCAAGCCTGCAGGAAATCATTACGGCGCTGAACGAGATGGGTGTGGCAAAAGTCAGAATGGAAAAGGGCAAGATCATGGTGCTTTAAGCCATGATTTTGCCTATTCCTATTCCTATTCCATCTCCCATATTGGCATAACCTCAATCCTTATCCCGTCTCGTTCGAAGGTCTCCCGTTGGGAGAAAGTGATGATTTTTCCCTGTTTGCAGCCTGTAACGGAGGAGGCAGCTATCAAGCCTCCTATCTCTCGTTCTACGTTATCATCATTCAATGTCCAGCAGACTTGTATCAGCTCAGCTACACGCTCGCCCTTTTTCACAACGAAGTCGCATTCCTTCGATTCATAGAAGTAGAATATCCCGTCCTCTTCTCCAAGCGTTCTCTCCAAGTTGAGATAAACAATATTCTCCAAAGCCTTGCCTGCATCTTCGCTCTCAGGCAATAATACGGCATTGCGCAGGGCAATGTCAGCCACATAATACTTGGCAGGAGCAGAACGCTGTTTTACCATCGACTTATCGTATTTTTCCACTTTGCGAAACATGAAAATGTTGCAAGCATAGTCGAGCCACAGATAGAGGGAATCCTTGGAGACCTTTAAGCCTTGCGATTTCAAGTCGTTATAAATATTGTTCACGCTAGTCGGCTTCGTGAGATTGTTCATCACACGCTTTAAGAAATAACGCACCACCGAAGGAGAAGCTCCGATATGATAATGCTCCACCATATCCCTGAAGAGCATGGTGTTGAAGTAAGACTGCAGGATTTTGACTTTTTCCATCTTGCTTTTTTCGAGAACAACCTCTGGAAAACCGCCCTCCTCGCAATATCCTCGGAAGGAAACTGCCAACTTTGCCTTTCCAGCTTCGCTAAATGGATTTGCCTTGGTGCCTTTGAACGCCAAATATTCCTTGAAACTCAAAGGATACTCGCGATATTCGTCAGGCCATCCTCGCAAAGCGGAAGCCATTTCTTCTGAAAGCATCTTGGCTGTGCTACCTGTTACATAGATATGCTTGCAATAATTCTTATACACCCGGAGAACAAAGAGTTCCCAGCCCTCTATGAGTTGTATCTCATCAAAAAACATATAAACATCCTTAAGCGATGTATCAGGATACATTTCACGATAAGCTTGCAGCAATTCATCGAAGTTTTCGGGCGACATAGAAAGAAAACGTTCATCGTCGAAGCCTACATAGAGGATGCGCTCTTTTGGAGTTCCTTGTTGTAGCAGGCGATTAATCGTAAGTCCCAATAATGATGACTTTCCGCAACGGCGAATGCCAGTAACAGTCACGATGCGGTTTCCATCCAACGGAAGTTGGGTGCTTCTCTCTTGCAAGGCAAAAGGTAATTCCTCTTGGTGCAAGGAAATGATTGACTGAAATGTGCTGCGTAGTTCCATTTGTGTACCTTCTTTATTACTGATTATTTTATTGTTAATATGTAGCTACCTACACTCGGTTGCAAAGATACAAACTTTCCTTCTAAAAAGGAAAGAAATCGGCAATTATTTCCTTTTGAAAAGGAAAGTTTGTTCTTTCTTTATCCCAATCTTGTATTTTTAATTCAAGTTTCGCATTTCTGAGGGAACATTTGTAATTTTGCTCATGGCTTTGAGCTTTGAGTAATATTAAAAAACTATGGAATATCCGCCGAATTACGTTACTTTATCTGTGCCCTGATCCGGCTCAGACTTGCCTGTGTTATGCCTAAATAGGTAGCAATGTTTCCCAACGGCAACCGTTGCAACAAATCGGGTTCTTTCTCTAACAACTCTTTGTACCGTTCCGAAGCAATGGCGGACAGCATGGAAATCAGCCGTTCCTCGGTGGCAAGCAATTCCATCTCCGCATAACGCCGTCCCCAATTGGCAATATGCAAGTCTTCCGTAAACAATTCTTTCAGCTTTTTCTTCTTCAATACGTATAAGACAGAATCTTCCATCAGCTCCATCGTCTCATATCCCGGCTCATCGTTCACGTATCCTTTCATGGAAACAAGGGTCGCTCCTTCCTTGCCAATCCAAAAGGTGATTTCTTTCCCGTCCACCGAAGTGTAAGCGCGGACAATGCCGTTCTTGATAAAAAAGATATCCTTTTCTATCTTGCCGTTTTCCAACACGCGGAATCCTTTGGGGTACGAAACCTCACTCAGGCATTGCCGCAATCTATCCAAAGACGCATCCGGCATGGCATATCTTTGATTGATGATTTCCTTTATATCCATAACTCATTGTTGTATTTGGTGTGCAAAATTATAAAATTGCACATAAAAACGGAAATGAACGGCTGTTTTTTTGCAAATGTAAAATCAGTTTTTACCAAATGAAAAAAGCAATTAGAGATTATTTACTTACTTTTGCACCTGAATTTAATAAATCATAGTTATGAATTGGATAATCTTATTATTGGCAGGATTGTTTGAGGTGAGCCTTACATTCTGCTTGGGTAAAGCGAGAGCTGCGTCAGGACTTGTTTTTTATCTGTGGGGTAGCGACTTCTTGGCTTCCACAGTATTGAGCATGACCCTGCTTGCCAAGGCGGTTCAGACTTTACCTTTGGGAACGGCATACGCCATTTGGACGGGTATCGGGGCGGTCGGCACGGTCTTGATAGGGATATTCGTCTTCAAGGAGCCGGCCTCTCCCATCCGTCTTTTCTTTCTGTTCACGCTTATTGCTTCCCTGATTGGATTGAAAATCGTGTCATATTGAAAGGAGGCAGAAGATGAAGTATGAATTGAGGGAGAACCAAGGCATTTCGGCGCCTCTGCTGGCGCTGATGGCAGTCGCTACCGGGCTTTCCGTTGCCAACTGCTATTATAACCAGCCTCTGTTGGGCAGCATGGCTAAGGATTTCGCGGTAAGCGATTTTTCCGCCAGCATGGTGGCGACATTGTTCTGATGATTCACAAAATGCTGCCCGTGTTGCCTGCCCGTTCACGAGAAAGTTATGCAGGGCTGTGGAAATCCTTGTTGCGCCTACTTTCCAAATACCCGTACTTGCGTATCGCGTCGTTGAGGGCGGCATTGGCTTATGGTTCGTTCTTTGCCTTGTGGAGTTGCCTTGCTTTCCGAATGAAGCAAGAGCCTTTCTTTGCAAGCGACGATATTATCGGAGCACTCGGTTTGTGCGGATTGGCAGGTGCATCCACGGTGGTTTTCATCAGCGGATATATCCAAAAGTATGGCGCAAGATTCTTCTCTATTGTCGGAGGATGCGTCATCCTGTTTGCATGGTTGTTGGCATTTTGGGGAAATGACAGTTACTTGTGGATGATAATCGCCATCCTCTTGATTGATGCCGGAATGCAAAGCGTCCATCTGTCAAATCAGACCAGCGTGGTCGCTCTTGACGCATCCGCCATCAACCGGGTCAATACCGTTTATATGACCATTTACTTCTTGGGAGGTTCTACCGGTACATTTGTTTCAGGTCTATTCTGGCAACATTATGGATGGCCGGGTGTGGTAGGGGTAGGAGTTGCCTTTACCGCAGCTTCCTTGCTTGTTAATTGCTTCAACTCTAAACTATCGGAACCACTATCTTTATGCTGAAGTTGCGGCCCATATTGTAAACGCCTCTTCTGCCTGTAACCTGGTTTACGTCAAGATACTTCAGACGGCTCAGGTGGTTCTGGTAAGCACGGTTGGTCAGGTTCTCGCCCGAAAGATAGAGCGAGAGAAGGCGCTTGCCATGGAGCTTCACGTCGGTACCGGCATACATATTTAATAAGGTATACGATGGCGTAGCGGTCTCCGTATCGTTGGCTGCGAAATAATGGTTCTGGCGGAGATTGCAATCCATCTGCAGCTTTACGAAGAGATGGTCGAAAGTCTTGCCGTCGCAGACAAACTCATACCTTACATCCGAAACCCAGCGAGGGGCTGGGGTGAATGGCAGATACTTTGATTCGGATGGCTGATGCAACTGAACCGAGTTGACATACGAGAAGGTGTTGCCGATATGCAGATGCTCCACAGGGTGGATGTCGATGCTCGCCTCACCACCCAGAATGCGGGCGTCGCCTGAAGTAAACTGATAGGCTGATGTGTCGTCGATGAGGACTGGCTGATTGTTCTCATCTGCCAACTTCTCGCTATAGATGTAATGGTTGATGCGATTGGCAAACAGCGAGAGCTCTGCCGAAATGATAGGCGAAGAATAATACAGACCAAGGTCGAATTGCCAGCTGTTTTCCGGCTTCAGACTGGTATTTCCCAATTCGTATCGCTGGGTTCCCTCGTGCACACCATTCGATGATAATTCGCTGATGTTTGGAGCACGGAATCCTCTTGCCAGGTTCAGCTTCAGATTGAAATCGGGCAGGATTTCATAAGCCAATCCGATGCTTCCGGTTACTCCCTCAAAGCTGCGCTTAAAGGCCTGGAAGCGGAAAGAATCATTCGATTCAGCATCATCCTCTTCTCTTAAAGCCTCGCTGTGCAGATGGCGATGATCGTATCTGATGCCGCCGCTCAGGTTCAGTTTGCCTATCTCCTTGCTCACCGTGGCAAATACACCATAATCGAAGAGATGATAGTCTGGAATCAGAAATTCAGAACCTTTATTAACCGACTGCTGCCACATGCCGTTGATGCCCGTAGAGAACTTCCATCCATTCATTTCCGGCGAGAGATAATGCAGGTCGTAATTCATGGTATGGAGCATGAAATCGAGTCCGCATTCCTTCGGATTCTCTTCCTCCTCAAACTCCTGACGGCGGTTCTGCTGATAACCCAGGAGGAACTTCAGATTGCCGTCGCCCAGGAACCAGGAATTATCAAGTACAGCCTTGTAATGATGAATCTGCTGATAAGGCATCGGCTTGCCGTAACTCTTGGCATCGTAGCCTTCCGGAATTTCCTGTTCGCCCGTTTTCTCATCTCTTTCTCCCTCTACGATGCCCGGAGTGAGATGATAATAATCGAGTGTGAGATGCGAATGCCCCTGGCGGTAGTTCCAGCCTAGAAGCTGCGAGAATGCCTGCTCTCTGAGTGATGAGCCGAATACATAACCATCGTATTTATTCTTGTAGGCATGCGCCATCTTTCCGCTGTAGCGGGTGTTCCATACAAATCCGCCCTGGTTGCCGGCAAAGTTGAGCGAATAATCGAAAAGTCCGTTGTTGGTTTGATAACCCGTTGAGAAATTTGCTCTCATGTCGCCCTTGGCAAGGGTAGGAGCGGAGTGGAAGATGAGAACGCCTGCCATCGCATCCGATCCATACATGAGACTTGCCGGACCTTTCAGAATCTCTACGGAATGAACCGAAGCGGGGTCGATTTCTATTCCGTGTTCATCGCCCCATTGCTGTCCTTCCTGTCTGATTCCATCGTTTACCACTACCACGCGGTTATAGCCCAGACCACGGATCACGGGCTTTGAAATTCCGCTTCCCGTGGTAATCTGCGAAACGCCTGGCTGGTGGGCGATGGCGTCGATGATGTTGGTAGAAGGTTGCATTTCGAGCTGGCGGGCAGAAACAAAGGAGATAGGTGCCGGCGATTGCTTCAGTTTCTGGCTGCCCGTCAAGCCTGTTACCACCACTTCGTTCAGTTTCACGCTCGATTCCGTCAGCGGCTGGTGTCTGGTAGAATCGTTTGCCTCTTCTTCATGAATGTTTGCGTCCTTCTTATCATGATTTGCTCTGTTTATAGCCATAGCAGGGGCTGTTGCCGATGAGCACAGACTCATCAGTAATATTGCTTTCAATATTGTTCTCATTATGCTATTTGTTACCTTATTCTGTTAATATTCAATTATTTATAAAAAACAGAGAATAAGGTGGAGCACGGGTAGATTTTACCCCCTTCGCCCTGCACAGGCAAGGAGAGCAGAAGGCACGGCGAGGGGAGAGATGGAGCACGGCGATGGCAACCCAAACCACGAGGGATGGAGCCAGATAAGGAGTGCTTTGCAATTGGCAAAGCACACAGTCGTGCATGGTATGCTGCAGGGCTATCAGATGCCCGTCGTGATGAACATGATGGGCACAATCGGCACAATAGAAATCAGCATGAGTTCCCTGCGCTTCACCATGGTGGTGAAACGTAACGGCAAGCAGCATCGGCAGGTAAACCAATAGCAGCAGCCAGGAAATTCTGATTCTCTTATGCGTTATCCTCTGCATTTATCTACAGTCTATGATGATATTTCTAATAATTTGCTTGTCTATACAGAAATATTTTAAAGTATACTTTGCAAAAATACGAAAATATTTCTAACTATACTTCGAAATAATTCTAAAAGTTGCTTTATTTAAGGAATTTTTATGCTTTCCTTTGGGAATATGGATAAGCGCATCCACTTCCGCTTCTCCCGCAGGGCAAACTTGCAGGAAATCATCACGGCTCAGAACGAGATGCCTATTCCATCAAAGTCGATTCCTACAATCGGCTGCAAACGTAGAAAGTTTCCTTCTAAAAAGGAAAGAAATCAGCAATTATTTCCTCTTCAAAAGGAAAACTTATTCTTTCTTTATCCCAATCTTGTATTTTTAACTCCGATTTGCTTGTTGTTTTCAGAAATTTTGCTTAACTTTGTGCCAAAATCAAAACGGTGCAGATTATGGCAGCAAAATTCTATCCTGTAGGCATTCAGACATTCTCGGAGATTATCACCAAGAATTATCTCTATGTTGACAAGACCGGTTACATCCATCAGATGACCCATTCCGGCAAGAAATATCTTTTTCTGAGTCGCCCTCGTCGATTCGGAAAGTCGCTTCTTGTCTCTACCTTGCAAAGCTACTTCGAAGGAAAGAAGGAACTTTTCAAGGGATTGGAGATGGAAAGGCTGGAACAGGATTGGGTGGAATATCCTGTCTTGCATTTTGATCTGTCGGGTGGCAAGCACATGCAGGAGGATGCGCTGGTACGCTATCTTCTCTTTATTCTGAAACAGCATGAAGAGAAATGGGGAATCATGACGGATGCGCCCGACCCAAATGTAAGATTGCTCAATCTCATCAGCCAAGTTTATAAGCAAACCGGCAAGCAGGTGGTCATTCTCATCGACGAATACGATGCGCCCCTCCTGGATGTGGTGCACGAGGAAAACCAGCTGGTGGCTCTCCGTCAGATTCTTCGCAATTTTTTCAGTCCCTTGAAGGATTCTGACTCCATGCTGCATTTTGTATTCCTCACGGGCATTACCAAGTTTTCGCAGCTCAGCATCTTCAGCGAGTTGAACAACATCACCAATATCAGCATGCTCCCTGAGTATGCGGGCATTTGTGGTATTACCAAGGAGGAGATGCTTACCCGGTTAAAAGAGGGAATACAGGAACTGGCAGAGGCAAAGAACTGGACGATGGATGAGACGCTGAGCCGACTCAAGGATTATTATGACGGCTATCATTTTGCATCAGAATCGCCTGATATCTTCAATCCGTTCAGTTTGCTCAGCAGTCTTTCGTTAAAGCGGGTAGAGCCATTCTGGTTTTCTACGGGAACTCCTACCTATCTCATCAATATGATGAAGAAGTTTGGTGTCAACTTCAGCGATTTCGCCGAATCCATGGAAGCGGGCGTTTCAGACTTTGATGCGCCTACAGAAACGATGACAACTCTTACGCCTCTGCTCTATCAGAGTGGCTATATTACAATCAAGGATTATGAAGAGGCTTACGATTCCTATACTTTGGGTATTCCGAACAGAGAAGTGCGGCTGGGGCTGACCAAGGCGCTGATTCCTTACTATGTAACGCCTAACACGCAGAATGCCAATAATACGACCCGCAACATGGCTCGTGCCTTCGATAAGGAAGACCTGGGACTGGCCCTGCAGTATTTGCAGACTTTCCTGGGCACGGTTCCATATTGTGCCAATACTGACTATGAGGGGCATTATCAGCAGATGTTCTATGTCATCTTCTCGCTTCTTACGGCTTGGATGGTAGATGTAGAAGTACATACTCCGAATGGCAGGGTTGATATCGTGGTTATGACGAAATCTCGTCTTTACTTGATAGAGTTGAAACTTAACCAGAATGCTCAGGTGGCGATGCAGCAGATCAATCTCAAGAACTATCGCCAGCGTTTTGCCTTGTCGGGCCTTCCTATAACCAAGGTCGGGGTGAATTTTGATAGTGCTACGCATAACATTTCGGATTGGGTAGTGGAGTGAGAAATGCCTTCTAGAGAAGAGGGGATTTTCAAGGGGTGGCGTTCCAGTTCCAGTTGTTCCAATTAATTTTGAGTGGGTATGAATTCTCCAGCTGTCCTTCTTCTTTACTTCTTATTATTATATAACTTATTGATTATTAATTATTTATATATATAATATATATAAATATATATATAAAAATAGGGGTAGGAGAGATATGCTGAAAAATTAATTGGAACAACTGGGACAATTGGAACAAGAACGCTTTCTCTTCTTCTAAAAGGCTTATTATCAGATAGTTAATGCAGAAAATAGCGTTCCAATTGATTAAAAAAGTCTCAGTCTCAAAGTCTATCAACCTATCAATCTATCAGTTATAAATAAGGGGGTGTCATTCTTCCAATTCCTCCTCTCTTATTATTATAACTTATTGAATATTAATTAGTTATATATAAATATATAAGGGCGTGAAAAGTAAGAGGGGGTACTTAAAAAACAACTGATAGATTGATAGATTGATAGATTGATGCCTTTAATTGAAATTCGGAAAAGTTGTAACTCTCTGTAAGGTAAATACTTATATGGATTGTCTCTGGTCGTTTTAGTTTGTTTTCTATTATCCAAAAATCAGAAAAAAGAAAATATTTCTTCCAAAAAAGGGGCGTTTTTTGGATTTTATTTGTATCTTTGCCTTGTCGTTTGAGACGATTTCAACAACAAACAATTCAAAACTTAAAAAATCAATTGGATATGAACATATTGAAAAAGCTATTTGGTGGGCAAAAAACTACCGAAGAAGTGAGAGAAACGAAGGAAAAGGACTTCGACAAGGTGAAATATGATGGTGTGCGTGCTCTCCGCATGCACCAATTTGACCTTGCAGCCAAGTTTCTGGAACAAGCTCTGCAGCTGAATGCCGAAGATCTGGAATGCCGCGACTATCTTTCTCGTGCCTACATCTCGATGGGCAACCTGCAGCAGGCTTACGCCCAGTTGCAGAAAATCTCGGAGGCGCAGCCCGATAACGTGGCTGTATTGCTGCGTATGGCGGATGTGGCGTATATGATGGAGGATTATATCGCCATGACGGATGTGTGCGACAAGGCTCTGCAGCTGGATGCTGAGAATGTAGAGACGTATTTCTTCTATGCCAGAGCCTGCAGAGGGCTGGGCGATGCACCTCGTGCCGTGTCGATGCTGACTGAGGCGATAGGCAAGCGTGATGATTTCTACGCCGCCCGATTGCTTCGTGGCAGCATCCTGCTGGATCAGGCTCAGCTTTCCGAGGCTGAACTCGATGCAACTTTCCTCTATGAGCATATTCCAGGCAACGAGGATGTGCTGTTGCTGAAGGCGCGTGTAGAGAAGGCACAGGGAAAGTTGAAGGAGGCTGAGCAGACCTACGGTAAAGTGATGGATGTGAATCCTTTCTCTATTGATGCTTATCGTGAGCGCAGCATAGTGCGCACAATCTTAGGAGATAGTGCCGGAGCTGCCGAGGATGAGGCTGCAGTAAAGGAAATGGGTGCCAAAGTTCTAGAACCATCAGAAGGAATTGAGCAGAAAATCAAGGAAAAAATGCGGCAGATGGACCCCTACAAGGTCTTTCATAACGAATAAAAAGGATTTCGACCTATAAAAGGATTTCGACCTATATAACGACTAAAAAGGCTTTCGACCTATACGGCTGAAATTACCCAATGCGCCCTGAACCAACGGTCACCGGCCGAAGGGAAAGGTAAAGGGCAAAAGCTTCTATAAAACAAAATGCAGAATTTAATCTTTCTAACTGGAAAAAAATATTTTCCCAGTTAGAAAGATTATTTTTTGCAAGTAGTTCTGGAACGGACAGAACCAACTGTCGCTGGTCAAAGGGAAAGGCAAGTTCTCAATAGAAGTGCAAAAATCTGAGGGGTTTCAGGCTTAATAATCTATACCTGAAAACACCGAGGGGGTTGGGGGCGAGTAGCCCCCATGTATTGAGCTATGTCAAGAAATTCAATGAGCATGCAAATATAATTATTTCGGAGCAAAGGTACACAATAAATGTGTTACTCCAAAAGAAAATGAGCGGAAAGTTACAAGAAAATAGCAAAAAAGTTTTGCTTATGCTTCCCTTAATCTAATGAAAACAATCTCATTCTTATTCCACCTTCCACCTCTCCTTCCATCTTCTGCCTTTAGAGAAGTTTGCTCCTACTTTTATGATTATAGCACGAAAATGTTTTCTGTTTTTATTGCCACATCTGCCACGTATACATTTAACTCTCTGATTAAAAGTGGATAATGCGTGGCAATAAGCGGTATTTCTATTGCCACCTAATGCCACGCATTGCCACGCTCTTTTTATGAGGGAATGAGATGAAAAGGAGAGAGACTATTTTTCTAACTACCAGATACTCAGTGCTAAATCTTGTTCTTTGGCTCTTCAATCCTTCAATATTCTGAAGCTCTCTGCCCAATTTCTGTATACTCGAAATCTGGAGGGAAGAGCCGAATTTCTGCTTCAAAATGTCGAAAATGGCGGCTGCCATCAACTTGTGGTTATTAATAGTGTTACTTTTCGGGTGCTGCTGATGTCCTGAAGTCTGTTCCCAAGTATCGGGGATATTAACCCGAGGCTTTGCCCAGTTTTACCCAAGGCGTTGGGCACTTTTCCCCGGCGGTGTCGGGTAAAAGTCTTCATAGTCTCGGGTATGAGTCCTCATGTACGTGGTTACAAGTCCTCATGGTCTTTGGCTATCAGTAGTTGACCTCTTCTGTATATCGGTCGAATCTCATATTGGTGTAACCATGTTCCTTGCACCATTGCAGGATGTACTGTTGCTGTTCAGAAACGAGTCCTGTTTTTCGCCGTAGCGTGGCATTAGGTGGCAATTGGTGGCAACAGAAAATGCCCTTATTGCAACGCTTAAATTATTAAATATCAGTTAGCTATTTTATAGCGTGGCAATAGTGGCATTATATTTTGAAAAAAGTAAAAGTTCGATGATTGGCTGTCTCTTGATTTGAACTAAGGGGTTTCTACTAGGGTGACCATAAAGAGGCAGATGATAACAAAGTTTATGGCAAAAATTAATGAAAGACCAAGAAAGAAATTGAATTTCTCAACACCAAAGGAGTGCTTTTACAAAAACA
>ERZ1027188.65-NODE-65-length-45414-cov-9.276660_pt1 | contig 45414 bp, 42 predicted proteins | sample MGYA00519273_ERZ1027188 | MGnify/ENA primary metagenome ERZ1027188 (study PRJEB26926, sample SAMN06164623) | human gut metagenome | biome: ENVO:00009003; feature: ENVO:2100002; material: ENVO:00002003 | host: Homo sapiens | place: USA | collected 2012 ... | reverse complement strand
CCGTATTTCTTCTAACGGAGGCACTTTTGGAATTTTGAGTTGCGAATTTTAAGTTTTGAGTTCGGATTTTTGAGTTCGAAAATCATCGTAAATGAGTAACGAGACCATTATTTAACAAAAGTTGACGCAAAAGAAAATGTAAAGATTTTTTACAACTTACGGTCTGAAGGGGAGGTCCTGTCTTTATGTTAGAATTCTTTTATATCTTGTCCCCTCTTGGTGGCTAACCTTGTGAGAATTAACTACTTCTATCTTCAAAAGATGGCGGTTTTTACAAAAAAAACCAAATAAATTTTCGTATAACACCAAAAAACACTACCTTTGCATTCCGTTACAAATGACTAATTTCATCAAAGTAAATATATATTAGGATAAACAGCAATGACAAAAGCAGATATTATTAACGAAATCACCATTAATACCGGCATCGCGAAAAAGGACGTTACTGTTATTGTGGAATCTTTCATGGATGCTATAAAGGACAGCCTTCTCGACAGAAAAGAAAATGTCTATTTGCGAGGATTCGGTAGCTTTATCGTAAAACATAGAGCTGAGAAAACAGCTCGTAACATCTCAAAGAACACAACGATTGTAATAGGAGCGCATGACTTCCCGGCATTCAAGCCGGCAAAGAGCTTTGTCGAGAAGATGAGAGGTGAATAGTATTTGGTGAAATTACGCGTCTTGTAGAAAACTTATTAATATACAGTATAAACTAATTAAAATTTTTAAGCTATGCCAAACGGAAAGAAGAAAAAAGGACACAAGATGGCTACGCACAAGCGTAAAAAGAGATTGAGAAAGAACAGACATAAGAGCAAATAAGCAAGTTCTTGACTGTTTTTTCAGAACCACGGACAATGCGGATTATATATAGTGTGTGAAAACATTAATCCGGCTCCGTGGTTTCTGTTTGAATTGAGTAAAGTATTTGGAAATGACGAGCGAACTGATTATCGATGCCCAACAGAAAGACATCTCTATCGCGTTGCTCGAAGACAAAAAGCTGGTGGAATACCAGCATGAGTTGCGCGAGGCGTCATTCTCGGTGGGAAACATCTATTTGGCAAAGGTGAAGAAACTGATGCCGGGGCTTAATGCCTGTTTTGTGGATGTTGGTTATGAACGCGACGCCTTTCTGCACTTTCTTGACTTAGGCAGTCAATTCGATTCTTATGTAAAGTATCTGAAACAGGTACAAAGCGACAGGAAACGGCTTTATCCCATCACTAAGGCAACACGTCTGCCCGATATGAAAAAAGATGGAAGCGTGCAGAACTCGCTGTCTGTCGGACAGGAAATATTGGTGCAGATAGTAAAAGAACCCATTTCCACCAAAGGCCCGCGCCTGACCGGCGAATTGTCGTTTGCGGGACGTTATTTGGTGCTTATACCATTTAATGATAAAGTTTCCGTTTCCTCAAAAATCAAAAGCGGCGAGGAGCGCGCACGCCTGAAGCAGCTCGTTCAGAGCATCTGCCCAAAGAATTTCGGTGTAATTGTCCGCACCGTGGCAGAGGGAAAAAGGGTGGCCGAACTCGACGCGGAAATGAAAGTCCTCCTAAAACGGTGGAACGATTCTATAACGAAGGTGCAGAAGGCGCAGAAGTTGCCGCAGCTCGTGTTTGAAGAGACCGGGCGTGCTGTGGCTATGTTGCGCGACCTTTTCAACCCGACTTATGAGAATATCTACGTGAATGACGAGGAGATATGCACGGCTGTGCGCCACTATGTTTCTCTAATAGCCCCTGAAAAGGCGGGCATAGTGAAGCTCTATGACGGCAAAGTGCCTATCTTCGACAATTTCGATGTGTCAAAGCAGTTGAAGTCCGGTTTCGGAAAGACTGTGAATTATAAGCATGGCGCTTATATGATTATAGAGCATACGGAAGCAATGCACGTCGTTGACGTAAATAGCGGAAACCGCTCTAAAAAGGAGAACGGACAGGAACAAAACGCACTTGAAACCAATTTGGGGGCTGCCGATGAACTGGCGCGCCAGCTCAGGTTGCGTGATATGGGTGGTATTATCGTGGTGGATTTCATCGATATGCACCTTGCGGAAGATCGGCAGATGTTGTATGAGCGTATGTGCAAGAATATGCAGAAAGACCGTGCGCGCCATAACATATTGCCTTTGAGCAAGTTCGGCCTCATGCAGATAACACGTCAGCGCGTGCGTCCGGTAATGGACGTTAAAGTGGAGGAAACCTGTCCTACTTGTTTCGGAAGTGGAAAGATTAAAGCAAGTATTCTTTTCACCGACCAATTAGAGTCGAAGATCTGTAATTTAGTCAATAAGATTGGCGTTAAGAAATTTTATTTGCACGTCCATCCGTACGTTGCGGCCTATATCAATCAGGGCTTTATATCCCTGAAACGCAGATGGCAGATGAAGTATGGACTCGGATTGCAGATAATCCCCTCGCAGAAACTCGGATTCTTGCAGTATGAGTTCTATGACTCAAGCAGGCAATTCATTGATATGCAGGAGGAGATAGAGACAAAATAAAGAGAAGAGGAGAAACGGCAGGAAGGCGCGTTTCTCCTCTTCTCTTTTTCTTATGTTTAATTTGGGTGACTTATTTACCAATATGAAATGATATATCCGATTAGCAAAATGTACAAGTATGGCCTGCCGTCGGCTTCGTATGGCTGCATTGCGTGCTCGTGGCAGACAAAAAATGATACCCAAAATTAGGTAATGTCAAAAAATAATAGTAATTTTGCGGTAATTAAAAAAGATTGGATATATATAATCAATATTTTCATTACAAATAAATTTAAGGAATATGATTTATTCTAAGGAAGTAGACAACATGTGCGTTGTCGCAAAAGGTCCTAACCACGGACCGGCTCCAATTCCTGAAGAGGGAAAATGGATTCAGGCTAAGGAGATTAAAGATATCTCCGGTTATACTCACGGTGTGGGTTGGTGTGCTCCCCAGCAGGGTGCTTGCAAGCTCTCTCTGAACATCAAGGAGGGTGTTATCCAGGAAGCTCTTGTTGAGACAATCGGATGTACTGGTATGACACACTCTGCCGCTATGGCATCAGAGATACTTCCGGGTAAGACAATACTTGAGGCCTTGAACACTGACCTCGTATGCGACGCTATCAATACAGCTATGCGCGAGCTCTTCCTCCAGATTGTTTACGGACGTAGCCAGAGTGCTTTCTCTGAAGGCGGACTCGTAATCGGTGCAGGTCTTGAGGACCTCGGTAAGGGTCTCCGCAGCCAGACTGGTACTCTTTATGGTACTGTTGCTAAGGGAACACGTTACCTTGAGCTTACTGAGGGATACATCACAAAGCAGTTCCTTGACAAGGACAGCCAGGTTTGTGGTTACGAATATGTTCACCTCGGCAAGATGATGGAGGCTATTAAGAACGGTATGGACGCTAACGAGGCGGTTAAGAAGTTCACCGGTTCTTACGGACGCACCACAGCCGAGCAGGGAGTTGTTAAAGCTATTGACCCACGTAAAGAATAAGGAGACACAAGAATATGATTAGAAAAGTTAGTTTTGAGAGCCAGGAGCGTCGTATCGATCAGGTACTTGCTGCTCTGAAAGAGAATGGTATCAACAGCATCGAAGAGGCTAATCAGATTTGCGAGGACGCAGGTGTTGACCCTTATCAGATGTGTGAGGACACACAGCGTATCTGCTTTGAGAATGCAAAGTGGGCTTACGTATGCGGTGCCGCTATCGCAATTAAGAAAGGTGTGAAGAACGCTGCCGAGGCTGCTGAGGCTATCGGTATCGGTTTGCAGAGTTTCTGTATTCCGGGTTCTGTTGCTGACGACCGTAAGGTTGGTCTCGGCCACGGTAATCTTGCAGCTCGTTTGCTCCGTGAGGAGACTGAGTGCTTCGCTTTCCTTGCCGGTCATGAGTCTTTCGCTGCCGCAGAGGGAGCTATCAAGATTGCAGAGATGGCAAACAAGGTACGTCAGAAGCCGCTTCGCGTTATCCTTAACGGACTCGGCAAGGACGCTGCTATGATTATCAGCCGTATCAACGGTTTCACATACGTACAGACTCAGTTCGACTATGCTACTGGCGAGGTGAACGTTGTAAAGGAGGTTCCTTACTCTGACGGTCCGCGCGCAAAGGTTAAGTGCTACGGTGCAGACGACGTTCGTGAGGGCGTAGCTATCCTTTGGAAGGAGAACGTAGACGTATCTATTACCGGTAACTCTACAAACCCGACACGTTTCCAGCATCCTGTTGCAGGTACTTATAAGAAGGAGCGTGTATTGGCAGGTAAGCCTTACTTCTCAGTTGCTTCAGGTGGCGGTACAGGCCGTACACTTCACCCGGACAACATGGCTGCAGGTCCAGCATCTTATGGTATGACTGATACTCTCGGCCGTATGCACTCTGACGCTCAGTTCGCAGGTTCTTCTTCTGTTCCTGCTCACGTTGAGATGATGGGCTTCCTCGGTATCGGTAACAACCCGATGGTTGGTGCTACTGTTGCTATTGCAGTTGAGGTTGACCTTAAATTGAACAGAAAGTAAATTCTCCGGTCTTTTAATTAAAGACTGGGATGCTATATAAGAGAGGACTTTTCCATTAAGGGGAGAGTCCTCTTTTTTTAGTTATAGTTTCTTTTCAAAACTCAGAATATTGTTGTAACTTTGCGTCTGTAAATATATTAGAATGATAAATCTCCATTTTTGTATCAAGATATTTGTCAGTTGTATTTGTCTGGTTATCGCTAATGTGGTGCGGGCGCAGCGTAACGAGATTGTCAACGACCGCATCCAGTCCTTGCAAGTGGTGGCTAATGGCGATTGGCTGTCTCTGCCTGTCATGGAACTTGGCAACGGTTATGTTGACATCGACTTCGATGATATGTCGCATGAATACCGCCGTTACGTCTACAAACTGGAGCATTGCGAAGCCGATTGGACCGTATCTGAGGACATATTCGAGAGTGATTACTGCGAAGGATTTGCTGACGGGAATACCATTGACGATGTGGAGAAGTCGCTGATGACCAATACTTTGTACACGCATTACAGTCTGCGGATTCCCAATTCGAGGTGCAAGCCGAAGCTGAGTGGCAACTATCGCATCACCATCTATGATGACAATGACGATGGCAAGGAAGTGCTACGAGCCTGTTTCTTTGTCGTCGAGCCGAGCGCGAGGCAGATGGGAGTGGGGCTAAGTGTCTCGGCGAATACCGATATCGACATAAACAACTCGCATCAGCAGGTGTCCATGAAGCTGAATTATGGTAATCTATACCGCGTTACGAATCCGCAGGAGCAGTTGAAGACTGTCGTTCTGCAAAACGGCCGATGGGATAATGCCCGATGGAACGCCAACCCGCAGTTCATAAACCTTGACGGACTGATTTGGAATCATAACCGCGACTATATCTTCGAGGCTGGAAACGAATACCGCAAGTTCGAGATTCTCAGCACGGATGTCGCTTCTATGGGCATCGACAACATCTCATGGGATGGCAGCCAGTATCACGCCTATCCTTTTCTGGCCCTTCCACGCCCCAATTATCTTTATGATGCGGATGCCAATGGCGCTTTCCTGATACGCAACAGCGACAATATCGAGAACGATACTCAGAGCGATTACATGATGGTGCATTTCCAATTGAAAAGTCCTAAGGTTGCGAACGGCCGGATATATGTCAACGGAGCATGGACAAACGACCGTTTCCTGCCGCGTTACGAGATGGTTTATGATGACGCGGCACAGATGTATGAGACCCAAGTACTTATGAAACTCGGCTATTATTCCTATCAGTTCCTTCTCGTGGATAATAGCGGACGCGCCCGCGTCTTGCCTTCGGAAGGCAGCTATTATCAGACTGAGAACAAGTATCAGGCATTTGTCTATTTCAAGGAACAAGGTGGACGCACCGACCGGCTTGTAGGATATACGCAGACAAAATAGTACGAAAAGAATTTGAAACGTTACGTCATAGGCTTCAATTTCGCCCCTCTATGCGACACGACGATATGGCGGGAGAACTTCTCGTTAATGGCTTTCATCATCTGACGGAACAGTTTGCCGTGCGGAGACGTATCTTTCAAGCCGTTATACAATATATAATAATGTATCATTTCGTGGATGATGGTGTCCTCAAGCAAGCTCTCCGACAACTCATAACGGGCACTTATACGCAGCTTGAAATCTGAAATCACGACCTTGCCGTACCACGTCCGTTTCCTCTTATACGTTACCGCGCCAAGATAAGTCTTTGCCTTACTGACGCGAATGACAGGCAACGGCAATGCGCCCCCAAACATCTGTCTGTTGAAAACCTCAAATCTGTCCTTTATATATTGTACCGTTATCTCCATTTCCCATCACAAATAAAGTCCCAGAAGTAAATAATCATTATCCCGATACATCTTTTTGGCACATCAAAACATACTATTTGTTCTTCTTTTCATGAAGAATTGCCAAGCCAGACACACACTTCCGCCACATCAGAAAAAGCTATAGATTCTCAGTCTGCATGATTATTACAATCAAAGCGACAAAGAATCTATAGCTTTTTATTTTATCCCCGCACTGTGAAACAGCGCGCGATATCCATTTTGGCGAATACTTTCACCGCGTCATTTGGATTATTCAAAATAACGCTTGTGCAGTCCGATGAAGCCTGCGCAATGGCGAGCCTCGTCCTTAGCCATCTCATGAACAGTGTCGTGAGTAGCGTCCATGCCGGCAGCCTTTGCGTTGCGGGCGATGCGGAACTTATCTTCGCAAGCGCCGCGCTCTGCTGCGATGCGAGCCTCGAGGTTGCTCTTGGTGTCCTTCAATACATCACCGAGAAGCTCAGCGAACTTACTTGCGTGCTCAGCCTCCTCGAAAGCATAGCGCTTGAAAGCCTCTGCGATTTCCGGATAACCCTCGCGGTCAGCCTGACGGCTCATTGCGAGATACATACCAACCTCACCACACTCGCCTGCAAAGTGAGCGTTGAGGTCCTTAATCATCTCTTCGTCAGCACCCTCTTCGCGAGCTGCGCCCAGCTTGTGAACTGTTGCGAACTCAGCAGCGTTGTCTACTGTCATCTCATTAAACTTGCTTGCCGGAGCCTTGCAGATTGGGCACTTCTCCGGAGCCTCTGTTCCCTCATGAATGTAACCGCAAACGGTACAGATAAATTTCTTCTTCATAATTGCTTTTGTTTTAATATTAATAAATCAGTTATTATTATTCAATTTCTTACTACATTCCGGACACAACCCTTTATAGTACAGATGAGTTTCGTCAACAATCCATCCTGTGGACTGCTCGTCGCCACTCGGCACCGGTGCCGCCACTCCCATCATGTCCATTACCTTACCGCAGTTGCGGCAAAACAGATGAACGTGAGGCGAAGTATCATAGTCGTAGCATACCCGTCGCTCATCTATTGTCAGCATCTGCGCCGCCTTGTGCTCTGCAAACATACGCAGTGTGTTGTAGACCGTGGTGCGACTCAGCGTCGGCATTTTCTTGCATAGAGCCGTATATACATCCTCCACAGTGGGGTGAGTGTGGTGCGTCATAAGATATTTCATTATCTCAAGACGCTGGACAGACGGCTTTATGCCATGTGCAGTCAGTCGGTCGTAAACTTCATTCCCTTTCATACGGTTCTTATTTCATTTCTGTATGGCAAAATAATGCAAATCGACTGCAATAGAGCTTGCTCTTAATTGCTGAGATGTAGCTTATTTTATGCAAAGATAATACTTTACTTTCAACTGTGCAAGTTTTAAGTTTGTAATTATTACAAATTTATATTATTTTCACCAAATACCCGTTTGGAGCCCTGTATATGGGATATGTCAAGTGGCTTAATGTGATTAAAAACTTATAGTTTTAACCACTTTTCCAGATAATTCATAAACCGTCAGACAGTCATTTTCATACACTGCGAATGTCGGCGGATTACCCTCTTTGGGGAAAGTTACCGAGCCGGTATTGCAAATCAGCCCCCGTTCCGTCCGTTCGATAAACCAAAGATGTGTATGTCCGTATAGCATAATATCGAAGTTCCATACCGGCAGTTTCTCCTTATTATATATATGCCCGTGCGTGAGCAGCAGTTTCCGGCCGTTATCCACCACCACAGCATAGTCGGAAAGGATGGGAAAGTCGAGCAACATCTGGTCAACTTCCGAATCGCAGTTGCCCCTCACTGCCACAATCTTGTCCGCCATGGCATTCAGTCGTTCCGTGATAGCCTTCGGATTCAACCCTTCCGGCAGTCCGTTTCTCGGCCCGTAGTTCAGCACGTCACCGAGGATGAGCAGCATATCGCACTTCTCTTTCCTGTAAAAATCCAAAGTTTGCTCCAAAGCCGGCAGCGAGCCGTGAATGTCAGATACTATCAGATATTTCATGTTTTTATTCCTTTTAATTTATAATAATGACCGTAATCGGAAGCAACAAATAAAAAAGCGGAACATTAACTGCTCCACTTCTCTTTTATCATTCATCAGCGGAAGATGAGGGATTCAAACCCCCGATACCCGGAAAAGGGTATACCGGATTTCGAGTCCAGCGCATTCGGTCACTCTGCCAATCTTCCTTTTGTCGTTCTAAACGATACGTTTTCCGTATCTTTGTGGATGCAAAAGTAATAATTATATTTGAGAAAACATCACCTTTCCACTATTTTTTTTACAACATCAAAGCCGTATTCAGCCTTTTCTCAATACTATCAGTCAGAACTCCGCACTAAACAATAATATAATATAACATATTTGTGAGTGCCGGAAAGCGTTACCGGATATAAAAAATGAGGTTGAGCGATTGCCCAACCTCATTTCTTTAGTACTTATCTAAGTGGAGTAGGGGATTACTCGCCCTTTTCCATTTTAGCTTTCAAGTTAGCAAGAACATCGATGTCGCCAAGAGATGTACCAGCTGCAATGTTGTTGATAACCGGAGCAGACTCTTTCTTAGCCTTCTTCTTAGCTGCCGGCTTCGGCTCTTCCTTAACGTCCTCGAATGTACGGCTGTGTGAAAGGATGATACGTTTTGTCTCCTTTACGAACTCGATTACCATGAATGGAAGTTCCTCGCCCTGCTTAGCCTGACTGCCATCTTCCTTTACAAGGTGCTTAGGAGTTGCGAAGCCTTCGCCACCCTCGTTGAGTGCGATAACCGCTCCCTTATCCATAGCCTCTGTAATCTTACCTGTGTGGATGCTTCCCGGAGTGTAGATAGTCTCGTAAGTATCCCATGGGTTATCCTCAAGCTGCTTGTGGCCGAGAGAAAGACGACGGTTCTCCTTGTCTATTTCGAGAACTACAACGTCGATTTCTGCACCCTGCTGTGTGAACTCTGACGGGTGTTTTACCTTCTTTGTCCATGACAGGTCGCTGATGTGGATGAGTCCGTCAACACCCTCTTCGAGCTCTACGAAGATACCGAAGTTAGTGAAGTTGCGAACCTTTGCAGTGTGCTTGCTGCCAACCGGGTACTTAACCTCGATAGTCTCCCACGGATCTTCCTTCAACTGCTTGATGCCGAGAGACATCTTGCGGTCGTCGCGGTCGAGAGTGAGGATAACAGCCTCAACCTCATCGCCAACGTGCATGAAGTCCTGAGCTGAGCGCAAGTGCTGGCTCCAAGACATCTCACTTACGTGGATAAGGCCTTCTACGCCCGGAGCAATCTCTACGAATGCGCCGTAATCAGCCATAACGACAACCTTACCCTTAACGTGGTCGCCCACCTTCAGGTCTGCGTCGAGAGCATCCCATGGGTGCGGAGTGAGCTGCTTCAAGCCGAGAGCGATGCGCTTCTTCTCATCGTCGAAGTCGAGAATAACGACATTGATTTTCTGGTCGAGAGCAACAACCTCGTGCGGATCGCTTACGCGGCCCCAAGAAAGGTCTGTGATGTGGATGAGTCCGTCAACACCGCCGAGGTCAACGAATACTCCGTAAGAAGTGATGTTCTTAACAGTTCCTTCGAGAATCTGACCCTTTTCGAGCTTGCTGATGATTTCTTTCTTCTGTGCTTCCAACTCAGCCTCGATGAGAGCCTTGTGAGAAACAACTACGTTGCGGAACTCCTGGTTGATTTTAACAACCTTGAACTCCATTGTCTTGCCTACGAATACGTCGTAGTCGCGTATAGGATGAACGTCAATCTGGCTTCCTGGAAGGAATGCTTCGATGCCGAATACATCAACAATCATACCACCCTTAGTGCGGCACTTGATGTAACCCTGTATAATCTCGTTGTTGTCGAGAGCTGCGTTAACGCGCTCCCAGCTCTTGCTGAGGCGAGCCTTCTTGTGAGAAAGAACCAACTGGCCCTTGCGGTCTTCCTGGTTTTCTACGTAAACCTCCACGGTATCGCCGATCTTCAGTTCCGGATTGTAACGGAATTCTGAAGCAGGGATGATACCATCGCTCTTGTAACCGATATTGACAACAACTTCTTTCTTGTCAACAGAGATTACAGTTCCTTCAACAACCTGATGCTCTGATACTTTGTTGAGGGTTTCGTCATAGGCCTTTTCAAGGTCTGTTTTGCTGACGTTTGCATTACTTCCGTTCTCAAACTCTTCCCAATTGAAGTCTGCCAACGGCTGTACGTTCTTTAAATCTGACATAATTAAAAATTAAATTTTGAAATTAATAAAGTTTGACTTTATGTTTATTGCACGGCAAATATTGCCGAATGCGGGCGCAAAGATACGAATAATATTCTGTAAATCAATAAGAAACGGCTCGAAAACCGTTTCTTATATTATTGCGTTTATGTATTATTAACATTTCTTAGCCCAAGTATTTCATAAGTATTTTGGCGTTGCCCGAATCGCGCAACTTCGCGATACTCTTTTCCCTGATTTGGCGGACGCGCTCACGGGTCAGTCCGAGCTGGTCTCCAATCTCCTCAAGTCCTTTCTCGTGGCAGCCTATTCCGAAGCATTCGCGTATGATGGTTATCTCTCGATCCTTCAGCACCTTCTTCAGCACCGAGTTCAGTTCCTGAGCCATACTCTCATGATCCACCTGCTTGTCTGTACGGCTGTCGTCGCCACTTGGCATCACGTCGAGCATACAGTTGTCCTCGCCGTCTTGGAAAGGTGCGTCGATAGACACGTGATGACCGTCGGCCATGAGGCTCTGACCAATCTTTTCCTCGTCGATTTTGGTTGCGTCTGCAAGCTCAGACACCGACGGATGGCGCTGGTGTTCCTGCTCGAATTTGCTTATTTCGTGAGTAATCTTATTGAGCGAACCCACCTGATTCAATGGCAGGCGCACAATGCGGCTTTGCTCTGCGATAGCTTGCAGGATGCTTTGGCGAATCCACCACACGGCATAAGAAATGAACTTAAATCCGCGGGTCTCGTCAAATTTCTGCGCAGCCTTTATCAAACCGATGTTTCCTTCATCGATAAGGTCGGTCAACGTAAGTCCCTGATGCTGATACTGCTTGGCTACAGATACAACAAAACGCAGATTGGCAGTTACCAATTTGTCCTTAGCCCGTTCTCCTTCTGGTCCGCCTTTCTTTATTTTCTGTGCAAGTTCAATTTCTTCATCGATAGAAATCAAAGGCGCGCGTCCAATCTCAACAAGGTATTTATCTAATGCTTCACTGGAACGGTTGGTTATGCTTTTCTGAATTTTAAGTTGTCTCATGTTTTATCCTAAAACGTTCTAAATATCTGAAATACAAGCTTTTATTCCCTTATAGGGCAATAATCGCCTGCAAAATTACTAAAAAATAATGATATAATGTGTAAGAAAAGCGGATTTGTTGATGTTAAATAATTGTAAAAAAGAGACTAAAAGAGACACAGCCCCCCTCTAATCCCCCCAAGGGGGGAGGATACAAACGGTAAGAGGTGTGAGGTAAAAGGCAGAAGGTAAGAGGTTAGAGGTAAGAGAATAGCGGCATAAAGAGTGTGCCGAATAAGCGAATTTATGAGGCGGCTCAGTAATCGAGCCCGAATTACTCGAGTACTAAGCCCAAAATACTTGAGTAATCAAACCCGAATTACTCGAGTACTAAGCCCGAAATACTCGAGTACTAAAGCCGGATTACTCGAGTACTGAGCCATAGTACTATGCTAAATCAAAAAGAACTTGCGGTATTCGCTCTCAAAATTAGGCGTGAAAACGCCCTTTCCGATGTTCTCTATTATCTCGTTTCTGCTCCAGAAGCGGCCGGTGTCAAGCTCTTGCGCGTTGGGGCGGATGTCGCCGTCGTATGTTGTCCGGAACACGTTTATCAGTTCTTTCTCCACCTTGCTCTCGAAGACGTAGCGTCCCAAAGGCTCAGGTACGAAGTCGGTTATTCCGATTTCCTCTTCTACCTCACGTTTCAAAGCCTCTGCGATGCCCTCTCCGTAGCTCACGTGTCCGCCTGTTGCCGTGTCCCATTTGCCCGGTTGGATGTCCTTCCAGTCGGGGCGTTTCTGCAAGTATAGCTCACCACGGCTGTTGAACACGTGCAGATGCACCACCGGATGCAATATCTTGCTGCCGCTATGCGCCGTCTTGCGGTCTATGCAGCCCGTTACGTTGCCGTTTTCATCGGTTACAGGCAGCAACTCTTTTGGATTATCCATCTGTAAAACTATTTTTGTTCTTTTCCGTGTTATTCCTTATTCCGACACCCACACGAAGCAGTCGCCGAACACTTTATCTAAACAGGTTGGGCGGTTCTTGAATATTCCGAACAGCGCACTGCCGCTTCCGCTCATCTGTGCGTATAGTGCGCCCTCGTGATAGAGCCTGTCTTTGATGTCTTTCAGGGTAGGATGCTTTGCGAATACCGGTTCCTCAAAATCGTTAACAAGCTCTTCGCGCCACGTGCTTATAGGTTGGAGAACGATGTCGCGGCAGCATTTCGCAGGCTTCTTCGGCGTTATCGATGCATAGGCCTCGGCTGTAGAGACGGCGATATCGGGCTTTACGATAGCAATGAAATAATCGTCCAATCCTTCCGATCCGTCATTTATCGGCGACAGGACCTCGCCTTTTCCCGTGGCAAATGCCGGTTCGGCCGTGATGAAGAATGCACAGTCGGAGCCTAACATGGCCGCATAGCGTTCCATTTCGGCGTTGCCCATGTTCAGTCGGAAACGCTCGTCGAGCAGTCTTATCATATATGCGGCATCGGCAGACCCACCTCCGAGACCCGCCTGTTGCGGTATCCGCTTGTACAGGTGAGTGTGGATGCGGGGCAGTTGGAAGTCTTTGGCTATCAGGTTGTAAGCCCTCGTAATCAGATTCTTGCGCTCGTCGCAGTCAACCTCCGTACCCGTTACCTTCAGGTCGCATGGGTATTCCGATGGAAACTGCTCGTCCATCTTCTTTATCTCGAGTGCGTCGCAGAGGGGGATGGGGTAGAACACTGTCTCGATGTCGTGGAACCCGTCTTCGCGTTTAGCGACGATGTTCAGTCCGAGGTTTATCTTGCAGCATGGAAATGTAATCATAATCTTTGTCTGTTACGTTTATATTACTGTTACAAAAATATGCAAATTCTTTTATTCCTCAAGCAAAAACGGCCGTTTTTCTCACCGCCTTACGATGAAATATCCCAGTCTGTGAGTCTGTCCTTTCTTGTTCAGGCTGCGCACGATGTATATGCCGTTCTTGATGTCGGCGATGTTTGCGCTTCCGTTTTTGCATGGACGCGTGTCTACGACATTTCCCTGTACGGTCTCGATGGTTATGTAATCAGCGTCGAGGATGTTGCCGTTCTTGGGCAGTCGGAGCGTCTTTCCGTCGTGCTTCAGATTGTTTTTCGTGTTCGGGACGGCGTTTTGGTAGTTCTGCACGGCCTCGCTCTCGTTGCCGTAGCGGTCCATTGCTGTTACCGCGTAGAAGCGTTCTTGGTCTGTTCCTATCACGAGCGACTTCCTTTCCACCCTTTGTGCCACGAGATTGCGTGCGTCGTTCACGTCGACGGGATATTCGCGTGAGCTATATATATTATAATAAGGTGTACTGCCCGACCATTCCAATCGCGTACTTCCGCCGTATTCCACACGCAAAGACTTCGGTGCTGCGGGCCGTTTCGCCCCCATCCATGTCATTGGCGGAACGAGGGCGGGATATTGGTTGATGTATTCCGTTACGTAATCGTACAGCCCCTTCGTGTTGTCGGTGAAGAATTTGCTTCTGAAAAAGGCGTGTCCCAGTCCGATTTGGCGCAGGAAGTGCATTTCGCGCGTTATGTCGCCGAGCTGCCATTTGCCCTCCCTCGGGTCGAGAAAATAAATGCCAAGTCCCGGAACCACAGTCTTGCCGTAGCTGCCTTCGCTCCAGTTGATTGCGAAGGGATAGAACTGGTTGTTGCGGAAGTACATCATCGGGTAGAGCTGGTCCATCAGTCCGTCGCGCAGCCAGCCTTGCGCGTCTTGGCAAACTTTGTCGTAGGCATTCCATCCGTTAGAGGAATAGCGCGTCAGGTCGCAGAATTTGCCTATCGGCGAGCAACTCATCTTCACCCACGGCTTCTCGCTTTTCACGGCATCGTGCGTGGCCCTCACAATGCGGGTGATGTATTCTCGGCCCTGATAGCGCGGAACGGTGATGCGCCATGTCTCCGGATAGCGTATGTAGTCAAGGTGTATGCCGTCCACGTCATATCGTCTCACGATTTCCCGGCATAGTTTTGCGATATATTCAGCCGTGCCGTCGGCCTCCGGGTTCATAAATCCCTCGTCGCCAATCCGCTTTAGCAGGCGTGGCTGTGTGCGTCGCAGGTTGCGGCATCCGGCTCCGTTCCATTTTCCTATCGGTATCGTTACGACCCAGGCGTGACATTCCATGCCCCGTTTGTGGCACTCCTCGATGGCGAAACGAAGTGCGTCGTAGCCCGGCGACACGCCCGGATTGCCCGACAGGCAACCGTCGAACGGCTCAAAGTCAGACGGATAAATCATAGTGGCACGTACACGGGTTTGTATGAGCACGGTGTTTATGTTCGCCTTCTTTAACTTATCGAGGATGTCCGTCAGTTCCTTCTTCTGTTTTGCAATGCCCGATTCGGTGCGGGCGTAGGAGTGTGGCCAGTCGATACCGCCTATTGTGGTGAGCCAAACCGCCCTTACCTCGTATTTGGGATGCTGATAGATTGTAGGGGATTGTGTCGCTTGGCATAACGGAATATTGGTCCAAGCGAATAGAAAAGATAATAAAATGAATGTAGTTGCCTTCTTCATTATTTACAATATTTCTTACAAAGGTATGAAAAGTTTTCCTTATTCCAAAATTTTGCACTACCTTTGCATAAGATAAACTGCACTCGGCAAATTTAGAATACATTCTCTTTGCGCTCGTTTGCATTATCTTTGCCACAGATATTTACATAATAAGATGATAACGTTTACCATATCTTTAATAGCTTTAGTGTTAGGCTATTTACTTTACGGACGTTTCGTAGAGCGCATTATTTCGCCCGATGACCGTGTTACCCCTGCAGTGTCGAAGAACGATGGAGTGGATTTCATCGTGCTGCCAAACTGGAAAGTTTTCATGATTCAGTTTCTGAATATCGCCGGAACAGGTCCGATTTTCGGTGCGATAATGGGTGCTAAGTTCGGTCCTGCGGCCTATCTGTGGATAGTCTTCGGCTGTATCTTCGCCGGTGCGGTGCACGATTATCTAAGCGGAATGCTTTCTATCCGCAACGACGGAGTGGGCTTGCCCGAGCTTGTGGGTAAGTATCTCGGCAATACGGCAAAGACCATCATGCTCGTTTTCTCTGTCTTGCTGCTCGTTCTCGTTGGTTCGGTGTTCGTTTACAGTCCCGCCGAGATTCTGAAAGGCCTTTGGGGCGATTTCGGAATGTGGATAATCATAATCTTTGTTTATTATGTTTTTGCCACGATGTTGCCTGTCGACAAGATTATCGGTAAGATTTATCCGCTCTTTGCCTTCTCTCTTCTCTTCATGGCGCTGGCTCTTCTCGTGTGTCTTTACATCAAGATGCCTCAGTTGCCCGAACTTTGGGACGGTATTGGCAATATGGGCGCGGAACATTTTGGCATGACCGACAACATATTCCCCTGCCTGTTTATCACCGTTGCCTGTGGAGCCATAAGCGGATTCCACGCAACGCAAAGTCCGTTGATGGCCCGTTGCGTGAAGAGCGAGAAGATGGGGCGTCCCGTTTTCTATGGAGCTATGATTACCGAAGGTGTGGTCGCGCTTGTTTGGGCAACCGTTTCGATGTACTTCTTCTATAATGCCGGCACTCCGGGTTATGAGATTTTGGCCGGTGTAACCGATGGGGCGAAGACCTCAGCGCCGTCTGTTGTCAACATCATCTGCAACGATTGGCTTGGCGTGGTAGGCGGAATACTCGCTTTGCTTGGTGTCGTGGCAGCTCCGATAACGAGTGGAGACACCGCTTTCCGTGGCGCACGACTGATTATCGCCGACTTCCTGCACATTGAGCAGAAGTCCATTGGCCGCCGGTTGGCTATCTGTGTGCCGATGTTTGTAGCTTCTATATTGTTCCTTTTGTGGCAGGTGAAGAACCCCGACGGCTTTAATGTTGTTTGGCAGTACTTCGGCTGGGCCAACCAGACACTTGCCGTCATCACGCTGTGGACTCTTACGTCCTATCTCGTCCGTGAAAACAAACCCTATTTGATTACGCTTATCCCCGCACTCTTTATGACTGCGGTGTGCAGTACGTTCCTTTTTGTCTCGAAACAGGCGTTCGGGTTCGATGCGGTCGTGGCCTATCCGTTGGGCGGAGGCGTAACATTGGCTGCGCTGATATGGTTCGTTGTATGGTTCAGGAGTAGGGTTGACGGGTAGACAAGTTGACAGAAAATCTATACCTTATTATATATATATAAGGGGCTGAAGACAATGATTTTTTAACCATAATACATTTATAGTATGAAGAAGAAACTGACATTGCTTTTCGTCGCATTGATGATGGTTGTTGCCGCAAATGCGCAGTTCCAAGAGGGAAAGGGCTATTTGGGAGCCTCTCTTACAGGACTTGACATGAGTTATAGTGGTGCTGAAAAGTTCAATCTTGGCATAGAGGCTAAGGGTGGATACCTTATTGCCGATAACCTGATGCTTTTAGGTATGGCGTCGTATGAGCACAGTGGCAACGACGAAGTGGCCGACCGCGTCTCTGCCGGTGTCGGCGCGCGCTATTATATCATTCAGAATGGATTGTACCTCGGGGTCAACGGCAAGCTGATTCACGCCAACCACGACTACAACGACGTGATGCCGGGACTCGAAATGGGCTACGCCTTCTTCATCAACCGCTCTGTAACGATAGAACCGGCAATCTATTACGACCAGTCGTTCAAGAATCATAGCGATTACTCCAAGATTGGATTTAAGGTCGGTGTGGGCATTTATCTCTTCGACGATTAATGACAAACCGTTATCCTTCGCAGTTGCTCGAAAAGGCTGTTGGCGAGTTTGCCAAGCTGCCGGGTGTGGGGCGCAAGACCGCGCTCCGCTTGGTTTTGCATCTGTTGAGGCAAGACAGTGAAGCGGTCGGCGAGTTTGCGGATGCGGTGGTACGTGTACGGCGTGACATCAAGTATTGCCGTGTGTGTCATAACATCTCCGACGACGAGGTCTGCCCTATATGTGCGGACCCTCGCCGCGACTCTTCCACGATCTGCGTCGTCGAGAATATCCGCGACGTGATGGCCATAGAGAACACCCAACAGTATCACGGGCTGTATCATGTGCTGGGCGGAATCATCTCGCCGATGGACGGAATTGGGCCGGCCGACTTGGAGATTGACTCGCTTGTAGACCGTGTCAAGGATGGCGTTGACGAAGTGATATTAGCTTTGGCGAGTACGATGGAGGGCGATACTACCAACTTCTATATATCACGCAAGCTCGCTCCGACGGGCGTAAAGCTCAGCGTCATAGCCAGGGGCATATCCGTTGGCGACGAATTAGAATATACTGACGAGGTAACGCTTGGCAGAAGTATTATTAACCGCACCCCATTAAACAACTAAGACATAAAAAATGCGAAGGACGAGGAATATTCTCATGTGCGAAATGGCGGGCTTTCTGCTCATTGCACTGCTTATCATAGTACTGTTCGAGACAGGAATGGTCGAACCCGGAGGATGGTTCGACTGCGGAAACGCCGTTTTCGTTTCCGCATTTGTCATGGAAATGATTACCATCAGTTTCATTCCGTTAGCCCTTTACCTGTTCAAAATCCGCCGCATAGCACGCTATCTTACCGCAGACCCCGCCGCCGCGCCATCCCGCTTGCTGTGGCTTGGCACGCTGCGCATGATGATGTTGTGCGTCCCGTTGGTTCTCGACACATTGTTCTATTACCAGTTCGGACTCGCCGTGTCATTCGGCTATATGGCCATCATCCTGTTCCTGTGCCTTTTCATGATATATCCATCGTTGGGACGGTGCCTGTATGAAACCACCGATAACACGCAGAAACCGTGAAACTAAGTGTTGTCATAGTAAGCTATAATGTAAGATACTACCTCGAACAGTGTCTTTATTCCCTCCGGCGCAGTCTCAACGGTGTCGAATCCGAAGTTTTTGTCATCGACAACCATTCGCGCGACAACTCTGTAGGGTATCTTAAAGAGCGTTTTCCCGAAGTGAAGTTCATCGCTTCCGCCCACAATCTTGGTTTTGCGAGGGCCAACAATATCGCCATAAAGCAAAGTTCGGGCGACTATGTGCTGCTCCTCAATCCTGATACTATAGTGGGAGAGGACACTATCCGGCACAGTCTCGCCTTCATGGATGCCCATCCCGATGCCGGCAGTTTGGGCGTGCAGATGCTCAAGAGCGACGGAACAAGCGCGATGGAGTCGCGTCGCGGACTGCCCACCCCCATGACAGCGTTCTACAAGATGATAGGTCTGTGCAAGTATTTCCCGCGCCACCGCAAGTTTGGGAAGTATTATATGAGTTGTCTCCCCTGGGATAAGCCGGTTGAAATAGATGTTGTGAGCGGAGCCTACTGCCTCTTGCGCCGCCGCGTGCTCGACGAAGTGGGACTCCTTGACGAAGACTTCTTTATGTATGGCGAGGATATTGATCTCTCTTACCGTATTCTTAAAGGAGACTACCACAACTGGTATCTGCCATACCGCATCCTTCATTACAAGGGCGAGAGCACCCATAAGTCATCTTTCCGCTATGTTCACGTGTTCTACGAGGCCATGCTCATCTTCTTCCGTAAGCACTACGGCCATCTCAGCCTGCTCCTCAGTATACCGATAAAGCTCGCTATCTATATCAAAGCTGTCTTCGCTCTCGTTAGAATGCTCTATTCCAAGATGCGCAAGTCGTTAGGCTTCAGTTCCATCCGGCCTCGCAAGGCTGCCGACTACGTATTTATCGGCCCGCAGAAGTCGATGGAACACTGTCGCAAGATTGCCGACATCAACGGTCTGTCTGCCTCATTCTATATCGCCGATGCCGACAGCAAGCCCGACGGTCACCTCGGTTTGGTTACGGGAAAGCCTGACCGCATCACCTATATAATATATGATGTAGAGGCATACAGCTATGACATGATATTCGAGTTGTTCTCCCGATGTCCCATGCGCAACGTCTTCATAGGCACTTATAGTCGCCGGACGGGCAAAATCATTACCGAGAGCGACGTCATCTCCTTAATATAATATCAGCCTATGGATATAGAGAATGCCGACATCAGGCTCAGAGCTATGGAGCCGGAAGACCTTGATTTGCTTTATCATATTGAGAACGACGAGACGATATGGAGCGCAGGAACCACCAACGTGCCGTATTCCCGATATGTCTTGCGCGACTATATGGCTTCTGTAACAAACGATATTTATGCAGACAAGCAGCTCCGTCTGATAATAGAGACCGTGGCCGATGAGCCGGAAACAGTGGGTATTGTAGACCTTGTCAACTTCGATCCGCGTCATCTGCGTGCCGAGGTGGGCATCGTGATAAAGCGCGGATATCGGGGGAGGGGATATGGCGTGCGCACACTTACCGCTTTGATGGCTTACGCCCGAAATACGCTCAATATGCATCAGCTCTACGCCTGTTCGGATATTAATAATAAAGTGGCGATACGTATGTTCACGGAGGCCGGATTCCGACAGACTGCAGAGCTGTCAGATTGGCTACTTTGCCCGAATGGATACGTAAAAGCGGCACTATTGCAATATTTTTTGTAAAAAAAGCCCGTATAGTTTTGGTTGAATCAGAAAAAAGTTATACCTTTGCAACCGCAAAAGTCAGAGGACAACATTATGGTGCGTTAGTTCAGCTGGTTAGAATACATGCCTGTCACGCATGGGGTCACGGGTTCGAGTCCCGTACGCACCGCAGAAAGGAATCCGGATTAGGGTTTCTTTTTTTTGTTTATTTGCGGAATGTTCTCTTAGTCGTCTCTAAATGTTTACGGGGCACTATTTTATCGTCATGCTGATAAGCAACTTCATTGTGTTGGCAGAAAAGCACTTTAGCAACGGACGCATCGATTGCGTGATAGAGACTCTTCTATACATATATATAATAGAGTTCAAGCTTAACGGCAGTGCGAAGGAGGCCCTTCTGCAGATACAGGACAAGGGTTATGCTACACCGTATATGGCGAAAGGCAAGAAGGTTGTTTGTCTGGGTGTCAACTTTTCGTCGGAAACGGGTACAATAGAAGGGTATGAAGTGGAATAGAAAAGAGTTTTAATGAGTTCTTTTCTTTGTTCTGATCTGGCTTTAAACGTTGCCTTTTTGCTTCGTGAGAAGTCCGTTAAATGAAAAAATATGCGTGTATTTGTTTTTTTTAACACCGAATATGTCATGTAATATCCCTATTTTGTTAATTTTGCATCACAAACAATTGAAACAAGAAAACTATAATTAATATTTGATAATAATTAATCTATTTAAAACAATAAAATTATGAAGAAAATTTTTACTCTTATTGCTGTCGCGTTGTTAGGGGGGGCAGTTAGTGTTAACGCACAAGGTACTTATGCTGTTGCAGAAGGTGAAACCTTTACTGCTGGTCAGAATATAACATCTGTAACGGATGCAACTCTTACATTAAATAGTTCGGGTGGAACTTACAATGCAGGAAAAAAAGTGCAAAATTGGGTCGAAGCTGATTTTGTAGCCTATACAACAGGTACTGTAAATGGTAAACTTGTTTCTAACGATGCTCCTACTGGTTGTGTTTATATAATTAAAACAGTAAAAGCAGGGCAAGTAACTGTTGGTGTTCAGCTTTCTCCAGATAAGGGTTTTCATATTTTAGATAAGGATTTTGCAGAGGTAACAGGATATTCATATAACCTCCCCGCTTCTGCAGACGCAACAGAATCACAGGTTATGACTACAAATGCTAAAGGAGAGGCAATCATTCCTGCAGATGGAGCAAAATCAAATGGTACAGTAACCTTTAATGTAGCAGCAAATGGAACTTATTATGTTTTTGCCGCAGGTACAAAAATGGGATTCTTCGGATTTAAGTATACTGTAACTAACGGTATTAACAATATAGCAACGGATGCATTCAACGCCAATGCTCCTATCTATAACCTCGCAGGCCAGCAGGTGTCTAAGGACTTCAAGGGCGTTTGCATCCAAAACGGCAAGAAGTTCATCAACAAGTAAGAACAAAATTGCGAAAGCAATATGACGAGTAGGAACTCTGTTCCGAAATAAAAAACAGGCATAAGGAATAATGTAGCAGCAGTGAGGACATCGATGATGTTGCTTATTCCTTATGCTTTTCTGTGAAAACAGAAAAATACCATGAAATGAAACATCTACTGAGCGACCTAAAATATTACGAACTAAGAAACGTATATCAGTCTGCTTATACATAACATTAAAGGAAGAAACAAACTGAAACCAATATATAAAACATTGATAGAGTGATGCGAATGTGAAATGACGATTAAGCATTGGCAATTCTATATAAATTAATTTAATAACTAATAAAACAAACAAACTATGTCTGGTAATTTGAAAACTTTTCGAATTGCGCTCGTAATGTTCTTTATCCTTATCGGGGGGGGCATTGTATCAGCGCAGACAATCAAAGGAAATGTTAAGGACTCGACCGGTGAACCTATCATCGGAGCGACAGTCCAGGAGAAGGGCGGACAAGGTGGTGCTGTGACCGACCTTGACGGTAACTTCTCACTCAATCTTACCGCCAGCAAGCAACTCACCATCTCATACGTTGGTATGAAGACTAAGGTTGTGAACGCTGCGGGAAAGAGCAGTCTGAACATCGTTCTTGAGGACGACGCTACCTCGCTGAACGACGTTGTCGTAATCGGTTACGGTTCTGTTCGTAAGAAAGACCTCACCGGTTCTGTGGCAACAGTAAACAGCGAAGCCCTGCAGGCAGTGCCTGTGGCATCGGCTTCTGAGGCACTTACCGGTAAGATGGCCGGTGTGCAGGTAACGACCACAGAGGGTTCGCCTGACGCAGAGGTTAAGATCCGCGTGCGTGGTGGTGGTTCTATCACCCAGAGTAACGACCCGCTTTATATCGTCGACGGCTTCCCTGTTGAGAGCATTGGCGATATTCCTGCAAGCGACATCGAAGACATCACAGTATTGAAGGACGCTTCTTCTACCGCTATTTACGGTAGCCGTGGTGCAAACGGTGTTATCCTCGTTACAACAAAGAGCGGTAAGAGCGGCAAGGTGAACGTTTCTTACAATGCTTATTATAGCTGGAAGAGCATAGCAAAGACTATGGATGTGCTATCTCCATACGACTACGCAAAGTGGCAGTATGAGTTGGCTCTGCTCAATAATCCTAATGACATATCTTCTTATACAGACTTCTTCGGCAACTATCGTGATTTGGATATGTATCAGAATGTTGCCGCAAACGACTGGCAGGACATCGTTTACGGTCGCACAGGCCACACATTCAACCAGAGTTTGAATATTACCGGTGGCTCTGAGACAGTGAAATATGCATTCAGCTACGCTCACATGAACGACAAGGCCATTCAGATTGGTTCTAACTTCAAACGCGATAACTTCAGCTTGAAGTTGAACACGAAGCCAACCAAGAATACAACCCTCGACTTCCAGGTACGCTACAGCGATACAGATATCCGCGGTGGTGGTGCAAACGACGCTACTGGTGCATACGACACAGACCGTCGTCTGAAATATGCGCTTATCTATACTCCAGTGCCATTGGCTAACCTCGACGCAAGTGCAGGTGCTGATGACGATGACCTCGGAAACCTTTACAACCCGGTTGTTTCTCAGTATGATAACGACCGCAAGAAGGAACGTAAGCAATTGAATTTTGCCGGTGCTTTCGGTTGGGAAATTTTCAAGAACTTCAAGGTTAAGGCTGAGTTGGGTTATGACGATTATAATATGTATGACCAGCGCTTCTTCGGTACTACAACGTATCAGGCAAGAAACCAGTACTCTGACTATCCAGGCCAGCCGGGTATCACACTCGACGACACAAACCGTCACCGTTTCCGTTCAACCAACACCATCAGCTATGACTTCAAGAAGCTCTTCAAGAGCGACAAGCACAGCTTGAACTGGATGGTTGGTCACGAATATGTGATAACAAAGCAGAGAGTACACTCTGATGAGATTCACGGTTTCCCGACAGACTTCGACTCAAACACAGCATGGAAGCTGACAGGACAGGGCAAACCGCTGAAGGTGAACGATATTTACAATGCAGACGACAAGCTGCTCTCTTTCTTTACCCGTGCTAACTATAACTTCATGGACAAGTATTTGCTGAGCGTTACGTTCCGTGCCGATGCTTCTTCTAAGTTCTCCGAGGACAACCGTTGGGGTTACTTCCCATCAGCAGCGCTGGCTTGGCGTATCTCTTCTGAGAAGTTCATGGCCGGTACACACTCATGGTTGGACGACTTGAAGCTACGTTTCAGCTACGGTACAGCAGGTAACAACAATATTCCTACAGGTCAGTTGAGCCAGGAATATGCTGCTCTTACAGGTTCAGGCGCACTCTGGGTGAACGGTTTCGACACTATGTGGGCACCTTCTAAGATGATGGCTAACCCTGATTTGAAGTGGGAGACGACCATCACACGTAACATCGGTCTCGACTTCACGCTCTTCCGCGGTAAGTTGAATGGTAGCATTGAGGCTTATTTGAACACGACAAAAGACCTTCTTATCAAGTTCCCTGTAAGCGGAACAGGTTATGACAGCCAGTATCGCAACATGGGTAAGACCGAGAACAAGGGTCTTGAGGCCAGCTTCACATGGCATGCTATAGACAAGAAGAACTGGGGTGTCGATTTCAATGGTAACATCGGTTTCAACAAGAATAAGATTAAGGACCTCGGAGGTATGACCGATTTCGGTGCAGAAACACGTTGGGCTTCTTCTGAAATAGGCGAAGAGTACGTGATTGCTGTAGGCGGTTCGGTAGGTCAGATTCGCGGTTACAGATGCGCAGGCCGCTATGAAGTAGATGACTTCAAGGGCTACAACGCATCAACAGGACTTTGGGAACTGAAAGACGGTGTAGCAGATGCTTCTGCTGTAGTTGGAACAATACGTCCGGGTTCGCTCAAGCTCGTTGATATGCCATCAGAAGAAGACGGCAGCGGCAACGGCACTATCGGCGAAGAAGATAAGACTATCATCGGTGACGTGAATCCGGATTTCACAGGAGGTTTCGGAATCAACGCACGTGCATACGGCTTTGACCTCAGCGCAAACTTCAACTTCAGCGTAGGCGGACAGGTTTACAACGCCAACAAGATTGAAGGAACATCAACAGGTAAGTATCAGTATCGTAATATGTACGACGTAATGGGTGACGGCAAGCGCTGGACCAACCTCAATCCGGACGGTACACTTTGCAACGATCCTGCTAAACTTGCAGAGATGAATGCCAACACCACAATGTGGTCGCCATACATGAAGCAGATGGTTCTCACAGACTGGGCTATCGAGGACGCTTCTTATCTGCGTCTCAACACCCTGACTTTGGGTTACACATTGCCACAGACACTTACAAAGCGTGTGGGCATCAACAGCTTGCGCTTCTACTGCACGGCTTACAACGTATTCTGTATTACAGGCTATGACGGCTTCGATCCTGAGTCAGACTGTATCCGCAAGAGCGGTCAGGAGAGCCTTACACCGGGTTGCGACTATTCAGGTTATCCACGTAGCCGCCAGTTCGTAGTTGGTCTAAACTTGAATTTCTAATCAAACAAATAAGACTTTTAAGCAATGAAAAATTATATAAAGTTATCCATTATGTCATTGTCGCTTGCCGGTCTTATGACTTCCTGCGACATGGACGCACCTACTCAGTCAACTCTTGATGAGAGTTCTGTGTTCTCACAGTATTCTCTTGCCGAGTCTGAGATCATGTCTATCCACGTTTCCTTCGGTGAAACAAACTCTTATCGTGGACGTTTCCTGCCTTTCTACGGACTGAATACTGACCTCGAGACAGGTAGCGGAACGCAGCCGTCATACAGCAAGGCGATGTCTTATGACGACAAGGCTTCTCTTTGGGCATACAATACTTTGCCTACAAACGGGCAGATGAACACGGAGAACAACGCATATTCAAAGTTCTATGAGGGCATTGAGCGTGCTAACCTCGCCATTAAGGGTATCCGTCAGTATGGTAATGTAGAGAACAATAAGGATATGGCGCAGCTCCTCGGTGAGGCACTCACACTGCGTGCACTCATCTATAACGACCTTATCAAGGCATGGGGTGACGTTCCTGCACGTTTCGAGCCGAACAATCCTTCGAACGTTTATATGGGACGCTCAAACCGCGACGTTATCTACAAGCAGGTACTTGCCGACTTGAAAGAGGCTGAGGACTATTGCTATTGGCCAAACGAAAGTCCTATCACTGCAAGCACAGAGCGTGTGAGCAAGTCGTTCGTGAAAGGTCTTCGTGCCCGTATGGCACTCTATGCAGGCGGTTACGGCTTGCGTGGTGACGGCTATCGCAAGAGCAATGATCCTGAATTGGCTACGGATAAGATGTATCAGATAGCTAAAGAGGAATGCCTTGACATCATCAACAGCCATCGTAACGAGCTTGGTGCATTCAAAGACAACTTCACAAAGCTCTGTGAGGACAACGTAACTGCAGGTGGCGAGTCGTTGTGGGAAATCCCGTTCTCTTCTGGTCGTGGTCGTGTGCTCTACACATACGGTATCAAACACCAGAAGGCAGACCAGTACACAAGTCAGGCACAGGGTGGTGTAAACGGTCCGATGCCATATCTTTATTATGACTATGACGTAGAGGATGTACGCCGTGACATCACTTGTATACCTTACGAGTGGGGTAATCTTGAGAACGGAAAGTCAAAGCAGGAACTCCGCGGAATTAATAAGTGGTGCTTTGGTAAGCTCCGTTACGAATGGATGAAGCCGGAACGTGCCCAGAACCTCGGTGCTAATGACGACGGTATCAACTGGCAGTATATGCGTTTGGCTGACGTGTATCTGATGGCAGCAGAGGCTGTGAACGCTATCGACGGCCCGCAGGCAGCTTGGCAGTATATGAAGCCGGTTCTTGACCGTGCTCTTCCGGCAGCAAAGGTTGCAGCATTGCAGGCTAAGTACACAGCAAGCAAGGATGCTTTCTTCGAGGGAGTTGTTGAGCAGCGTGCTTTCGAGCTTGCAGGAGAGATGCTCCGTAAGGCTGACCTCGTGCGTTGGGGTATCATCGATACTAAGATGGCAGAGGCTAAGCAGAAGCTCATTCAGCTTGCAAACCGTCAGGGTGCATACGCAGACCTGCCTTCAAAACTCTATTACAAGACTGCTGACGATGGCGAGACAATCTTGGTTTATGGTCTGAACCATGGTGATACAGATGAAGCAGGAGCAGCGCTCTCTTCTGAAGGCTACCATTCTACAAAGTGGTTCTTCGATGAGAAGACTAATGCAAGCATTATCACAGACGACTATATCAATGGCCTTTACGTGAACACTCCGAGTCTGAACTGCCTGTGGCCTATCTGGCAGACCTTCATCGACAAGAGCAACGCTATGCTTAACAATGACGGTAACTACGGTCAGCTTAGTGATTAACAAAACAATTATTTCAGAATAGAATCATGAAAAGAATAATCATAAATGCTTGTATGTTAGGGATGGGACTCCTGTCCCTGACATCTTGCGACGACGCAATGGATGAGATAACAAGTACGCTCTTTGACCGTAACTTCTCACCTGTGAACTTCGAAGCAAAAAGTGTAACAAAGGAAAGCGCAAACCTCCAGTGGACTCCTGCATCAGGAGCTACAAGCTATGTACTCGAAATATTTCAGGACGATAGCTTGAAGTTTGAGGGCGATGCCACATTGCATTTCGAGGGATTGACCGATGAGGATATTCCATTTGCTGTGGATGGCTTGATTTACGACACAAAATATTCTGCCCGTGTGATGGCTATTGACGAGAACGACGAAAGCCGTAATTCAAAGTGGAGTGAGGTATATTTCCGCACCAACGCACAACAGATATTCAAGGACATCCAAAACTCAGACATCGGCGACCGTAACGTAGTGATGAACTGGCCGGCAGGCGAGGGCGTAACACGTATTGAGGTACGCTATACGGCAGATGACGGAACTGTTACCACTGTTGTAAAGCATGATCTCACAGCCGAGGAAATAGAGAACGGACAAGCACTCATCGAGGGACTTGAGCCTTCTACAAAGTATCAGGTGCTTCTCTACAACGGTGAGAAAGAGCGCGGTAGCAAGATTTTCACAACTATCGCCGACCTGAATGGTGCTACAATAGTACGTGCGAGCGACGATTTGAAAACTCTGCTTTCTGAAGCTGCCGACGGACAGGTGTTTGCTTTGCTGCCTGGTACATTCCAGATTTCTGGAACTGAGGGCGGAACAAGTGCTGTGGCTATCACTAAGAATATTGAGATTAAGGGTGTCTATCCGACAGAGCAGCCTGTTATTCAAGGTCGTTTCGAGATTAATGGTGGCGCGTCTGTTGTAATAGATAACATTATCCTCGATGGTTCTACAAACGAAACAACTGATCAAGCATTCAATTTCAAGGACGAAACACAGTATGGCAAGCTCGTTGTTAGCAACTCAGAGATCAAGAATTTTGGTAAGGGCGTGTACTATGTTAACGTAGCTGCAACTATCGGTGAACTTACTTTCCGCAACTGTCTCATCCACGATATCGTGTGCGATGGTGGTGATATGTTCGACTGCCGTAAGGGACGCATTGATGCGTTGAACTTCATCGGATGTACAATTTATAACAGCTGTGCCGCACGCGACATGATACGTATGGATGACGCTTCTGCACTTGGTGGCACTCCGGTGATAACTGTTGACAAGTGTACTATCAATGGCGTATGTAACAGTTCGAGCAAACGTCTGTTGTATGTGCGTTATGTAGGCAACGTGATTAACTTTACGAACAACATAGTATCTAATACCAACGGTATTTGGTCGAACCAGTCGAAGACTTCTGAGCCAAATTTCACCAACAACAATTACTTCAATACTCCTAATCTGAATGTAATCGTAGAGAAGGCTAACTTGTTCGCTGATAGTAAGGGTGCTAATAATAATCCTGAATACGTAAATGCAGCAGCTGGAAACTTCAAGGTTGGTAATGAATCTGTAGTTAAGCTTGGTGTCGGTGACCCAAGATGGTTGGAATAAGACATTTAGTTAATTAAATGGTTTATTATAGTAGATGAAAGAAGTCCGGATGCAGTGATGCATTCGGACTTCGCCTTTTTAATAACGCGAGTTCGACGAATTTCCAATAGCTATCATAACCTGTTATATTACAGATGCCTTGTAATGCGATTACAGAGGTCTTGTAACGTGATTACAAAGGCCTTGTAACAACATTACAAGGTTCTTGTAATTAAAGAACTGCGTCTTTACAGATTGAGAAAAAGATTTGAAAGTTCATCGAATTCACGTTAAATAGAAAGTATTTGTTTGAACTCACAAACTCCTGCATACAATCTCCTAAAAGTTCTAATGTTTCCTCTTTTCTTGTAAAATCCAATGATAATTGCTAACTTTGCAGCCAAAACATATATATAAAGAGGTATTAGAGATGATAACTGTAACAAATCTTGCGATTCAATTCGGAAAAAGAGTTCTTTATAAAGACGTGAACCTTAAGTTCACGGCTGGAAATATTTATGGAGTTATTGGTGCGAATGGTGCCGGAAAGTCAACATTGCTTAAAGCCATAAGCGGAGAGCTTGAGCCAAACAAGGGAACCGTGGAACTTGGGCCGGGCGAACGCCTCTCGGTTCTTGATCAGGACCACTTCAAGTTTGATGAGTTCTCGGTGATGGATACAGTGCTCATGGGACACGGCCCGCTTTGGCAAAACATGAAGGAGCGCGAAGCCCTGTATGCCAAAGAAGAAATGACCGATGAAGATGGAAACCGCGCCGCAGACCTCGAATTGAAGTTTGCCGAGATGAACGGTTGGGAGGCTGAGAGCGAGGCAGCGCAGCTCTTGCAGAATCTCGGTGTAAAGGAAGATGCGCACTATAAGCAGATGGCGGAGCTGTCGAATAATGAGAAGGTGCGCGTGATGCTTGCCAAAGCATTGTTCGGACATCCCGATAATTTGCTGCTCGATGAGCCTACCAACGACCTCGACCTCGACACGGTGCAGTGGCTTGAGGAGTATCTGAGCAATGTGGAGCAGACCGTTCTGGTTGTTTCGCACGACCGCCACTTCCTCGATGCTGTGAGTACGCAGACCGTGGACATCGACTTCGGTAAAGTGACGGTGTTCTCTGGAAACTACTCTTTCTGGTACGAGAGTTCGCAGTTGGCATTGCGCCAGGCTCAGAACCAGCGCCTGAAAGTAGAGGAGAAGCGTAAGCAGTTGGAGGAATTTATCCGCCGTTTCTCAGCCAATGTGGCTAAGAGTAAGCAGACCACGAGCCGCAAGAAGATGCTTGAGCGTTTGAATGTAGAGGAAATTCGCCCGTCAAGCCGTAAGTATCCGGGCATCATCTTTCAGATGGAGCGCGAGCCGGGCAACCAGATTCTTGAAGTAGAAGGCCTGAAGGCTGTTGACACGGACGGTACAGTGCTGTTTGATAACGTTAGCTTCAATATAGAGAAAGGACAGAAGACGGTGTTCCTGAGCCATAATCCTAAAGCCATGACCGCCCTCTTTGAAATAATAAACGGCAACCGTGAGGCCGATGCCGGAACATATAAGTGGGGCGTTACCATCACCACGGCTTATCTGCCGCTCGACAATACCGAGTTCTTCAACAGCGATTTGAACCTTGTAGACTGGCTTTCGCAGTACGGACCGGGCAACGAGGTTACAATGAAGGGCTTTCTCGGCCGTATGCTCTTCAAGCAGGAAGAGGTTGAGAAGAAGGTGAATGTGCTTTCGGGAGGAGAGAAGATGCGTTGTATGATTGCCCGTATGCAGTTGCAGAATGCCAACTGCCTCATTCTTGATACGCCTACCAACCATCTTGATCTGGAGAGTATTCAGGCCTTCAACAACAATCTTGTGGGCTTCAAGGGCAATATCCTGTTCTCAAGCCACGACCATGAGTTTATCCAGACGGTTGCTGACCGTATCATAGAACTTACCCCTAATGGTACGATTGACAAACTGATGAACTATGATGACTATATCTACGATGAGCAGATAAAGGAGCAGAAGTCGAAGATGTATTAATTTTGGAAGAATGAGGAAGTAAAAGTGAATGGACAATAAGCAGTCGACACTGGAACTGGGTACTAAACCGGTGGGCAAACTGCTGATGCAGTATGCCTTGCCGGCCATTATCGCGATGACGGCAGCGTCATTGTATAATATGGTCGATAGCATTTTTATCGGTCAGGGAGTGGGGGCACTCGCTATTTCGGGGTTAGCCATTACCTTCCCGTTTATGAATCTGTCGGCAGCTTTCGGTGCAGCGGTGGGCGTGGGAGCGTCTACCTATCTGTCGGTAAAGCTCGGACAGAAAGACTATAAGACCGCGGAGACTATACTCGGCAACTCCGTAACGCTTAATATAATAATAGGTGTAGCCTTCAGTGTGGTCTGTTTGCTGTTTCTCGACCCTATATTGCGATTCTTCGGAGCGAGCGACCAAACCATAGCATACGCACGTGATTATATGGTTATTATCCTTGTGGGCAACGTTTTCTCCCATATGTACTTCGGTATGAATGCTGTATTGAGAGCTGCGGGCAAGCCGCGGCATGCCATGTTTGCCACTATTTTCACGGTGGTGCTCAATACTGTGCTCGATCCGATATTTATTTGGCCATTGAATCTTGGCATTCAAGGTGCGGCATACGCTACAATCTTAGCGCAGATGATAGCTTTGGTATGGCAGTTCCGCATCTTTTGCGACAGTCGGGAACTGCTTCATCTTAAGCGTGGAATATACCAACTGCGCGGTTATATCGTGAAAAATATTATCGCAATAGGTATCTCTCCATTCTCGATGAACGTGTGCGCTTGCCTTGTCGTGATATTCATCAACAACCAACTTGTGTACTATGGCGGCGATATGGCGGTGGGAGCATACGGCATCGCCAACCGAATAACGTTCATATTCGTGATGTTTGTCATGGGTGTGAATCAGGGAATGCAGCCTATTGCGGGCTATAACTACGGCGCGCAACAGATAGACCGCTTGATGTCGGTGCTGCGCTACGCTATTGTGGTGGCCACGCTGATAATGTTGTCGGGATGGATTGTTGCCGAGTTCCTGCCTTATTATAGTGTGCGTCTGTTCACTAAGGATGCTACATTGATAGGTCTGTCGGCCTCGGGATTGCGCATACTGATGGCGGCTATGCCGTTTGTTGGGTCGCAGATGGTCATCACCAATTTCTTCCAGAGTATTGGCAAGGTTAAGATAAGCATCTTCCTGTCGCTATCGAGACAGTTGCTCTATCTGCTCCCGTTGCTCTATGTATTTCCGCTTTTCCTCGGACTGAACGGCGTGTGGTATGCCATGCCGGTATCTGATATGCTGTCGTTTGTGGTTACGGTATGGATATTGGTGGTATATATCCGTAAATTCAAAAGGGAACAACAGCGCGAAGAGGCTGCGGCCGTCTGACTTCGATAGTGCAGAAAGGCATTACTACTAACATAAACAGAAAGATATGGACAAGAAGATAATCATAAACGTGGGCCGACAGATAGGCAGTGGTGGGCGAATTATAGCCAAGATGCTGGCTGAGAAGTTCTGTTGTGAATTCTATGATCGTGAACTTCTGAATCTTGCGGCAAAGGAAAGTGGCTTTTCTGAGAAGTTCTTTGAGCAGAATGACGAACACAAGACATTCATGAAGTCGCTGTTCAACATTCATGTTCCGCATATCAGCGATGGCAATTTCTATTCAAACAAGTTCACGCAAGAAGGTCTGTTCCAGTTTCAAAGCGATGCAATCAGAAAGGCGGCCGATGCAGGTAGCTGTGTCTTTGTGGGCCGTTGCGCAGACTACGTGCTGCGTGACTACGATAATGTGGTGAATATATTCATCACGGCGGATATGGAAAACCGCATCGACAGGGTGTGTGAGCGTGAGGGATGCGACCGCGAGACGGCGCGGAAGAGGATAAACAACAGGCAGCAGGAACGTGCGTCTTATTATAATTATTATACGGGTAAGACATGGGGACACAGTGAGAGCTACGATCTTTGCGTCAATTCGAGCATCCTCGGACTTGAAGCTACGGCAGAATATATCGAAAACTTCATTGTAAAGAAGTTTTAATGTCCGATAGAAAAGCTATGAAGAAAATTGGAATAATCAGCGACACACATTCGTTTTGGGATGATAAGTATCTGCATTACTTTGAGCCGTGCGATGAAATATGGCACGCCGGCGACATTGGCTCGATGGAAGTAGCCGAGAAGTTGGCAGCTTTCAGGCCTTTGCGGGCGGTACATGGAAATTGCGACGGTGGCGACCTGCGCCTTATGTATCCCGAAATTCTCAGATGGAAATGCGAGGATGTGGATGTGTTGATGAAGCATATTGGTGGCTATCCAGGCAATTACGACATCTCTATACGCAACAAACTCTTTTATTCGCCGCCTCAGTTGTTCATCAGCGGACACTCCCATATCTTAAAAGTGAAATACGACAAGACCCTCAATCTGCTGCATATTAATCCTGGTGCGGCTGGAATTCAAGGTTGGCATAAGGACAGAACTCTCATAAGATTGACCATCGAAGGCAATAAATTTACTGATTGTGAAGTTATTACATTAGTAGGGACACATCGTTGAAAAGAAATTAAAGAAATAATATAAAATTATGAAAAGGACAATAGTAATTACCGGTGGTGCGGGATTCATAGGCAGTCATGTGGTTCGCCTGTTTGTAAATAAATACTCAGAGTATGACGTTATCAACGTTGATAAACTGACATACGCCGGCAACCTCGCCAATTTGAAAGACATAGAGGATAAGCCTAATTACACATTCGTTAAGGCAGACATCTGTGATTTTGATGCGATGCTCGACCTGATGAAGACTCGCGGCGTTGACGGAATAATCCATTTGGCTGCCGAAAGTCATGTGGACCGAAGTATAAAAGATCCCTTTACGTTTGCAAGAACAAATGTCATGGGTACGCTTTCGCTCCTGCAGGCAGCTAAAATCTATTGGGAGAGCCTGCCGGAAGGTTATGAGGGAAAGCGCTTCTACCACATCTCGACTGACGAGGTGTATGGCGCGCTGGAGCTTTCTCATCCGGAAGGTATCGAACCGCCGTTCACAACGACGGCTTCCTCTTCAGAGCATCACCTCGCATACGGAGACAGGTTCTTCCTTGAGACAACGAAATACAATCCACATTCGCCGTATTCGGCATCGAAAGCTTCGTCAGATCACTTCGTGCGCGCATTCCATGACACTTACGGAATGCCCGTTGTCGTGACCAACTGCTCGAATAACTACGGGCCGTATCAGTTCCCAGAGAAACTGATACCGTTGTTCATCAACAATATCCGCCATCGTAAGCCGTTGCCTGTGTATGGCAAAGGCGAGAACGTTCGCGACTGGTTGTATGTGGAAGACCATGCACGGGCTATTGATTTGATATTCCATGAAGGCAAGATAGCCGATACGTATAACATCGGGGGATTCAACGAGTGGAAGAACATAGATATTATAAAAGTCGTGATAAAGACTGTTGACCGCCTGCTCGGACGTAAGGAAGGCGAGGATATGGATCTTATCACATACGTTACAGACCGTGCCGGACACGATCTTCGTTATGCTATAGACTCGTCAAAATTGCAGCGTGAACTTGGATGGGAGCCGTCTTTGCAGTTCGAGGAAGGTATTGAGAAGACCGTGAAGTGGTATCTGGAGAATCAGGAGTGGATGGACAATATCACAAGCGGCGAGTATGAGAAGTACTACGACTCCATGTATGCGAACCGTTAATAGTAGGACGACAGACAAGAATGGATATTCTGACTAAGGATTTGCACTCATTTCTCGTGCGGCTGGGCTATTTTTCCAATGAGGTGAGCGAGCGGATGCAGCACTATGTGATGCATCTGCTACATCTGTTGAGTATTCCCGATGAGAATGCTGTGATGGCCTATTTCGGTATTCTCGGTGCGGAGCGCAAATCATTAGCGGAGATTGCCAAAGAAAGAAGTATGACCGAAGAAGCGATGATGGAGCATATCGACACGTGTCTGAGGAAACTTGCTGTCACTCCGGAGTGGCAAATGATGAACGAAACCTTAAAAAACAAACGATAAGATGAAAAAGATTTTGCTATTAGGCTCGGGCGAATTGGGCAAGGAATTTGTGATTGCAGCAAAGCGCGCAGGCCAGTATGTAGTCGCTTGTGACCGATATGATAATGCACCGGCTATGCAGGTGGCCGATGAGAGAGAGATCTTCAGTATGCTTGATGGCGATGCTCTCGCTGCGGTCGTAGAGAAACACAAGCCGGACATCATTGTTCCTGAGATTGAAGCCATAAGGACCGAAAGGCTTTTCGACTTTGAGAAGCAGGGCATACAGGTGGTTCCGAGTGCCCGTGCTGTGAATTACACGATGAACAGGCGCGCCATCCGCGACCTCGCTTCGCGTGAGTTGGGACTGCGTACGGCCAAATATTTCTATGCAAAGACCTTCGATGAGTTCAAAAAAGCAGCAGACGAGATTGGTTTTCCGTGTGTGGTAAAGCCACTTATGTCGTCATCCGGACATGGACAGAGTTATGTTCATAACGACGGAGAATTGGAACAGGCGTTCAGTGAGGCTATGGAAGGTAGCCGCGGTGACGTGAAAGAAGTGATAATAGAGGAATTTATCGACTTCGATTCTGAGTTTACGCTACTTACGGTTACGCAGAAAGAAGGTCCGACACTGTTCTGCCCGCCCATTGGACACGTGCAGAAAGGCGGCGACTATCGCGAGAGCTGGCAGCCGTATAGTATATCCGAGAAGGCCCTCAATGATGCCAAGCATATGGCAGACGAGGTAACTAAGGCTCTGACCGGAGCCGGAATCTGGGGCGTGGAATTCTTCCTGACCAAGCAAGGTGAGGTAATTTTCTCTGAATTGTCGCCGCGTCCGCATGACACAGGTATGGTAACGCTCGGTCATACTACCAATCTCAGCGAATTTGAGTTGCATTTCCGTGCCGTCATGGGACTGCCGATTGCAAGTATAGAACTTGAACACGCTGGTGTGAGCGCGGTTGTATTGTCGCCTTCGGAGACAACAGATTCTCTGCCATATAATTTCATCGATGCTTTGAAAGAGGAGCGCACGAGGGTGCGTATCTTCGGAAAACCGGAGGCTCACATCGGTCGTCGTATGGGTGTGGTGCTGTGTTATGGCGACACCGATGCTGATATCAATGCGCTGCGCGACAAGGCTAAGCGCGTGGCCAAGACGGTTCTCGGCACAGACCCTTACATGAAGAAAGCTTGAAAGGATAGCGATGAGACCATTAGGACAGATTATAGAACTTCCGAAAATAACCGATCCCCGCGGCAACCTGACTGTTGCCGAGGGGACAAAGAACATTCCGTTCTGCATCAAACGAGTTTATTGGGTTTATGATGTGCCGGCCGGAGGTTGTAGGGGAGGCCATGCACACAAGAAACTTAAACAAGTATTGGTGGCTCTCAGTGGCAGTTTCCACGTGACATTAGATAATGGTACGGAGCGTAAGACGGTACTCTTGAATCATCCTTATCAGGGTTTGGTGATAGATACTGATACCTGGCGTACTCTTGATGATTTTTCTTCAGGTGCAGTCTGTATGGTGCTTGCGTCGGAATTTTATGAAGAGGAAGATTACATATACGACTATGGCGAGTTCAAAAGATACATCAATGAGGGTAAATGAGGTTACGGCCGATGAATATTGTACCGTCATTGCTAAATATCCACATATCTTTAACACTGTAGATTTCTCCCTGCTTAATAGTGGTAAGGCTAATAAACTGCATTTTCTCTTGTTCTGTAACCATAGTACACGTTTCGGACTCATTCTTGGTGAACGGGACAACAGTTGTCTGTATTCGCCTTTTTCCGCACCTTTTGGTGGATTTTCATCTAACAAGCCACAGCAATTTGATGCCATTGATGATGCCGTTGTTGCCTTGAAAGACTACGGGGCAGAGTGTGGCAAGCGCATTGTGCTGACTTTGCCACCATCCTTTTATGATGAAAAGCAATATCCGTTGTTTATAAATGCTCTTCATCGTCATGCAAAAATACGCTTCATCGACGTTAATTACCATTTCGTTGTATCGTCATTCGCTATATATGACACCGTTATGGAGCGTAATGCCCGCAAGAATCTTAAGACTTCCTTGAAAGCAAATCTTGTGTTTGAATGCGTGTCACGATATGACAAAGAAGGAGTTCAGCGCGCTTATGATGTGATAAGAAAGAACCGCGAGGAACATGGATACCCTCTGCGAATGTCTTTAGACGATGTGCTGAAAACGATAAAACTCATTCCTGCCGACTTCTTTCTGCTTACTCATGAAGGGCATGATGTGGCAGCAGCACAAGTCTTTCATGTCAACGATGGTATCTGTCAGGTGGTTTATTGGGGTGATTTGCGCAAATATTCCCATCTTCGTCCGATGAACAACCTCGCTTACCATATCTTCAAACATTATTATGAGCAAGGTATGAAGATAATAGATATAGGGCCATCCTCAGAAAATGGAGTTCCCAATTACGGTCTGTGTAGCTTTAAAGAAAGCATAGGATGCGCTGTTTCCAATAAATTTTCATTCGAGTTATAATGACAGCATTAAGCCTCTGTTATATAAATAATGTAAGGAGATACGGTGATATGCCGTTCTTTTGTTATCTGATGTTCGTCGCTCTGTATTTAGGAGTACAGATGTTTCAAGGCCTTTCCTATCTCGATATCGGTTTCTATATGTCCGGTTATCTCCATTTCACAGACGAGCCTCTTGTCTCTTACTATCTCGGACAGTGGCTTATGACGTTCGTTATGTCCTCTGCACTTGGCAAATTCTTTGGCATAACGTCGTATATGGGATTCCGTGTCCTTCATTTGGTGTTCGTTTTATTGTCTCAGACCGTAGTCTATTTCTATCTGAAGCGCTACATCCGTAAGCGTTATATCTTCCTCGGCTTGATTCTTGCCACGTTTTCGCATTTCGGTGGCTACACCGAAATCAATTATAACGACTATTCCATAGGTCTGCTGACGCTTGCAGTCATGGCCTATCACACTGCTGTATTGCGCAATAGAAAGCGATTCGTGTTCTTAAGTGGAGTTTTTGTAGGCCTTGCGATATTCTTCCGACTTACCAATCTCACGTTTATTGGTCTGCCTTTTGCAGCCTTGCTCATTTCGTTTCGCTACAAAGCCGAACTGTCTTGGCTCGGACAATCTGTGTCTTTCTTTGTCGGTGTTGCAGCAGGAACGGCAGTTACTGTATCGATAGTCTATATACTTGGAATGTCGGACGTTGTGCTGATGACGCTGAAAGACATTACCGGCATGATTACAAGACACGATGATCCGCACACAGCTATGAGCGTAGTGATGAACTATTATCGTATATTTAAGGAGGAACTTAAATGTGGTGCGATAATGGCATTACTCACTTTGTTGGTTGTTGTTGTTCTTGCTGGTCGTTGGCGGTATAAAAAGCTGATGGCAATTATCGTACCTCTTGTCGTCATGGTGAACATATACTTTTGGGAACCGTCTGCTAATATCACCGTGGGAATATGCCTGATGGCCTTAGTCGTGCTCTTTGTTGCCGACAATCTCAAATTCGAAGTAGCTTGGTTGTTCCTATTATCTTTGTATGTTCCTATTGTTTTCCCGCTCGGAAGTAATGCCGAAGTAGAGTTCTATGGCAAAGACGTGTGCTTCCTTTCACTTCCTCTCGCATTGACTGTCATAGTCAATATCGGCTGCCTACAACCTTCCGCATTGCGCCCTTCTTATTTCAAGGCACTCATATTATCGTATGTTTCTATTTGTATAGCATTCTTAGCAACCAATATTAAACGCACGATGATGGAAGACGGCAACCGTCTGCAATGCCGTTATATGATTGAAAGTCCTGTGGCTCGTGGTATCTATACTACGAAAGAGAACGCCGATATGCACAATTATTTGCTTAAGAAGCTAAAGCCGATGATACCAAATGGCAGTTATTTGATTTGCGATTTCTCGATACCGATAATAGAGATGTTAGGTTGTAAGCCGTTTGCAGTGTTCTCGACTAGGTTTACGAGTAACAGTATGAGCAGCCACTACATCTCTGTGGCTTATAATGAAACGGGAAAACTCCCTTTCCTACTTATGGATAGGGAAAATAGGAATGACAAAGACCGCTACGTGGAGCGGTGTCTTTCAGCTATCAAACCTTATCGTGTGCTGTGGCATGATGACCGTTTTGTATTGAAATGTCCAGTAGAAAATTTTAAATAAAGTATCAAATGATAGACTATCTTTCATTAAAAAACATAACGGCGCAGCATGGTGAGGAAATTCAGCAGGCTGTGGCAGACGTTGTAAGTAGCGGATGGTACTTGCAGGGCGAGGCCACTCGACGCTTCGAGCAGCACTATGCGCAGTATATCGGTACACGTTTCTGTATCGGTTGTGGTAATGGCCTCGATGCCTTAACGTTGATTTTGCGCGCGTATATGGTTATGGGCGTGATGAAAGTGGGTGATGAGGTGATTGTTCCGGCTAATACTTACATAGCATCTATCCTTGCAATAACCGAGAACGGCTTGCGTCCGGTGCTTGTGGAACCGTCTTCCGAGACTCTTCAAATAGACGATTCGTTAATAGAGCAGGCGATAACAGAGCGCACGCGGGCGATAATGATAGTCCACCTCTACGGCCGGTGTGCATACACGCATACGATAAAGGCGATATGTGAGGCGCACAATTTGAAACTCATAGAGGACAATGCGCAGGCGCAGGGATGCAAAGCCCCCTCCACCTCCCACAAGGGGGAGAGCGTTACCTCAGCTTCGAGCACCCTTATTTCTCTCCCCCATGGGGGAGTTGGAGGGGGCTTCACCGGTTCCCTCGGCGATGCGGCCGGGCATAGCTTTTATCCAGGTAAGAATCTTGGTGCGCTTGGCGATGCCGGAGCTGTTACTACAGACGACGAAGAACTCGCGAATGTCATACGTTCGCTTGGCAATTACGGCTCGTCAGTGAAGTATGTGTTTGACTATCAAGGCCGAAACAGTCGTTTGGACGAGATACAGGCGGCCGTGTTGGATGTCAAACTGAAGTATCTTGACGGCGATAACGAACGCAGGAAAGCCATAGCCGGCTATTATAAAGCGAATATAAACAATCCGTTCGTTCGCATAACCGATGTTCCCGAGCGTGATAATGTTTATCATATCTTCCCCGTCTTCTGTGAAAGACGTGAAGAGTTACAGCAGTATTTGCTTGAAAGAGGCATACGGACGATGGTGCATTATCCTATTCCGCCACACAAACAGCAATGTTATCGTGATTGGAATGAGATGTCATTGCCTGTCACAGAGATGCTTAGCAGGCAGGAATTGAGCATTCCGCTGAATATTGCGTTGACCGATAATGAAGTGGAGATGATTGCCGACAGCCTGTCATCATTCTGCTAAAACCGTCTTTTGCGGCGGCAACAGAATTTGAAACACATCATTTTCCCATACCACTTTATATCCGTTTCTTGTCAGGAAACGGTTTATCAGTATTATTTTCCTGTTTTTGTGAGTATAGCTTTCTTCCGCATTCTCATTGTTCCAGTCGGGATAATACTCATACCATTTGGGTAGCATCGACTTGTCCCGTACCACAACAGGCAGTTCCTTATGTCCTGCTTCCGCCTCACGGAATTTTTGTTCCATGTTCGACGGGTCGTAAGTCCACACCCATGGATTGTAAAGATAAGGCCGCGTGCGGGTGAGAAAATGCACGGTTGCAATGTTTTGGAAGCACAACAGATAGTCATCCTCTTTTACATATTTGCCGAGTTCATTCAGCATCGGGTTTAATTGCTCGCAATTTTTCTTCGTCGTGAATGTCGTTGCCCTCGGATTATCTATCAGTTCGGTCTTGTTCCATCTGAATCCCTCATCGAAATAGCATTGCGACATAATGTTGAACACACCGCGACGTGCCACAAACATTATGAATGTCATAGCGCAAACAGCAAGCAGAATCCTGATCTCGCGGTTGATGTCATGGTGCTTTTCCCACCATTTCCAAGCCACCCCGACAGTCAGCGGACCGGAGATATACACGCAGTACTCGCCCATATTCTCTATTCCATAATCGCTGCCGAGCGGTAGCGCATACATATTGATAAGGACTATGAAGGCGAGATACACATATTCTATGCGTCGGGGCTTCGATAAAAGGATACCAAGACAGCATATTGTGGATGCCGCATAGAGTATGCTTGTGTTTGAACCGCAGAATTTCAGCATTGCAAGATATATGCCGGCTGCGATTATCCCGATAAGGAAAAGATTTGACTTCTTCTTGATAGTCTTCCTGCGGCATATCCAAATCAATGCTGGAACAAGCATTATCAGTAGGACATTCTGTGCGACTCTTGCATAGCCGAGAAGGTATCTGCCGAACATTTCCGATATGTTGTGCGTGCTTTGTGAGTCGCCTGCTGCCGACATTCCGTCGGTTATGGCTTGGGTGAAGATGTCATAATGACCGGAAAAGAGCATCAATAAGATAACTGCCACAACGCCGACGGCAAATCCTAAGGCTCCGCTTGTCAGCATACGCAGGGTATCTGTCATATCTCTTTTATATATATGATAAGGTATAAGGCAAAGTATCAGCAATGATAATGACAGGTTTGGCAGTCGTGCGAATACGTTGATGCCGACGAGGATGCCACTTGCGAATATCCATTTGCGGTCACTTTGCAACAATGATTTCAGCATACAGGACGATGCTCCGACCGAAAGCAATGTCGTCAGATAATCATGATAGAACACCATGACACCGTATCCGGCACACAGATATACCAAGAATAGTCCGGCGAGAATGCACCATCGGTTGACTATCGGGCGCAACATCTTGTAGACAAAATATGATGACAGCGTTATACAGATAGCCGTAAGTACTCTAAATCCGAATATCCCGCAACCGCCCCACAGTACGTCCCATACCCCTCCTACATATTCCGACAAGTAATAAAGAAACAAATACTGTATGGATTTCGGGTCGTTGAATATCTGTTGGAAGCCCGAAAGCACCCATCCTTCGTCACACATATCGAAGCCTTGAACGCCTAATATAATATGGAATATAGCGATTGCCGTCATCGAAATTGTGATGAAAGTCCTTTCCGGCATTCTGTCCGTCCTGTCAAAGTGCATATTCTTCATGTCGTTTTTATTAAGATACAAATATACTGCTATTGTCTAAGATTAACAAACAAACAGAACTCTTTTTCTATATGGCTCACTTAAAAAACTTATCCGTTTATTCTCACTATCCGATAAATTCACTATCTTTGTGCATAATACCTGAAAACATTCAATAAGTGTACTGTAAAAGGATGGATACTTGAATTTATAAACAAATAGATTAGAAACTAATAAACTATAAAATACAGGCTTATGAAAAAGAGTTTCTTGTTATCAGTCATTGCCGTTATATTAATGTCGGGCTGTATGAAGGCGCAGGAAGTCACTGTTTGCGAGGTGACAAATAAGACAGACAGTAGCATTACATTTGTCGTTGATGAGAATCTGCCCGCTCCGGAATGCGAGAAGTGGTGGAAAAACAGTAGCGGTGATGATGTGGCGAGGTTCCTTCTGCGCGATTATCATGCCGCAAAGACGGACAGTGGATATGTTGCGTCGAGCTTCAGAAATGAGCGTTTCAAGGAGTTAGGTACGGATGTTCTGTACCGGACCATCGTCAAGGCGTATGCCGAACACCGTCCGTTAGTGCTCTCGCCCGATATGATTTGGCTTGATATCTGTCAGGTTTTCAGCCATTATGTGAATGAAAATGCCGAGTCGTTGCGCGACAAATTCGTTGCCCACGATGGCAAGATGAGCCTCGTTGTGCGTACGGATGAGGACCTGCTGACGGGCGATGCCGACTGGTCGGGTATCATGAATGACTTTATCCGGCAGATAGGTGAGAATACAAAGGACAATATCGCCGAGACGTTTGTGGCCGATTTCACTACAACCGGACCTGTGGAGCGCATCGCGTCGGGCATAACTCTGATGGATGTCTCGAGGTCCTACTTCGATTACGTGGTCTTTCGCATTGTTTGTGGAATACCCAACATAACGCTTACCGGCACGACTGACGACTGGAAAAAAGTGCTTGAGAAGACCTGCGCATTGGAAAAATACGGTATGGAGGAGTGGATTGAAAGTGTGAAACCCGTGCTCGCCGAGTTCATCAAGGCATCAGAAGGCTGCCCGAACCAAAAGTTCTGGAAAGACATGGTTACGCTTTCTCATCCCGGCAAGTTGCGTGGCGGCGGCTGTTCGTCGGAGAGTCCTACGGTACTCGATGGCTGGTTACGTCGTCTTTTTCCATACAACAAAGACGGAAAGCGCGTGAAGACCGCTACCCAATTCTCCGAGATGCTGCCCGAAATGGTGAGGGTTCCTTTCCGATATATCGTTACCGACGGTTTGTCCACTACTGAAACGTCGATGGAATTGTGGTCAGGCTTCGTAGGAGTAGAGGAGGATAGTGTAACGCTTGCCCTAACTCCGAAAATCGGTTGGCTTGTGCGCGTGGCCGATACCGACACAGAGACGCTAAAGAACATGGAGCGGAAGGGTTTCTCTTTGCGTGTGAAAGAGGTTCCGCAGATACTCTCCCAGCTCAACTATATCGAGTCTTTAGAACTTTATTTCACAGACAAAGTTGTTTTGCCGACATGGATGGACAACATAAAGATGGATATTTTTGTCATCCACGGCAAGATGTCCGATGAGGAAAAGGCACAGATAAAGGCCCGCTTTCCCCAAGCTACGCTGATGAATAAGTAGGTGGTTGCAATTCTTTCAGATACTCATACAGCCGTGTAGTATATGCGTTATATACTGCGCGGCTGTTTTTGTTTGTATTGTGAGAGTGTCTGTCTTGACACTTTAGCCATTATAAATAAATCACGCGATGGTGCATAGCATTAGATAAATTAAATTCTACACCACATTCGTTAATTGCCTTCAAATCTGCCAATATTTTACAGAGATAATCAGATGATTAATTTATAGCTCTGATAAAAGATTGTTTGCTGATAGTAGATTTTATCATTAAAACATTCACATTTATACTTGTATTTCAAAAAAATGATTATTTTTGCATATAGTAAACAAAAAGAAAGAACAAAGTTATGGGAAATATGACAAAAGAAGAATTCCTCAGCGCTATCAAGAAAGCTAAGGAGAATAAGGAAAAGGCAAGACAGAAAACCGCTACAGAATGGTTACAGGAAGGAATAAAGGGTAATGTCATTCTAATATGATAAAATTTTCTTTGAAACATATTCTTGAACACTCTCCCTATGAGTTAGATTTGTCGGGAGATGAGTTCATGTTCCAAACTGATTAGGTATTCACTATAGTATCAGTTTCAGTAAGGAGGACATCGTGTTAGGTGGATGTGACACCTATCAGCTTATTATCCGAAAGATAGAAGAGGTAAAAAGCCAACATGATTCTAAAGTAGAAGCTACTATTTTATCCATAATTAGGGAATTTTTCAGGTCTAACCTTGAGGTAATGTTATACCTGTGTGACACAAGTGATGGAAGGGAAGAGACCAGAAACAGACTATTCCTATCATGGTTTGAAAGATATGCCCAAAATAATCAATTTACAATATGTAAGGCTCACACAGAAATAGAAGGTGAAGGACTTTTCTTTTGTATTGTTGTCGAAAACAGAAATCCGAAACTAAAAGCGATTACCGAAGACTTTGAAGATAAAGCAGCAATGCTGACAGGAGAAAAGCCATAACGATGGATATTTTCGTTATCCACGGTAAGATGTCCGATGCAGAAAAGGCACAGATAAAGGCCCGCTTCCTCCCGGTCATGCTAATGGACAAGTAGGTGGTTGCAATTCGATAAATGTGCGTATAGTGTGAATATTAATAGGATTAAAAAATAATGATTATATGAACGTATTTGAACAATTTATAGGACAGTACCCTCTGACTAAATGCTTAGGGTTTAAGCTTGAACCAACTGAAGAAACAAAAAACAATAGTAATTTGAAAAAACTTATTGAAGCAGACGATAAAAGAGATAAAGATGCTAAAAAAATTAAGGAGATAATAGACCGCTATCATAAGCAGTTTATAGAATTGTGCCTCAAAAACTTTAATTTGAAGTTGAATTCTGATGGAAAGAATGATTCTTTGGAAGATTACGTAGAACTTATTTCTAATGTGAAACGTACAGAAGCGGATAAAGTTAAAACAAATTTGCGTAAACAGATTGTTGAAGCTTTCAAGAATGGGGGAGGCTATAAAGATATGTTCAAGAAAGAACTGATAAAAACACATCTTGTTAATATCGCTAAGACTGAAGATGAAAAGAAGATGATAAAGAGTTTCAGAGAGTTCACCACATATTTTGAAGATTTCAACAAAAAACGTAAGAATATGTATTCAGACGAAGCGAAATCTACGGCAATAGCTTATCGCTTGATAAATGAGAACCTGCCTATATTTTACGATAATATGCGGGTTTTTGAAAAAATAGCAGAAAGTGAAGTGTCTGTTCATTTTGCGGAAATAGAATCGACTTGTAAAAGAAATAATTTTCATTTAAGTGATATATTTAGACTGGACTATTTTACAAAGGTGCTTATACAAAAAAAGATGGTTCATCCGACATTTCGAGTGATGCGACAGTCATGCAAGGCATAGAGCCTTAG
>ERZ1027188.64-NODE-64-length-45951-cov-9.876830_pt1 | contig 45951 bp, 49 predicted proteins | sample MGYA00519273_ERZ1027188 | MGnify/ENA primary metagenome ERZ1027188 (study PRJEB26926, sample SAMN06164623) | human gut metagenome | biome: ENVO:00009003; feature: ENVO:2100002; material: ENVO:00002003 | host: Homo sapiens | place: USA | collected 2012 ... | reverse complement strand
TTCTTTGTATTTGAGCACTATAAAGTTACAACAATTTTCGCTAATCACCAAATTTACAGGCACTTATAATTCGTCGAACTCACGTTAAATTAGATATGAAACTAAAAAATATTTTACTATATAGTGTTGCAAGTCTGTTGCTTGCAGGGTGTTCAAAGTCAAACACATCAAAGATGGACATTATATCATTTTTTATACTGAGCATTTTCCTACTTATAGGATGTTCAAGTGACAACAATAGTTCGGAAGTAGACGAAACGTTTACTGTTTCAGGAAAAGTTGTTGATTCGGATGGCAGTGGACTTGCGAACATAAGCCTAACAATTGGAAACCAGACGGTCTACAGTTCAGCATCGGGCGAGTGGAGCGTATCCAACTTGAAGGGCAGTGTGAAAATAACTCCTATGGCCGATGGCTACACCTTTACGCCAGCATCGGCAACAGCGTCATCGACACTGACTGTTACCTTCGTTGCAGAGAAAACAGCCATCGACCTGTCGGCAGAGGCCGAAAACATCGTGGCATGGTTTGAAAATGTGCAGTACTCCAACGGACTACTGCCAAGCACCGAGAGCAGCAGCACGATGTCGCTCTACGACAACGCCCTAGCAGCACTTGTGTTCACTGCCACGGGCAAGTATTCCAAGGCTGAATCTATTTTCAATTTCTTTAATCAGCGCATAGGTAGTGAGCTCACAACCAATGGTGGTTTTTATCAGTTCCGCAGTACCGACGGTACCACTTCGGGCGACCGATGGCTTGGTGACAATGCCTGGCTGCTAATAGCACTGAACAACTACACGGCAAAGGTGGAGACTACAAAATATGACAAACTAAAGTCGACGCTGGAGATTTGGATTCGTTCACTGCAAGACAAAGATGGTGGACTTTGGGGAGGCATCACTGCAAGCAATAGTACTATCCCGAAAAATACCGAAGGTATGATTGATGCCTACTGTGCAGTGCAGGGATATGACGACTTTCACAAAAAACTCCTCGCATACCTTAAAGAAAACAGATACAACAGTACTGATGGCTTGTTGGTGTCATGGCCAGGAAATTATTATGAATATGCACTCGACAACCACAGTTGGGGATATTGCACATTTGAGGATTTCCCCAAAACAGTGCTCGAAAAAACAACAATGTATGCAAACACCCAAAGAGCCACAGTCAATGGCGCCTTGATAACAGGGTTTGCACCCGACATCGACAAAGACATTGTATGGCTTGAGGGCACAGGACAGATGGTGGTGGCTTACCAAAAAGCTGCCGACTCCTACAAGTCGACAACCTATTTGGCAGAAATGAGAAAGTTACTGATATCAAGCACGCTCTATCCTAATTCCGTAGGATTGCCCTATGCATCAAATCTTGGCACTACCTATGGCAGCTCGCAACTTTGGAAGGGAGCAGACACAAATATTTGCATATCGTCGAGCGCATGGTATTTATTTGGCTTGTTGAATTTCGACCCAATGGCTGTTGGCTATAGCCGAGGCACACCTGATGTCGATAAATTTTGGAAAGACTGAAGTGATAGGCAAAAGCAAGTTTGCTCCTGTTTACATAGCCATTATTCTCAAAGAGCCTTTGCTCAGCACAGTTTCCCTTAATGGAAACAATATTAAATAAAACCACTATCCATATGATACTCGTTAATATATTTAACGTCAGATAAATATTTGGTATAGATTGTGATGGCGACATTTTGCGGTTTTAGCCTGCATTATTCATCACTTCCTTACGAGCGTGGAGCCGGTGATTCCCTTGTCGCTGCTGCGCAACTGCACGGCGTAAACAGCTTCGGGCAGGTTGGCAAGACTGACATAGTAGTCGGCGGAACCGGCGGGAATGGTGCGGCTGACAAGCAATGTGCCGTTGAGAGAATAGATAGCCAGCGTGGCAGGACGGGTAAGCGGTCGGCCGAAAGTGATACGGAGGTCGCTGCCCGACATCGAGAACCGCGCGCCGGATGGTTGATAATCACTAATCTCATCGAGACCGTCGCTCTGCATACGCAATACCTCGACAAGTCCCTTATAAGCATCTATCTCGCCATATCCCCATTGGTTGTTGGGCAGCGGCGCGTCGTCTGCGGTCAGGCGGCGGCTCGTCTTCTTTATCACCTTGCGCACATCGTCGGGCGAAAGCTGCGGGTTGGCCTGCAGCCACAAGGCTATCGTTCCGCCGACAACGGGTGTCGACAGAGATGTTCCGACCTCGGAAATCCATCCATAACGCCGTCCTTCGTAGTAAGAATACCCCACATCCCATGAAACGGACGCCCCGTCAAGGTAGAAACTGCTGCGCGAAGAGACAACATTCGTACCCGGCGCCATCACGTCAGGTTTTGTTCTGCCGTCAAACGTAGGACCCATCGATGAGTAATAGGCCCGCTCTCCGTTCTCGCCCTGATTGTAATCAATATGATTGCCGGCGTAATTTATGAACCAAGTGCGATGAGATGTCGCTCCGACACAAATGGCTGCGGGCGCACTTCCTGGCGAAAGCACCGAGTAATCATGGTCGCCTGCTACGAGATCTGGGTTCTTTGGGTTTGCAGTCATATAGCCCGAGGTCATAAAGAAATCCACATCAGCCTCGCTGCTCATAATCTCCACCGATACCGGTGTAGACGTTCCGAGCTGTCGAGGAGTAGTAATGAGCATCTCGTATGCATATTCCGAAGAGTCATAGCACGACGGATAACCGGCAAGAGTGAACTCATAGCGTCCGTCGGCAAGCTGAATGGTATCAGTATATAGCGAGTCGGGAGCAAGAGCGGCCCACGACGATTCTATCAATACCGTGTCGGGACGCTGGCTATAAACGATTGTGCGAATGGTAAAAGGCGTGGTAGACTTCATCTGAAAATAAACATTCTCGTTCTTACCCACCACAAACGTACCCTGAGAGGCCTGTCCCGAAGGCTTACGCAGGTGGCAGTTGGTCTGTCCTTCGTTGCCCGCCGAAGCCACGAGGATGCGCCCCGGGCCGGTAAGAGAGTCGAGAACCTCGTAAAAAAGTTTGTCATCGCCCGCGAAATCTTGCTTCGCCCCTTCGCTGAAAGATATGACACAGGGCTTGCCGACAGACTCGGCGTAGTCAAATATATACTTAAATCCGAGTGCGTCGGTGGCCGAAGTGTATTTATATTTGTCTTCCTCGGCGATGAACTCCTCGTCGGAAGAGGTCGCGTTTGCTACAAGACAGATATCACTCTCCCATGCAATGCCGCGATAGTCTGTGCCGAACCCCGTTCCGGCTGCAATGCCGAGGGTCATTGTTCCGTGTGTCTGTTTGTGGCCGTCGCGCACGCATCCATAACCAAGAATGGCTTCGCGACCTACGTATTCAGCTCCCACGGGCAAACCGGACGCCGGATCATGGTCGGCAGAAAGCTGATCCCAAAGTTGTTTGATGCGATATTCCGAGAGGTCGGTAGTATAGAAGTTAGGATGGGTGAGGTCGAAACCGATGTCCATCACACCCATGACGACACCCTTGCCCGTATATGCCTGCGGCAAACCGGCCCCCTCTTGCACGTCCACAGCATTCACTATCATGCGCGTGGTGTCCATCTGTACGGTGCAAGGCGCGCCCGCTTCGATGCGCATCACGCTGTTCTCGAGCGACAAAGCGCCGAGACGTTTCAGCGGAATGCTCGCGATATAGATATTGCCGAAGCGTGCCAGCGGCGTACATCCATTGTCGCGCAACACCCTTTCGCCGTCATCGGCAATGCGGACAAAGGCAGTCAGAGAATTAAAATGTTTGGAAGTGTGAGACGAGACCTTAGACATACGGCCGGAAGAGTGTATTTTTGCCCTCGGGACATTGGCCGAAACAGAGGCTAAGGCTTCGCAAACGAGTGGGGACATCTTATGGAATCCGGCGGGCTGGGCATCAATGTCAGCCATTGCCGATAATATAGTCAGTAGTATTAGGAATATCTTTTTCATCGGTTTCCGGGTCATTTCATATCGTTTTATGCCTTGCAAAATAAGCAAAAAATATCAAAACAGACAAGAAAACGCATACTTAATTCGCTTATCCACAATCTTTTAATTACCTTTGCAACTTAATAATTAATAATTAAAAGACATAAGAAATGGATAATATCAAGCACAAGAATATCTCCGTCAGCTATAAACTTTACATTCTGGACGGCGATAAGGAGCATCTCGTAGAGGCTACTGAAGCCAACCAGCCGTTTAACTTTATGAGTGGAATGGGCGTAACGCTGAAAGACTTTGAGGATGCCATCGAACCTCTCGCAGTGGGCGATGACTTCGATTTCACCATCCCGAAGGACAAGGCTTACGGCGAATATGAGACTGAACGCGTCATAGATGTGGACAAGAGCATATTCACCATAAACAATCACTTCGACCATGAACACATTTTCGAGGGCGCGATAGTTCCCCTCCAGAATGCGGACGGAAACCGTTTCCTTAGCAAGGTGGTCGAGATAAAGGAGGATAAGGTGGTCGTTGACCTCAATCATCCGCTCGCTGGCAAGGACTTGCATTTCTGCGGAAAGGTTGTTTCATCAGTTGAGGTGAGCGACGAGGAGTTCCAGGACTACATAAATCGCATGAACAGCCACGAGTGCAGATGTGGATGCGGCGACTGTGAAGGCGGTTGTGGAGGCCATGATCACGAAGGCGGATGTGGCGGACACCATCACGAAGGAGGCTGCAAAGGCCACGGAGAGGGCGGACACCATCACGAAGGAGGCTGCAAAGGTCACGGAGAGGGTGGACACAAGCACGGAGAGGGCTGTTGCGGACACCACGGTGAGGGTGAACATAAGCACGGCGGATGCTGCGGACATCATCATTAAGCCTCAACAGGGTTTTGACAAGAACATAACAACATGGGCAATACATTCGGAAACATCTTCACTCTGACCACTTTCGGCGAAAGTCATGGAGCTGCCGTGGGTGGCGTGGTAGACGGAATGCCGGCAGGAATAGACATCGACGAGGCGTTCATACAGGCGGAACTCGATCGCCGGCGCCCCGGACAGAGCCATATCACAACGGGAAGAAACGAGGCCGACAAGGTGGAATTGCTGTCGGGTGTGTTTGAAGGGAAATCAACAGGCACCCCGATAGGTTTCGTGGTGCGCAATACCAACCAGCATTCGCAGGACTACGAGAACATGAGATGCGTGTTCCGGCCGTCGCACGCGGATTATACATATTATAATAAGTATGGTATCCGCGACCATCGGGGCGGCGGACGCTCGTCGGCGCGTGCCACAATAGCTCGCGTGGTGGGCGGCGCGTTGGCAAAACTCGCGCTCCGTCAGCTCGGAATAAGCGTACAGGCATACACATCGCAGGTGGGTGACATCGCTCTCGACCGCGATTATAAGAAGTATGACTTATCGAAAACAGAGGAGAACATCGTGAGATGCCCCGACGGGGACAAGGCGAAGAAGATGGAAAAGCTCATATCCGAGGTGAAAGCGGAGGGCGATACCATTGGCGGAGTGATTACCTGCGTGGTGAAAGGTTGCCCCGTAGGCCTTGGAGAACCGGAGTTCGGCAAGCTGCACGCATCGCTCGGAAACGCCATGCTGAGCATAAACGCCGTGAAAGGATTCGAGTATGGTGACGGATTTAGCGGTGTCGGGATGCGCGGAAGCGAGCAAAACGACGTGTTCGTGAACGATAACGGCAAGATAACGACAACGACAAACCATAGCGGAGGGATACAAGGCGGTATCAGCAACGGGCAGGATATTTATTTCCGGGTGGCCTTTAAGCCGGTGGCAACCTTGCTCCGTGAGCAGGCAACCGTGGATATCGAGGGCAACGAAACGAGCCTGAAAGCTCGCGGACGACACGACCCTTGCGTTCTTCCTCGTGCTGTTCCGATTGTCGAAGCAATGGCCTCAATGGTCATTTTAGACTGTTTTTTAGCATCGAAAATGGCAAAAATATAGTTTTATACGATAAAAGTCATAAATATTGTAAATATGTTTGACGGTGTTGAATAATTATCGTATATTTGCATTGGCAATTTGGTATTCGTGAGAATGCTAAATTGTTTAGTTAAGTCTAGTTTAGTTTTTGTGTTGTTGAGAGCGGCTTGTGTAAGTCGCTCTCTTTTTGTTAGGAGACAGAAGACGGGAGACAGGAGTTCAGACATCACCTTTTTTTGAAGGGGGGATTATTATAATAAGGTGTATTTTCCGGTCGAAATATTTGACGGTTTTATTGAAAACACGTATCTTTGTAAAAATATTACAGTATGAAATGAAATCGGACATATAGATAATCATATAAAGAAAAATGAAGAAAGTAAATTTGTTTTTATTGGTTTTGGTTATATTCATGGCTTCGTGCGGAACCACGCGCACTGTTCCTGTAACCGGACGAAAACAGAATTTGGTTGTGTCTGACGAGCAAATGCTGAGTCTCAGCACGCAACAGTATAATGAGTACATGAAGAAAGCGAAGAAATCTACCAATACCGCTAACACTGCGATGGTGCAACGGGTTGGAAAGAAACTGGCTACGGCAGTGGAAACGTATTTGAAGCAGAATGGCTTGGTTAATGAATTGAGCGGCTATAAATGGGAGTTCAATCTCGTAAAAGATAACAGCGTGAACGCATTCTGTATGCCGGGCGGTAAGATTGTTGTGTATGAAGGACTGCTTCCGGTAACAAAGAACGAGACGGCACTTGCCATAGTACTCGGGCATGAGATTGCCCATGCTGTGGCAAAACACTCTGCCGAGCAACTCAGCAAGCAGTATAAACAGCAAGTGGGAATGCAGATTGGCAGTGCGGTATTGAGTGCTGCGGGTATGGGAGCAAACACCTCGTCGCTCTTGGAGTGGGCTACGTCTAAAGGATTACAGCTCCGCAACCTGAAATACTCACGCGACCACGAGAACGAGGCCGACCACATGGGGCTTATTTTCGCCGCTATGGCCGGCTATAATCCCAACGAGGCAGTTACGTTCTGGCAGCGTATGGCAGCGGCTTCGGGCGGAAGCAGTTCGGATTTCCTTAGCGACCATCCGTCTGACGCTAAGCGCATTGAGAACATCAAAGGCTGGTTGCCCGAGGCTTTGAAGTACTATAAGAAGTGATGTTTAGAAGTAAGAAGTAAGAGGTAAGGTGTGAGAGAATACCTTTAAGGGCTGTATTCTCATACTATATTATAAATGGCTACATATCTCTCACTTCTTATCTCTACCCCCTCACCTTTAAAAATACATATCTCTAACTTCTTATCTCTAACTTCTAACCCCTAAAAAAAAGAACAATATGATAGATTATTTTATGGAAAACCTATGGCAGTTATGGGCTTTGATAAGCCTCATCTGCCTTATTTTGGAATTGACCAACGGCGATTTTTTCATCATGTGCTTCGCCATTGGAGGCGTATTCTCGGCTGTTGCCGCGGCTCTCGGACTCGGCGGAGTGGCTCAGATTATCGTTTTTGCTGTGTTCACTGTGCTTAGTCTGATGTTTGTGCGTCCTGTTGCGTTGCGCTATCTGCACCGCGGAGAGGACAAGCGCGTGAGCAATGCCGATGCCCTGATGGGACGCATCGGGACGGTTAGCGAGCCTATCGTGGCTGGAGGACACGGCCGTGTGGCTATCGACGGTGACGACTGGAAAGCAGTTTCGGCCGATGGCAGTGCCGTGGACAAGGGCAGCAAAGTGAAGGTCGTGGGGCGCGAGTCGATTATCATCACTGTGGAGAAAGTGTAATTGCTTTTAACTTTCACCCCTGAATTTTCAACATTAAACTATAAACTTTTAATTTTATAACATCATGGACATCTTAACTTATGTGCTTGTAGCCATCATCGTGCTGGTGATAGTCATCGCCAAGAAGGCACTCGTAATTATCTCGCAGTCTGAAACCAAGATTGTCGAGCGTTTGGGTAAGTATTATGCTACCCTCCAACCCGGTATCAACGTCATCATACCGTTCATCGACCATCCCAAAGAGATAGTTACGATGCGCAACGGACGGTATATGTATTCAAACACTATAGACCTGCGCGAACAGGTTTATGACTTCGACCGTCAGAACGTTATCACCAAAGATAACATCCAGATGCAGATAAACGCGCTGTTGTATTTCCAAATTGTAGACCCTTTCAAGGCCGTGTATGAAATCAACAACCTGCCGAACGCTATCGAAAAGCTCACCCAAACAACGTTGCGTAACATCATCGGAGAGATGGAACTTGACCAGACGCTGACTTCACGCGACACCATCAACACCAAGCTGCGTGCCGTTTTGGACGATGCTACCAATAAGTGGGGTATCAAGGTGAACCGCGTTGAGCTTCAGGACATCACCCCGCCGGAGAGCGTGCTCAGCGCAATGGAGAAGCAGATGCAGGCAGAACGCAACAAGCGTGCGACCATTCTGACCAGTGAGGGACAGAAGCAGGCTGCCATCCTGAAGTCTGAGGGTGAGAAAACATCTACCATCAACCGTGCCGAGGCTGACAAGCAGCAGGAGATTCTGCGTGCCGAGGGTGAGGCTCAGGCTCGTATCCGCAAAGCCGAAGCCGAGGCTATAGCCATCGGAAAGATTACCGAGGCTGTGGGCAAGAGCACCAATCCGGCAAACTATCTGCTCGCTCAGAAGTATATCCAAATGATGGAAGACCTCGCAAACGGCGAGCAGTCGAAGACGGTCTACCTGCCTTACGAAGCTACCAACCTCATGGGAAGCATCGGAGGCATAAAGGAACTGTTCAAGGGCGAGTAGTTCGTTCTTGGTGTTTATGGGACAAAGAACCTTAATTTGATATATTACGAGTCCCAAATGAATATCTATAAACAAAAGCGTGAGAGTGCGAAATCGGCACTCTCACGCTTTTGTTTATTTAATGTGTAGCCTTATACCATTTTGTGTTTGTCTTTGTCGTGGCAAGCGAATTTTGGCTCGGGTCGGAAATGGTTATTCCCGAGAATGTGTTTATCGGTATTTTACCGGATGACATGGAGTAGAAAAAGTCCGTGTGCGCCTTGTTTGGAACCGTGCGGCTTAGCTGGTCGTTGAACGCTTGCAGGAGTGCCGGGTCTCCGCACAAGTGCGAGACGTAGTCGCCGAGGTCGTAGAACAGGGTAGGGCGGTAGCCGTCCAGACACTGTAATGACGATGATAGGGAACTGTCGAAAGCATACCGGGTGTTTATCTCTTTCATGATAAGCGCCAGATTGTCGAGTTGTGAGCAGTCGGTAACGGAAATAGTCCCACATGGCATATCCTCATACGAGGAATAGAAGTCATGGAAGGTCTCGCATATAGCCTGATAGTTCGGTCGTCCGAGCAGATGTCTTCCCATTGTCTCGTATGGCATACCGTATGCCATAATCTCGCTTGTGGACCCTATCAGATAGTTTGTTACATCTTTCAGCTCGAATGCCACTTCCACGGACGCCATATAGCAGTCGTCAAACAAAATATATTCCATTCTTATTCCCGCGTCTTCTATCCCCTCGGCAAGAGTGCTGATGTCCGTCTGGTATCTTGCGGAAGTGCCTCCGAAATAGCGTGTCTTGGGCACGCCTTCATAGTCCCAGTGCATCATTCTGCTTGCCGCACAGTCCGTTCCCCTTGTTGCGTTTACGGGAATCCAACCCATACCGTGGCAGCCTATGGTCATGGAGTAGGTTTCGGCGGGTGCAAAGGCTTTCATATCATTGAGGATTGCGGTGATGCCAGCCGCCGTGGTGCAGGCAGGACTGGCATATCTTTTCAGTGTCTTACGCTCGCATATCCCGTTGTTACAGCATATTTCGAACATTTCAGCCTCGTTTGGCGATGTTGCGAAAAACACGACGACTTTCTCGTTTGTCAGTCCGTTCTTGCTTATGCTCTTCTCCATGTCAGAGATGTTATGCCGGAAATAATCGGTGAGATTCGATGACCAGGGCATATACATCAGCAGAGTTCTGGCGTTATAGTTCTCTACCGGCAAAGTGTCGTCATCCTTACCGCATGATATTACCGTTAGACATAGTAATGCAGCGCATAGTATTATCAGTATTCTTCTCATATAAAATACGGCCAAATAGTAATCAAAGGCAAATTTACGGAAAATACCCGAGAAAAGAGAATAAGATAATATAAAAGTATTGCAGGTGTTTTCATATTGAACTATTTTAGTTATCTTTGCAAAGTTCAAAAATATAGATTATGCAGATATGTATTGTTGCGGGCGCAAGACCTAATTTTATTAAGGTTGCCCCGGTGATAAGGACAATAGTGAAGGCCAAAGAGCAGGGCCGGGACGTTGATTATAAACTCGTGTATGCAGGGTGTGAAGATGACCCGACACTTGAAGGAACGCTGTTTGAGGACTTGCAAATAGCGCGGCCGGACGTGTTTCTCGATGTGGACTGCGTGAATCTGAACGAGCTAACGGGGCAGGTGATGTCGGCGTTTGAGCGTTACCTGCAACAGAACAAGACCGATGTGGTGATTGTTGTGGACGACCTCGCATCGACAATGGCGGCGGCTATCGTCACGAAGAAGCAGGGAATACTTCTTGTCCACCTTGCAGCCGGCACGCGCTCGTTTGATATTACAATGCCTAAGGAGATTAACCGCCTTGTAATCGACGGACTCTCAGACATACTTTTCACGGCCGGCATGAGCAACAACAGCATCGCCAACAAGGAAGGTGCGGAACTGTCGAAGGTCTATATGGTTGGCAACGTGCTGATAGACAATATACGTTACAACAAAACGAGGCTCGTGCGTCCTGCCGTCCTCGATACTCTCGGCGTGAAGGATGGCGGATATATCGTCTTTACGCTTAACCGCAAGGCATTGATGGCGGCTCGCGAGAATCTCAAAGAGATGTTGGCTGCGATGACGGAAAAGGCAGCCGGCACACCAATAATAGCTCCGTTGCGAGGCGAAACTGCTGTGACTGTGGGAACATTGCTTGCAGAAGACTGTGGTGAAGTGCCTGCTTGGTTCCACATTGTTGAACCGCTTGGCTATTTAGAGTTTGGCTATCTAACCGCCCACGCAAAGGGAATAATAACCGATTCGGGCAATGTGGCGGAGGAAGCGACGTTTAATGGCGTGCCCTGCATAACGCTAAACAGTTATACGGAGCATATAGAAACGGTGAAGCAAGGAACTAATGTGCTTGTCGGCGAGGATGCCTCGCTGTTAGGAAAAGCCGTTGCCGACATGGTGGCAGGCCGTTGGAAGACTGCGTCGATACCCGACAGATGGGACGGCCGCAGTGCCGAGCGAATCGTGCAGATCTTGTACGGGGGATAAAACGAAATGTGTAAAGTGGAAAATGTTGGTTTTGTGCTGAAATATGTTATAAATAAACGAGTTACGGATGTTTGTCGCAATAGAGTAGGGGAGGGATGTCAAAAACGAAACGTAACATTCGCTTTACATTGATGTTACATTCAAAGAACGTTTGAACGGTGTTTTACCAGGAAAATGTTACATGGCGGCTGAATGGTCGCCTTTTTCGTTGTAATTGGTTTCATGTGGTAGCTTGTGGGCCTTTTGTTTTAGCGTATTTTGATTTTATATTCTCTATTTTATTCCATATAGTTATTATTTGGTATATTTGCACCAAAAATATATAAGTTATGGCAAAGGTTATACATGTGCATCTGTTGAATAGGGGGCGTTATGAGCGTAAAGACTATTATTTTGCGAGTATCTCGGCTATATATACCGTTTTGACGGCTCAGGACGTTGGGGCAACAAAAGGGTATTTGTTACACGCAGGATTGTCTGGAAACGGCTCTGTGGCTACGAAATGCGCTATAATAAAGCAATCTACGCTTATACGTGGAACGAGGCGCGCAGAGGGCAAATAATTGGCCTCTGGATGGCTTTGTCGTCTTGTTGGGGTAGGGAAATGTGTCTGAAGCATATCCTTACCCTATTTTTATGCTTGAAAATACGGTTGGGTGGACACTTGGGTGGACATTTGGGTGGACAAATAATGTGCAATAAAAACGAAAAGTGTTGATTGGGTGGACATTTGGGTGGACACTTTTAACATAAAAATAGATAGATAAATGGGGCGGATGGGTATAAAAAGGTTGAAAAACGGCGTTTTTAGTGGTTTTCAAGGGGCAAAATACACTAAAAAATACCGTTTTCGAGGGGCGGATTTCATGCGAAAGTGCCTAAATACAGGCGTTTACGGGAGATTACATGAAATTTGAGCATACATTTCGTTTTATTCCAAACGAATGATGCCAATAACAAGGGCTACAGCATATATTTCCGAGTATGGTAATTCAAATGGGTCGTATTGCTCATTGTCAGATACGATTAGAATGTGCTGCTTGTCATGCCCTGGTTTGATGCGTTTAATGAGTGCCCCTTGAGCTGTGTCTAAGACATAGGGCTTATTCCATTGAAAGAAAAGACTTGCCATTGGTACACGTTGGCAAGCGACAATATCGCCAGAGATATATGTAGGTGTCATGCTATTACCTTTTACGGATATAAGAAAGTCCGCTCCATTAAACGCCGGCACGATATATCGTTCACACTCGTATTCAAGAACAGAATTCTCGCCAGTCAGTGCACCAGCCATAGCACTAAATGGAATGAGTGGGATACCATCATGGCTGTTGGTCGCTTGTTGGGCAATGGGGATGTTGCTATCTTTAATCATAGAACCTCTACCAGTTAAAAGCCATTCCGCTGATAACTGAGGATACAGGGTTAAAATCTTAACCAACATATCGCTTCCTGGTTGAGATGTCTTATTTTTACCCTTAAAATTGCTGGCTTCAATACCTGTGGTACTGTAGAAATCAATCTTTTTTATGTTGCTTCTATCCAAAAAAGCCATAATACGCTCTTTTATGGTTAAAGTTTTATCCATTATTCTTTGTAGGTTAAAATTTTATCCTTATCTTTGCAGCGTGTTCTAATTATGAACAGCGTTCAAAGGTACAAACATTTGGCGAGAATAAAGAATAAACATTAAAAAAGAATGATATGACACAGAAAGAATTTGAAGAACGGACACGGCGACTGATTGCAGTTGAAGAGTACTACTTGGTGGAAAATCTCTATATGGCTGCCGGTAATATGACTAAGGACGAGTTCTGCGAGGAGATGCGCAGAATGTGTGCATACGATGGGGCCAATGACCATATAGAGTTGCGCAAGTGCTTGAAGGAGATTGGACGGTATGTCGGTGCGAAAGATGCCGAACTCGGATACTTGAAGAAGACGATAACCAATAGGAATATGGAACTTGCCGAATTCCTGATAGGCAAGGCCTGCGCTTATGAAGACACGGACTTCTACCATGAGGCGGTAAAACTCATCGGTCAGCGTGAAGTGACGCTTATGAAGTTGCGTATGGACCTTCCTCTTTGGAATGAGGACAAGGCATACCTCAAAGAAATTTTGGAGGACGATATACAAGGCAGAAAGATTGCCGGATAACTGACAGCCCGGAAAGACGGGCAGGGCGGTTAGTTCAGCTGGTAGAACAAACGGCGGTAACCAATCCGGCTGTATGGTCTGCGGTTCGAGTCCGCAACCGCCCACATAAACTATAAACCAGAGTGGTATGAAAAAGAAAATTGTTTTGGACCGTGGCAATGTCGCAAAGATAGCCAAAGTTATGAACTGCACTCCTGAGATGGTGAGCAAGTCAGTAAACTTCAAGAAGAACAGCCTGCTTGCCCGGAGGATACGTTATGTTGCCAAAGAGCAGTTCGGCGGTGTTGAAGTAGGAGAGTAGGGAGGTGCGGATTATGAAAAAGATTTTTAAGGAAGCCGTAAAAATGCTGGTAGCCGTAGTGCTTGGTCTGGTGTATATGTGGTTCGCACTGAGCTTCGCATGGAGTCTTGATGATATGTCCGTAGTTGAAAAGATTGCGGGTGTGGCATACGCCTTTTTGATGATGCCAATATACGAAGGTATAAAGAGACTGTTGAGGCTGTCATAAACAGGAAAAAGGATATGGAGTTTTACAAGAGAATACTGTGTGTAACCTTTGAGGAACTGACGGGAGGTGATAATCCGGTTATCACACCTCAGACCCTCATGAAAAATGTCCAGCGTGGCAACATCCAGTGTGCACGTCGTGGCGGTGGTGAAAACACGATAGCTCTTTATGTCTACTCCTCCCTCCCCGTGAAATACAAGATGAAGTTTGAGGCAAAATACGGCAAGCCTGAAGACGTGCTGAAAGCCCAGGAACTGAAAGACACCGTATGTATGGATGAGAAAGCCCGTGAGTTTTACGAGGCGTTTGAATATGATTTGAACGGTGTTCAAACGACGCTCACCGACAAGTTAAAGGAAGAGTATACAGTGAACGCGAGCGTGCTTGGTATGTTGTGGAACCGTATGAACGAACTGACCTCGACAAGCAATGCTCTCGGCAACGGCCGCCGCAGTGACCTTTGGGACATAGTGTTCGCCCAAAGCGAGAAGCTGCGCGAGGTGACCGGCCACACGCTGCCGAAGAACCTTGCCCGTCTGAAGGACAAAATGAACCGTTACAAGAAAGACGGGTATATGTCCGTCATCAGCGGCAAGGTGGGCAACAAGAACACCCTAAAGATAACAGAGGATGCCGGCCGCCGTCTGATAGCCCTGAAGCGAAGCCGTGTGCCTGTACTGACCGACCACCAGATATTCGACACCTTCAACAGCGAGGCGGAGGGTAGGGGATGGAAGCCCCTAAAAAGCGTGGCAGGAATGAAGGCCTGGCTTAACAGTGCCGCCATAGAGCCATTGTGGCATGATGCCGTTTACGGCGAGATGAGCGCACACCAGAAATTCGACCGCCGGCACAAGACCCAACTTCCTACGATGCGTGACGCCCTGTGGTACGGTGACGGTACGAAACTGAACCTGTACTACCGTGACGAAGACGGCAATGTGCGTACAACAAGCGTGTATGAAGTGATAGACGCGGCTACGGAGGTGTTCCTCGGTTTCTGCATCAGCGACACGGAAGACTACGAGGCGCAGTATATGGCCTACCGTATGGCCATACAGGTGAGCGGCCACAAGCCATACGAGATTGTACACGACAACCAGGGTGGCCACAAGAGGGCCAATTCAAGCGGTATGCTGGACAAAATATGCCACATACACAGGACCACGGCCCCGTATAACGGTGCTTCGAAGACGATAGAGAGCGTGTTCGGACGCTTCCAGCAACAGGTGCTGCATAAGGACTGGCGTTTCACAGGCCAGAATATAACGGCCACGAAAGCCGGCAGCCGTCCGAACATGGAATTCATCGAGGCCAACAAGGACAAGCTATATACGCTGGACGAGTTGAAGGTCGCCTATCTGAAAGCCCGTACCGAATGGAACGAGATGGCGCATCCCGCCACAGGGGAATCCCGTATAATGATGTATGAGAACAGCGTAAACCCGGACACTCCGAAAGTGACGGTGTATGACATGATAGATATGTTCTGGGTGACCTGCAGCAGGATGAGCACTTTTACGAGCAGCGGCATAGAGATAACCGTGAAAGGGCAGAAGCGCGTGTATGAGGTGATGAGCAGCCCCGGTGTTCCCGACATAGAGTGGCGACGGAAGCACACCTACCAGCGTTTCGTGGTGAAATACGACCCCTACGACTTTACGAGCATCCGCCTGTACTGGAAAGACAAGGCCGGCGGCCTCCGTTTCGAGCGGACAGCAGAACCCTACATTGTTATACATCGTGCCATACAGGAGCAGACGGAGGGCGAGGCCGCGTTTATACGGGCACAGCAGGCCGCTACGGAACAGAACCGCATAGAACGGCAGGTGGCGGCCAAGGAAATAGAATACGCCGAGGGTGTGGCACCGGAGCAGAACGGACTGACCACCCCGAAGCTGAAGGGCACACGGTCGGACGTGCAACGTCAGATAGACCGCCGTACGCGCAAATACAGCCGTGAGCCGGAAGAGTTGAGCCTTGGCCGTGTGACAAAGAAAGTAAGCCAGATGGACTGGATGGACACGGAAAACGACAGTACCGTGGTATTCCTGCCGAGGCGCGTGGAAAAGAAAGTAATGGACAATAAACTATAAAGAAATGGAACTGACGACAAAAGACAAAGAGCAGATATGCGCCCGTCTGAAGGCGTATGTGGACAAATACCCAAGCCAGAACAAGGCCGTGGGCAGTCTGAAAAGCACCAGTGCCGGAACGGTGAGCAATATCCTGAACGGCAAGTGGGAGAATATTAGCGAGGACATGTGGCGCAGGATAGCCGACCAGGTGGGTACCGTCGGCGGTGTGGATGCCGGTTGGCAAATCGTGGAAACCGGGGCGTACCAGGAAATCACCTATGCCTTGGATGATGCCCAAAAGTATAAGAACGTGACATGGGTGGTCGGGGAAGCCGGCTGCGGCAAGACCACCACCGCCAAGATGTATGCCTCGGAACACCGGGAAGTGTTCTACCTCCAATGCTCTGAGGATATATACAAGGGTGAGTTCGTACGTGAGATAGCCCGCCTGGTGGGTATCCGTGGCGAGGGCTATACCGTCCGTGAGCTTTGGAAGGCCATCCTCGACAGCCTTATACAGATGGACGCCCCGCTGCTTGTGTTTGATGAGGCGGACAAACTGACTGAAAGTGTGTTCCACTACTTCATCAGCCTTTACAACAAGCTGGAGGACAAGTGCGGCGTGGTGTTCATGAGTACGGACTACATCAAGAAGCGTATCAGGAACGGCCTGCGCTGGGAAAAGGCAGGTTACAAGGAGTTTTACAGTCGTATCGGCCGCAAATACTTCGAACTGGAGGACACCACACCTAATGACGTGTATGCCATTTGTACGGCCAACGGTCTGTGTGACCGCAAGGACATCGACACAGTGATGAAGGATGCTGAAGCCTGCGACTTTGACTTGCGCCGTGTGAAAAAGAGCATACACAGGGTAAAGAGAATGAACGGGAAATAACCATGGGAAGGGCATTGACAGTGAATGAGGTGTTAAACAGAAAGCGGCACACGTTTCCTTTTTCCGGAGCCTGGGCGGATGCATTCGGCCAGCCGGAACGTACCGGCGTATGGTTTGTGTGGGGCAACTCCGGCAACGGTAAGAGCAGTTTCGTGATGCAGCTCTGCAAGGAACTCTGCAAGTATGACCGTGTGGTTTATGACAGTCTGGAGGAAGGCGACAGCATGACGATGCACCAGAGCCTTCTGCGTCATGGCATGAGTGATGTGGGGCGGCGTTTCAATCTGTTGGATGCAGAACCCATGAATGAGCTTCAGGAACGTCTGAGCCGCCGCAAGAGTTGGAACATAGCCATCATAGACTCCTTCCAATACACGCAAATGAGTTACCGTGACTATATCCGAATGAAGGAGCAGAACAGGGACAAACTGCTGATATTCATCAGTCATGCCAAGGGACGTTCCCCACGCGGCAGCGCGGCCGAAAGCGTGATGTATGACGCCACGCTGAAGATATGGGTGGAGGGCTTTAAGGCGTTCAGTAAGGGACGGTTTATCGGTGATACAGGAGAGTATACCATTTGGCCGGAAGGCGCGGAAAAATATTGGGGGACGGTATAATGGACAAAAGGAAAATGAGACGGAAGAACCTGCTGTATAAACTTCGCAGGAAAGGTGTTCGATGTGATACCAAAGGGCGGTGTATAGAGTACCCATACGGTGGGGAACCTCGCGATGTGCCGCAAATCCGGCGGCTGATGGATGAGTATAAATTTAACATTCAATTTGTGATAGTATGAAATATGTAGTATTTGAAGATGACAAAACAGGGCTTAAAGAACCTGTGATATTTGGGGAACACACAACACACTCACAGGTGATGGTGGAACGTGCCCATCCTGTCAGTGCAGGTTACTTTATGCTTGATAATGATGGCATTGTTTCCACTTATGGCGATGCGCAGTCCCTTGGACTCAAACCGGAAGCCGGTGATGCCACTTTGTTGTATTATGTTCTTCAAAATATGGGAACTATGTTTTTTGTGGATTTTTGAGATAAAAAATATGGAAACACGTAGAGTAAGAAGAAAATGTAAAGACGAAAACGAATATGAATATTCATATCCGCCATTTTTTGAGTATGAACCTGAATTTATGATAGAAGACATAAGACCAGGATGCACATGTCACTATTGCTTTGGTACTGGACATTTTGTATTAAAAGATGGAATCAAGACCGGTTTCAGAGAATGTCCTCTTTGTAAAGGCAGTGGTAAAGTAGATGTGATAATAACTATCGAATATAAACCAAGTGAGATACAAAACAATGAGCAAGACAAGACAAATACTTGAATTGAGTAGTCCGACCGTAAAGACAATGCATGAACATCTTACGGGTCTTGTACAACAATGCAATTATTGTTGTGGGAACGGATGGTTTTGGGGACTGGATGATAGTCGTGAGAGCATAAAAGTTCCGTGTCCCATCTGTGAAGGTACAGGAAACGTGAGACCGGAGATAACAATAGAATGGAAACCAATAAAAAGAGGCTGATATGGAAAAATTGAAACAAGGTGTAGTGGTGATAACTTTAACCGCTACTGTCTATGTAGGAACAACTCGCAGAACTTATACTTCACGTATTGGGTTTTGCGGCCAGTATAACAAGGAAATACTTTCCAAAATGGGGAAAGAATTTAGGGGATTATATGCAGAGCAAATTGAAGCTGAATATAAAGATGTTCCTGTCAGACCAAGCAAATACGTCTATCGTGTCAGTACAAAATCAACAGAATGTGAGATGCTTCTTAATGGTAAGTGATATGGCACAGGAAGTAACCAATTATGTGCGCTTTTACACCCTGTTGAGCCGTATGCCGTATAAGGGTGACAAGGAAGACCTGAAGCGCAGCCTTGTGTCGGAGTTCAGCCTTGGGCGGACAGGTACTCTTAAAGAAGTAACGAGACAGGAGTATAACGCCATGTGCGCTGCTATGGAGCGCATGATGCCGTCACAAGAACGTGACAGATGGAAGGAAGAACGCAGACGGGTGAGAAGCGTTTGTTTGAAGCTGATGCAGCAGATAGGTGTGGACACAACCAACTGGAATACTGTGAACCGCTTTTGCATAAGTCCTAAGATAGCCGGTGTGGAGTTCCGTGAATTGGATATTGAAGACCTCGGTCGCCTGTCATTGAAACTCCGTATGATATTGAAAAAACAATCTAAATAACAATTAAACGAATTGTAAAATGGAAGAAGTAAAAAAGCAACGTGTGGATGTAAAGTCCATGAGTAAAGAAGAACGGGCCGCCTTGTTGGCCCAGTTGCAGCAAGAGGAAAAAGACGACCGTATTGCCCGTCGTGAAACCTACGAGGCCTTGCGTGGCGAGTTCTTGCACGAAGTGAAGGAGAATGTCCTTGAGATGGTGAATGCCGTGAGCGGTTTCCGCAAATGGCTTGAGAACGAGACTGCCTGTTTTACCGCTGTTATGAAAGAGTACGGCCAAGTGAAGAGTGATGACCAGCGCAGTTACACCATTACCGACGGCGACTTCCGTATGGAGGTAAAGAGCAACAAGGTGAAAGGTTTTGACGAGCGTGCCGACCTTGCCGCTGAGCGGCTGATTGATTACCTGAAACGCTATATGCAGAATAGCGACAAGGGTGCTGATGACCCCATGTATCAGATGGCCATGACGCTGCTTGAGCGCAACAAGATGGGCGATTTGGACTACAAGAGTATCAGTAAACTCTATGAACTGGAGGACAAGTTTGACGAGGAGTATGCCGATATTATGCGCCTTTTCAAGGAAGCCAATGTAGTACAACACAATGCGACGAACTACTATTTCCATCAGCGCAATCCGGAGACCGGCGTATGGACGCGCATAGAACCGAGTTTTTGCCGTCTTTAAGCACTTTTGTTCAAAGTGTAAACAGAAAATGAGGCATCTGTAACGGGATGTCTCATTTTTTTGTAGTAATACGCAGAAAAACAGATACCTTTGCAGTATGTCACGCGGTAGGAACAAAGAACTAATATCTTCCAGGGACCTTAAAATGTTTGAGCGTTACTATTACTGGACGGAAATTCGTCGCTTGCGTTTTGATGATACCATCAAGAAACTGAGCGAGGAAGAGTTCTTTGTGTCCGAGAGCCGTGTGATGCAGATAATCCGCCGTATGATACAGAGCGGTGCCACCGTAGACGGTAAACACATAGAACGTCCCATGTTCACCGGCTTCAAGGTCACTTCAAAGGTTTCCCTACCGAAATCACAATCTTCTTCGGGGCAGCAGCTTTTATTGTTTCCTGAACAATGTCCTTGACGGAAACCGAGTACAGCATCTCGTAGACCTTGATGCCATGACTCCATGTGTAGAACTTTGATTTTTCCCTGATGAGTTCTCCGTCTTCTACCGGCCGGAAGCATTGCATTGAACGGTGCAGCCTGTCCACCATTTCCGACCGTTCCAGTATGGCCTCCATAGTCCCGGAACCATAGTGTGTGTCATCATAACAGTCTATGACGAGACGGACACCGATTTTCGCCTTTCCTTTCTGGCTTTTGCCCGCGAGGTTCTCCCAGTCCGTTTCCGGATTATCGATGAGAACACAAGGGAACGTGACAGGATACGTGTCCATGTCCACCTTGTCAATAGCCTCCAACTGTCCGTAATCCTCATCAACTAACGACAGTTCCGGCATATCCTCCTTGATATGGTCAATGAGATGATAAAGCAATAATTCCATCTTTTATCCTTTGAATTGAATCGTTTATAATCCTGTTCACCTTGGCACGCAGTTCGGCGGAATCTCCCATGAACCTGCGTTGCGGTATTTTGGTATGGACGGTGATGTTCTTTTTCTTTGTCAGGGCAAGCCCTTTCCACTTGTCAGCCTCCGTTGGCAACTCTTTCGGCAGTTTGCCTTTTCCTTTGACACCGGCAAGCGAGTAGACCATGTGCCATGCGTATTTACGCATACGTTCGGTGATTGTCGGGTGTGTGGTAATCTCCCCACCGTCATTGTGTATGGCAGCATACGGTACAGGATTCTCTACTGTAACCGTTCCCGGACCGGTTGTCGACTGGATGGAGCGCATGAGGTGGTCGCGCCTGGATGTGAGCGGCCCGTATTTGGAATCCGGCGAGTTGCTGTCCTGACGTCTGGTGCGTTTCCATGTGTGCAGTCCGTTGTCAAGCCATCCTCCGTCCCGGAAATTCTGTTTGAAGTGGTTTACGGCCACCACCCCGACCTTTCTCGGAAGGCGGTCGTTTACCTCCTTTAGAATGTCGTCCTTTGCCTTTCTGACCAATTTTTCTATGTCTTTTGCCTCCATGACAGTTGTAATTTGTCCGTTTATGCCTGTTATTGAAAATAAATTATTATCTTTGCAGCGAGAGTAGTCCCTTATCTATGTTGGATTGTATTTCCAGCCGTGATTCGGGGCTACTTCTCTTTTAACCCGATAAGGATATTCTCACCGTCAGATATGCTGTATAGTATTTTTGTTCCGTCCTGGTATTCTTTCACGACAATCCAACTTCTGTCCCCTTGTATTTTTGTCTCAAAGAGATGTACCCATTTGCTACCCGGTTTTGTGCTGCAGTCTTGCTTATGCCCCAAATAAACGGACTGTTTGAGAACGTCATCGATATAAAGAAGCATCCTGTTTTTCTCAGCATAATGTATATGTGGCTGGTTGGTCCATTCGTCTATACTTCGCCTTGAGACAGTAATCATGCCATTAAAGTCAGGGTGTGAGAGAGAAGAGCCCTGGAGCGTTTGCCTTGCCGCTTTCTTTATGTCCTTTATCTCCCCTTTTTCAGTACCATACAGGCATCCGTCAATGAAGGGACAGTTGTAGCAGTCTTTCTGTCTGTTTGTAAACCACGCTTTCAGCCTGTTTCTGAATCCGCTTTTCCTGTAGGCGAAACATTGGCTGCACTTGTCCGGGAAATAGGGATGCCTGTCAGAGAACGTATGCCCGTCCTTTCCCGGATTATTCTCCAGTCCGCGATGCGGTGCTGCCGGTTCCAAATCATCGGGGCGGTTCACCGGCTCATCCGTTGCCTCAAGCGAGCATTTGCAGTTCCAGCGGTCCCCCGGATGATGTTCGTTCCAAAACGGGTCGTCAATGGGCAGCGTGAGTTTCATCTGCCAATACCTGCGGTGTGAGCTTTCCGGTTCCGGTGATGTCGTGGGCATCCATCTGAGGTTGGGCAGTATGTCCTTGTTGCGGTCGAACTCCCTCCAGTCTGCGGCCGCATGGGCTCGTATGACCGCCATATCATATTCCGTGCGCAGCCATGAGCCCACCTGATGGGATGTTATGCCGGACACGTCATGCAGCCACTTGTCAAACGGCTTCAGGTTACCGTCCCCGTCAAGGAGCTTGGCGGCCATCTCCACGCCCATAGTATGGACCTTGAAAGCGGAGAAGACCTCATTTGAGTGCCGGAGTTCCCGGTAGAACATCGTGTCATGCGAGGGAGGTGTCTTGGCTTGTGCAAGACCCTCCACCGTACCCTCATTGATGACGCGCTGCACCTCATGCCATAAGGCCGCATCCACCTCTTTTGAAGTGTCAAAGCCGTTGTATACCTTGTGCATGAAAGCACTGAGCACGTCCGCATCGAACCGGATAGAAGCATTGTTTTGGATATGGTGGCCACAGTTGCAGTGATGGTCTCCGTAATAGAGCGTATCTATCAAAAGTCTGTGTCCGCCCCGGTAACCGGGGCTATTCCGAAAAAACTTCTCAAACTGTTTTTGAACGCCTTTTTATCACCGTTCAAATTCTCTTTTTCCGGTTTATCCTCCTTGTCATTCATGCTCCGGCGTATGGCTTCCTTCTGTGCCAGGGCATCCGCTTTCTGCTTGTCGTAGTCCTTTGGCTTCTCCACTCCGAACGTCTCATAGAGCCAGTCATCATCCATTGGCAGCCCCATTCCCTGCAGTTTCTGTACGATGTCAATCTGTTGCGATGGAATGATTTTGTCTTTCTTGGCATATACGAACTCCCCGCCCTCGACGTTATATCCGAGATTCGCGAAGATGGGGCGCATATTGTAGTTGAGGATGTCCAGGAGAAAGTCGCGGTCATCCACATTCATGTCGTCCTCCTCCTTCTTGTGGACCTCTCCAAGAGCCTGTGTGCCGGTTTCTTTCGCATCCGTGGTGAGCGTATTGCCAAGCACACGGATAGATATTTTGCTGTCCCAGTAGTCCGCGAAAGTCTTGTACAGGTCAGACGACCCGGTCTTGTTCCCGGCTTCTATCAGCGTGAGCTCACTGTCTTTTGGATGGATATACACCGCGTTCGTACCCTGCCGTCTTGCCTCTTGAATGAGCCGTTTTCGTGCCGTCTCGTCCCCAGCGTCGTATGTATATTCGCGGATGGGCATTCCGAAAATGTTGCAGAACTGCGCCCAGTCCGCCATGTCCCCGCGTTTGTAAAGCACGGCAGGCATCAGCTCGGCGAAAATGCCCAGTCCACGTTCCGTACCCACGAACAGGCAGTTCTCGAAGTCGTCTATGGGTATTCCGTCCTGGTCGTTCTGGAATTTGAGCAAAGTCTTCCGTACCGGGTCATAATGCTTGCGGTCGATGAGGTCGTACCTTATGTTGTTGTCCTCGTCCAAATAAAACTGTACCAGCGTGAAGCCCCAGAATTCCGACATGATAAGGTCCTTGCGAAGCTGCTTGAACCACGGCGAGCGTAACTGTGCATTGATGGTGTCGTCAGGTTCCCCGTTACGCTGGAACTCGATAGGCAGCCGTGTAACGCCGCGCAGCCTCTTGTCGAGCACTCCTGACAGGTGGAGGTCGAGCGTGGCAGACTCGTACATGTCGAACAGCCGTGTCCGGTTGGAATAGTCAATGCTTTTTGCCAGCGTGACCGAACTCATGTATGCTTTCATGTCGAAGAGGAATATCTCCGGCATCTGCAGCACCACATCCGGCAACCTCTGACCATTAGGAACACGCATTCCTCCCTGAACAATCTGCCGGGAATTTTTACTCTTTTTATTCTTGTCTTTTTTCATAGGAACAATGTTTATCTTAATGTCGGCCTTACGTCGTCTGCCTGTATCTGCCACGGTGAATTATCGCTTAAATCCTCTTCCGGCAGCAACGGTGCACCGTCTATTGTAATATCCCCCTTCATGACACCCTTGAGCCATTCCACCGCCCGGTCATACCTGTCCTGCCGTATTTTTGCAATCTTGTACGGGTTGTGCTGGCAGAATATGTGGTAGACGGTGATGTCGATGGCGAACATGAGGATGAGCGCATGGCGGTCATCCCCGGTTGCCGAGAAAATCGTGTTGCAGTCATACGTCTTGTTCATGTATGAGCGCATTTCCGCAACGGCTCTGTCCTCGCATATCTCAATAATCTGCGGGTCGTATGACGCAGATTCTTTCCGCAGAAGAGAGTCAAGAATCTCCCTGTGTATAGTGGCATCATAGTCCTCTATGTTTATAAAGTTTGTCATGGTTACATCCTGTATATGTTATCTTCGTTAATCTCGTCGTATGATATGGTGAAAGTCGGTTCAAGTTCTGCCGTCTTCTCGTCTATGATGGTGGCACCACCCTCAATACAGTCCGGGCCGTCGGCGTTGTATGGCAGGTGCATCTCGAACAGCTTGAACTGGTTGATGAGTTCCTGCATGTGTGGATTGTCCCGTTCCTCCTCATTGAACACCCACGCGCCATTACGGTCAATCGGTTCCAGATGAGCCTCGATTCGCGTTGCCTTATCAGTCTTTTTGCGCTCGTCCCCCTTGATATAAAGCTCGCGCTTGCGTTTCTTGCATTCGTCCCGGAGCAGCGGTTTGAACACTTGGTTGAAGAACGGGTCCTGGAGCTTGTTGTTCTCCATGTAGAAATAGACATTCGTCTTGCCGCCTACATAATCCATCAGGTCGAAATACCAGCTGATAAATACGGCGTTCAACTCACGCGCGAGGAAGCCCTTGATGATGTAATAGACACCTTTGTATTTACCGACCAGCCATAGGCCTTTTGTGCTGCTTGCCTTTTTCTTTGAGTCTGAATATGCGGGGTCCCCGTAGGCAATGAGAAACTTGAACTTGCGCAGTGGCGGCACTTTGCCGAACGGCAGGTTCTTGAAGATGTTTCCTTCCGAAACCGGATTGTTGAAATACTCCGCCTGTGCGTTCTTTGTGGAAATGTTGGAAAGCACTGTGTCAATCTGCTCTTCCGTGTTCTTCTGCGGCCACGTGCTGCGTCCGTTTTTGTCCCGTATGTTGACTATATCCCAATGTCTTGCCCTATCCCCGGCACGTTTGATGCAGCAGTCTTTGGCGATTATATTTCCGCACCACAGCACCAGTGTAGGCTCCGATATGGAGCGGGTAGGGTAGAGTGCGCCTTCGAACCAGTCCCACTTCTTTTTCAGCGTTTCCGGATTGCGGCAGTCCTCGTCGGTGTCATAATCATCAAGGTAGATGACATCCGGGCGTACCTCCTCGTTTCTCGCTCCACGGGGTGCGGAACCGGCACCCAACGCTACGAACTTCGCGCCGCAGCGGGTCGTGAAATCCTTATCCGTCCATGCTCCGAGTGTGACCTGGTTGCCGTAGAACTGGCGCAATCTCGGATTGCTCTCGAAGTTCAGCTTATACGGAGTAAGCAGCCGGATGGCAGATGCCTCGGTCGCCGATGCCAGGACTATAAACTTCTTACGTTTGGTAAGGGCAAGGTACATTAGAATGAACATGGCCACGGTGGACTTCGCCAACTCGCGGCTCCATGACAGGACCTCATACCATTCGTCATGCTCTATGACACGGCGTATCGCCTTGATATGGAATGGCGCGAACTCATACTTCGCGTATTTCGGGAAAAAGTATCTTATCCATGCGATAGGGTCTTTTTCCAGTTCCGTACGTTTCTTCTCAATGTCCCGTTTTGACATCCAGTCCTCTACAGGGACATCGGCGGCCAATGCCTTGTGATGCTCGCTCCATCTCTGAAGGGCTTTCTTGTCTTCAAGTGTCATCTCATCTGGTCTTTAATGAATGCGTCAAGCAGGTTGTTGAACTCCTTGGCCTTTTCCAGGTCAAGAGGGCGCAGCCAGTTGGTGAAGCGTATGCCCACATCCACGATGTCGGCAATACCTACGTCCGTCTCAATCTTCTTGATGGCGGAAGCCAGTTTCGCGAGCGTGTCCGCCTCCGTGACGGTCGCGAAACGTTTGCCTTCCTCGCGACTGTTGATATTGTTGTTTATCTCTATAATCTGCCGGTTCAGTCCGGACAGTATCTGTGCCGGCGTGATGGTGATGGACGCTTTCAGTTCATCCCATGCCCCGTCCTTAATCCATCTGGAAACGGTCTGCCGTGTGGTACCCACCTTGTCGGCAATCTCCTCCTGTGTATAGTTGCCGTTGAGGAAAAGAGACTTGGCGATGTCCTTCTTGTCGATATTCTGTTTGCCCATGATAAATGAGAATTGTGCTGCAAAGTTCCGAATAATCAGGTAGAAAATGAAACAATGATTTTATGATGGCATCCTGCGCGACTATCATTGCAACTCGCTGACGCTACGATAAAAACGTGGTTTTGATATGTCGAGAAAACATGGGAATTTTGCATCAAAAATCGTGCGAAATGACATCAAGATTTTTCAATGTTATCCCAGGTGGCGGGAGTGCCGCGTTGCTTTTGTACGGCGACATCGGTGATGGCTACAAGGTGGAGAGCGGGCGCATAGTCAGCGAGCTCTTAGCCCTGCAGGCGCAATATAAGAAGATAGACGTGCGCATCAACAGCCGTGGAGGTGACGTGTTCAGCGGCATGGCCATATACAATGCGCTCAGACAGTCGAAAAGTGACATTACCATATATATAGACGGTGTGGCGGCCAGTATCGCAGCCATCATCGCCCTGTGTGGTAAACCACTATACATGAGCCCTTATGCCAAGCTGATGCTCCATAGCGTGAGCGGCGGAACATGGGGTAATGCCTCAGTATTGCGCCAGACGGCCGACCAGATGGAACAGCTCCAGAAAGACCTTTCCAACATGATAGCCGGACGTTGCGGCATGAAGGCCAAGGATGTGCAGGCCAAGTACTTTGACGAGAAAGACCACTGGATAGACGCGAAGGAGGCTGTCGACATGAAACTCTGCGATGGTATCTATGACATGGAAACCACAGAGAAACAGCCCACGACAACGGATGAGATTTACAACTATTTTAATAACCGGCTCGTCAGCGGGCCACAAAATCAAAATGAGATGGCTTTAATAGATGACATCAAGGCGATTCCGTCATTCAGTGACAAGGAAGACGCCAGTGCCATTGTGGCACACATCAGGTCGCTTGAGAACACGGCTACCAAAGTGAACGCCCTCCAGCAGGCCAATGATGCCTACAAGGCGCAAATTGAAAACTTGCAGAAAAAAGAGGTGGAGGTCTTTTTGAACAATGCGGTGTCCGAGGGCAAGATTACCAAGGAACAGCTCCCGGTGATGGAGAAGCTGATGAACAGTGACCGTAAGGCCACAGAAGAACTTATCAACAGCATGAAGCCCGCCAGTCCGGCCAGACGTGCCGTGGACTTCATCAACCATGAAGACGGGAAGGGAGGCTTTGAAAACAAGACCTGGGACCAGCTTGACAAGGAAAATCTCCTTGCAGAACTGAAAGCCAAGGACTTCTCCCTTTTCTGTTCCAAGTTTAAGGATAAGTTCGGAACAGACTACAAAGAATAAACAGTAACCATTAAATTTTAGAGTAAAATGGCATTGAACAAACAAGTATGGCTGAACACCATCGTTGAAAATTTTTTCCCGGACAACAGTTTCGCGACAAAGAGTATTGATGACTCCCTATTCGTGAGTAACAAAACCGTGCATATACCCAATGCGGGAGCACCGTCCGGTGTAGAGATTAACCGCACGGAGAAACCGGCATCGGTAAAACAGCGTACAGACCAGGATTTGGAGTACAGCATGGACGAACTGACCACGAATCCGATTTACATCCCCAACATTGACATGGTGGAATTGTCATACGACAAGCGTACCAGCATCCTTTGGAACGACCGTATGGAACTTCAGAAGAACGCCCACCAGAACCTTCTCTACCGTTGGGCCAATGAAGACCTTATCGTCGAGACTGCCGGAGAGAACCGTGCGGCGCACACCTCGGATAAGGCTACTGGTAACCGTAAGAAGATGACAAAGGCCGCCGTCCTTTCCCTGATGACGAAGTTCAATCAGGACGATGTGCCGGCGGAAGGCCGTTACATCCTTTTGGATGCCTGCATGTACGCGGACCTTTTGGAAGATTTGACAGAGAAGGAACTGAGTGCATTCCTGGCGTCAGCCAATGCGCAGCAGGGTATTGTCGGCCGTCTGTATGGTTTTGACATCATGCAGCGCTCTCAAGTACTCCGCATGACCGCCGCCAAGAAACTCTTGAAGTGGAGCGAGACCGGCGTAGCCGGAGAACTGGCCGCAGGCCTGGCCTGGCAGTCCCAGTGCGTTAGCCGTGCCTTGGGCGAAGTTAAGATGTTTGACAGTGAAGACAATCCACTTTACTACGGTGATATCTATTCGTTCCTGATGCGTATGGGCGGTTCTCCTCGCCGTTACGACAAGAAAGGTGTTGCCACCATCGTAGAGGCGGCAGTTACGGCTTAATCATTAAAACAAGACCTTTATGCAATTACCAAGAGTAAAAATCCAGTTTCTAAACGGCCAATTGGGAACCGTCGGTGAAAGCCCCGACGGCCTCATGGCCCTTATCTGCGGCGCGTCTGCAGTAACCGGGAAACTTGAGCTGAATACGGTGTACCCGGTTACAAGCATGGATGATTTGGCGGCACTCGGTGTGACTGAGGCAAACAACGCTACGCTTTACAAGCAGGTTAAGGAGTTTTATGACGAAGCTGAAAGCGGCACGAAACTCATACTTTATCCTGTTTCCGCAAATACGAAAGCCACCCTTCTTTGTGATTATACAAACATGGCGGAAGGCTTTGCTCGTGACCTGATTACACGTCAGAACGGTGCGCTTCGCGGCATAGGTGTGGCCGGTATAAACACAGGCAGTACATCCGTCAGCAACGACGGTCTTGACTCCGATGTGTTTACGGCCCTTCCCAAAGCCCAGCAACTTGCCGAATGGGCGACGTCAGAACTTTATGCACCGTTATTTCTCGTATTGGAGGGACGCAACTATGATGCTTCCAAAGAACTGAAGGACCTGACCGGAGAGAAGTACAACCGTGTGGCAGTTGTCATAAGCGACACTGTCAGTAACAGTAAGGGAGCCTGTGTGGGAACTCTTCTCGGCCGTATTGCGTCCATACCTGTGCAGCGTAACATCGGTCGGGTGAAGAACGGCAGCCTCTTCCCGCTTGAGATGTATGTAGGGACTAAAAAGATTGAGGAAAGCGGCAGCACCATCAGTGCCATCTTCGAGAAAGGGTATATAGTACCAAGAAAGCACGTCGGTCGAACCGGCTATTATTTTTCCGATGACCCAATGGCGTGTGACCCTACGGATGATTATGCCCACCTGACGAACCGCCGTGTTATAGACAAGGCGTACCGTATTTGCTACGACACAATGCTTAATGAACTTCTTGACGAGATAGACCTGAACGAGAACGGGACCATGAAACATGCAGTCGTCAAAAGTTGGCAACAGGCGTTGGAGAACGCCGTCAACCGCAAGATGACAGCCAATGGTGAGCTGAGTGCCACCGACGGCGAGGGCTGTAAGGTATATATCAATGAGAAGCAGAACGTGGTTTCTACCTCCAGGATAGAACTGAATCTGAAAGTGCGTCCTCATGGCTATGCCCGGTATATTGATGTGAACATTGGCTTCTTAGTGACAACAGCATAAAAAATCAGATATGGTCAATACAAGAGAATATGAATGGGCTGATGTGTCGGTTGTCATGGCCGGCCGCATGGTTACCGGGCTCCGTGGTGTGAAATACAGTGCAAAGCAGGAAAAAGAACTGCTGCATGCTAAAGGCAACAAGCCTCACAGCATCCAGCGTGGTAACAAGACGTATGACGGCGAAATAACGCTTCTCCAAAGCGAATATGAGGCGTTAAAGCAAGCCTGTGGAGGTGACATTCTGGATGCGAGTATAGACATCGTTGCAGCTTATGGCAATCCCAGTGCCGGTGATGTCATTACGACAGACATTCTGGTCGGTGTCGAGTTTACGGAAGACAATACCGAATGGAAGCAGGGTGACAAGTATCAGGAGAAGACATTGCCGTTCCTGTTTATCGACAAGAAGAGCGCGTAGAGGTATATATGTGATTTGAACAGTATTCAATAACCATTCAAATAGTAAAAAATGGATTACACAAAAGAACAAGTCGCAGAATGGAAAAGGAAACATGGCGATATTTTTGAACTCAGCGTGGAAGACAAAAGCTGCATTGTGCGCAGGCCGAACCGTAAGGATTTGAGCTATGTGAGCGTGGTCAAGAACCCGATACAGATGAGTGAGACCTTGCTGAAGCAGCTTTGGGTGGACGGTGATAAGGAGATACTGGAAGATGACTCCCTTTTCCTTGCTGTCATACCAAAAATGGAAGAAGTAATTAAAATAAAGGAATCGGCAATAAAAAAGCTTTAGCGGATGCCGATGTCCCAGATTCCGATGAGTGTAATGTACTTTTTCTCAACACTCTTCTGAGATACTATATGCACATTGACCCTGACACTTTGAGTGATGAAGAATGGGCATGGACAATCCGGTATCTGATTGACATCCGCAAAATGGAGGCGAAGGCGAATAATGGACAGCGTACTTAAGTTCCTAATCAAGTTACAGGCAGACGAGGGAAATGTGCTGAGCGTTGCCCGGCAGACCTCGAAGCAGCTTGACGAAATATCCCGTAAGGCGACTTCGACAGGGGCTCGTTTACGGGAAGCCTTCTCCTTCTCCAAGTTCAAGGACTCGCTGATGTCCTTACCGGGAATGCAGTTCCTTGCGAACCCATACGTTCTCATCAGTGCCGGTATCGGGGCGGTCACATCCCTTGGCGCACAGGCGGAACAGACCTCCGTCGCGTTCACGACCCTTGTCGGCAGTGAGGAAAAGGCGGCCGGCATATTGAAACAAATCAATGAGTTTGCCGCCAAGACACCATACAGTAACCTGGATTTGGTGGATAACGCCAAGACCATGCTGAACTTCGGTGTGGAGGCGGACAAGGTAAACGGTTACCTCCGTCAACTGGGTGACATCGCAGGCGGGGATAAAACCAAACTCGGTAGCCTTTCACTGGTATTCGGCCAGGTGGCCAGTGCCGGCAAGATGAGCGGCCAGGACCTGCTCCAGTTCATCAATGCAGGATTCAACCCGTTGAAAGAACTGCAGAAGATGACCGGCAAGACCTATGCCGAACTTCAGGACATGATGAGCAAGGGGCAGATAGGCATGGACGCGGTGGCGGCAGCCATCAACCATGCCACCAGTGCCGGCGGGGCCTTTGCCGGGATGAGTGACAAGCTGAGCCAGACCGTAAGCGGAAAGTTCTCGACACTTGTCGGCAATGTCCAACAGGCGGCCGTGGATATGTTTGAGCAAATAAAGCCCATTATCAACGACATCATGGACTTGTTTCTTGCCATTGTTCCTCTGATAGCATCCGCCCTTAAAGGGATATTTGCAGTTGTGGCTGGTGTCATAGGATTCATTGTAAAATGGAGGGAAGAACTTGGTCTTCTTGCTGTAGTCGTGGGTGTGGGAACCATAGCCTTTAACCTTCATACCATTGCCATTGCCGGAATGGTGGGAGTAATCAAAGTCGTTACGGCGGTGACAAAGGCGTGGGAAGCTGTCCAGTGGCTTCTGAACGTAGCTCTTACGGCCAACCCGATAGGACTGATTATTACGGCTATTGCCGCCCTTGTCGCGGCCGTTGTCTATTGCTGGAACAAGTTTGCAGGTTTCCGTGCTTTCATTCTGACGATGTGGGATACCTTGAAGGGCTTTGGCAACATCATCAAAGAGTACGTCATAGACAGGATAAAGACCCTGATGAGCGGCATCGGCAAGATTGGCGAAGCCCTGGCAAAGCTCTTTGGCGGAGACTTCAAAGGCGCGTGGAACAGTGCCGTACAAGGGGTAAAAGACATAACAGGTGTCACCAGTGCGGAAAAGGCATTCAAACAGACCAAGAAACTGGCTGAAGGTGTAAAGACCGAATATGACAAGAACTATGCCGTTGAGAGTGCCAAAGATAAGAAATTTCCAGCAAAAGACACGTCGATAAGTACACCGGGCACGAAAGGGAGCACAGCAGGAGAGGTAGTCTTTAATACCGCTACTACCGGAGGAAAGGGCAGTAAAGGCGGCAAGAAAGGCAGTGGGAATAAAACCGCCGAGGCTTTGGCCACAGGAGGAACGCGAAGTACCAGCATAACCATGAACATAAGCAAGTTCTTTGATAACATATACGTGACGATGGCTGACAAGACTGACACGGCGGAACTTGAACGCATCGTGCTTCAATGTATGAACAGGGCTCTTGCCATAGCAACCAGTACCGAATGATGAAAACGACAAGATTCATACTCCAGAACATAGCCCTCCGGGCAATGGGACTGACGAAAGTTCCCCCTTATTGGCTGTTCCGTGAAAATAACTTTTACGGAGTCAATACAGGCTATCTTGGCGGCAAGACCATCCCGGACGGTTCAGACTTCAATGTGGAGGATATGAGCGATGAGGAACTTGAGGAGGTTGTCCGTACCAACGCGATTGGTGTCCCCATGACCATGCCCTTACGGTTCCAATTAGAGGAATCAGGCGCAAAGGAGTGGCTGTTTCCTCTGGAACCGATGATAAGCCTTAACGGCCAGAATATCATCGTCCGCCGTCATGTGAGCAAGGGTAGTATAAAAGGAAGCATCAAGGAACGCTGGACGCAGGACGACTATACGGTAAGGATTGAAGGCATCCTTATGTCCCGTGAGGGCAAATATCCGGAGGAGGACGTGGCGACCTTAAAAAACTTCTGCGAGGCGGGACACGTGAAGGCCCTGTGTCCTCTATTGGAGATTTTCGGCATAAGCCAACTTGCCATAGAGAGTTGGGACATTCCTTTCACGACAGGACTGACCAATCAGAACTATACCATTACGGCCTACAGTGACGACATATACAAGCTGTTGCTCAGCCGTGACGACTTAAATGCGTGAGACCATGTACACGATGATATACGACATAGAGATAGGCAACTATAAACTGGGTATGCTTGACAAAGTGGAGGTACACAAGAGCGTCGAGCAACTTTCAGATACCGCTGTCATAACACTTCCGGCGGCGCAATACAACAACGCGCTTGAGGTGGAAAACAAACTGAAGCGCGGTGATGCCGTGAGCATCATGTTCGGATATAAGGAAAGCGGTATGGAGGGCGAATTCAGCGGTTGGCTGCAGCGTATCAGCACGGACGGAGGAAATATCAAACTGCACTGTGAGGACGACATGTTCCTGTTCCGAAAAGAGATACCCAATGAGGTGTTGAAAAAGGTCACACTGGAAACCCTCCTTAACAAGGTGGTCACAGGATGTGGGCTTGATTTGAAGGTTGATTGTTCTTATTCCTGGACATACGACAAGTTTGTCATCAACAACGCCACCGGCTACGACGTATTGAAAAAGATACAGGACGAATGCGGTGCGGACACATATCTGTGTGGCGACACGCTGCATGTGCATCCTCCCGGTGAGATGATGGACGAGGAGAGGTTCTACGACCTTGCTGTCAATGTTGAGGAGGAAAGCCTTACTTACAGGAGAGCGGCAGACAAGAAAATAAAGGTGGTTGTCAAAGCCCTGCTCCCGGACGGGACGGTCAGGGAAGTGGAGACCGGCAGTACCGGCGGTGAGAAGATTGAGATAAAAAGCCCGACTTCCGACGAGGCGAGCATGAAGGCCAGGGGAGAACTGGAAGTGAAGCGGCGCACCTTTGACGGCTACGAGGGCAGCATTACGGGCTGGCTGATACCGATGTGCCGTCCTGCGGACAGCGTAACGCTAAGGGACAAGGACTATCCGTATAAGGATGGAACGTATTTCGTGACGAGCGTGACCACAGAGTTCTCCAAAGAGGGAGGCAAACGAAAAATTGATTTAGGATTCAGATTAAGTTAAGGCATGAACGAGCATAGCAAATTAAGGGAGTACCTGAAACAGGCCGTCGGCGGTGAGAAAATTTCCATTTATCAGGGTGTCGTGAAATCTGTAACCGGGCAGCTTTGTGAGGTGGAGATAGGCAATATCATCATTCCCGATGTACGTTTGAAGGCATCGGAACTGGATGATGACGGCCGGATGCTTGTAACTCCGAAAGTGGGTACTGCAGTAACGGTCGGCAGCTTGAGCGGTGACCTCTCCCAGCTTGTGGTCCTGCAGGTGGACCATATAGAAACAATCGTCATCAATGGCGGCAAACTGGGCGGTCTGATAAATATAGAGCAGCTGACGGATAAGATAAACGAACTTGTGGACACATTCAACAAGCACACGCATAATGTTACGGTGTCCCATCCCGGTGGAACTTTTACGACCGTAAAGCCAGGAGCGGCAGCCCCCTCATTCAATAAAAGTGATTACGAGGATGAAACCATCAAGCACTGAGTAGTATGAAAGGAATACAACTGACATGGGGCGCAGCTGACGGGCAATACCTTGAGCCTGTTGTCAGGAACGGGACACTGGCCGTAGATGATATTCTGCGGCAGAACCAGGCCCTTATCCTTACCCTGCATAAAGGGGAACTGAAAGAACGTCCGGCGGTGGGTGTCGGCATCAGTGACATGTTGCTGGATAATGACCCGATATACTGGCGGACGGCAATAAAAGAGCAACTGGAAATGGACGGGCAGCGTGTCGGAAGCGTTAAAATTACCCATACGGGCATACAGATAGAAGCAACTTATTAAAAATAAAAAATATGATTGGAAATTTCTTTGAAAGACTTGGCGAGGTTCTTTCCACGGTGTGGGGATGGATACTCTGCCTTATTATGGTCGTGGTGGACTATGTGACCGGCTACGGCATGATGGTGAACATTGCTGTGATGGCAGTAGTGATGGACGGGGCTTGGGGCATAGCCTCCAGTCTGAAGCAGGGCAACTTCGCATTGAGTGAACTGGCGCGTGACACACTGGCGAAACTGGCGGTGTATGGCTGTGCCGTATTGAGTTTCATAGGCATTGACCGACTGCTGGGTGTGGGAGGAGGACTTACAACGGGTGTCATCTGCGCCTGTATCGTGTTGGTGGAACTGTGGAGTGCCAGTGCGAGTATGCTGATATGCTTTCCCCGGATGCCGTTCCTTCAGCTTCTGAAGAAGGCACTTGTGGGCGAGATTGCGAGAAAACTGAATATAGAACCGGGTGAAGTGGAGGACACCCTTCAAATGATGTGTGACGATGGGAAGAAACATTAAATATATTGCCGTCCACTGCACGGCAGGAAATCCAAAGCAGACGGTAAGAGACCTTGAAGCAATCTTCAGGAAGAACGGATGGAAGAATCCCGGCTACCACTATGTGGTGACCGTTGACGGCAAGATACACCAGATGCTTGACGAGGGCAAGGTCAGCAACGGTGTCCGTGGCTATAATAGCGTATGTATAAACATAGCCTATACCGGCGGATTAAACAACCTGGACACACGGAGCGATGAGCAGAAAAAGTCGCTGGTGTCGCTGCTGAAGTTATTACGGAAAAAATATCCCAATGCAGTCATACAGGGGCATCGTGACTTCAGTCCGGACTTGAACAAGAACGGAAAGATAGAGAAGTGCGAGTGGATTAAGGCCTGTCCTTGCTTTGATGCCAAAACTGAATATAAGGAGATTTGACCATGAAGAGGATTGTTAAAATCATGTGTGTTCTGCTGATGTCCGGATTCGTTCTTTCCCTGCCCGGCTGTAAGACAAAGGAGAAGGTGAGTGAAATCCATAAGGAGAATGCCCGGACGAGCATGACCGAAACGAAGACTGAAATGTGCCTTGGCGAGCATCTTGAGTGTGACAGTTCTGCCGAACAGACTTTGCAGACGTCTGAAAAGGACAGCCTTGTAGAGAAGTTCTGGGAACGCATAGTCACGGATTCCTGCGGCCGTATCCTGTTTAAGGACAGTGAATACACAAAAGAACGTTATCTGGGAAAGGGTACAAGCAAGGCAAACAGAAACGGAAGTACCCGTCAGACAGCAACGGAACAAGTAAAGAAACAGTCGCAGGCGGAAACAGACACTTCAAGCACGACAATCCGGGAAAGTACTCAGAAAACAGTCAAATACACATACCGGTGGCTTTGGTTTCCGGGGTTGCTTATACTCCTTTTGGCCTGTGGATTCATCATCTCAAAAGTGACACGATGAAACAGATTATCAAAGACGGACAGACCTTGGCCGATGTGGCCGTGCAGGAATTCGGTTCCTGGGAAGCCATGATAGCCATTGCGCATAAGAACGGTATCAGTATGACGGAAGTACCCCAAGCCGGCACGGAACTCATGATGCCTGACGTTGTGTGGAACAGGACGATGCAGAATTACTGCAGGGACAATGACGTGTCACCGGCAACCGCCCGTGACCAAAGCTGCTTCCGTCTGAGGATATTCGGTGATGAGTTTAAGGAAACATTCAAATAAAAGCGTATGGCAAGGAGTGTAGCGGAAATAAAGAAAACCATGACGGATGCTTTCATGGCGGACGAAACTATCCGGGAGAAGTACGGGCTGAGCGAGCGTGACACATTCGGTGGAAGTTTCTCCAGTGTGAGCCTTGAGAATATCCTGTTCTTCATACTGGCCGCCTGTTACCATGTATTGGAAATGATATTTGAGCAACACAAAACAGATGTCGAGAATAAAATCTCGAAGGCGGTAGTCGCAAGTGTCCCGTGGTATCATAAGATGGCACTTGCCTTCCAATGGGGTGATTCGCTTGTGCTGAACGAGCAGACCTTCCAGTATGAGTATGCTGTGACAGATGAGAGCAAGCAGGTGGTGAAATATGCCGCTGTGCGGGATATGGGGACGAACGTGCAGATACTGGTGAGCGGCGATACGGGTGGCCGTCCTTCAGCACTTGCAGGTGATGTGCTGGCCGTGTTCAAGGAATACATGAACCGGGTGAAAGTGGCAGGCGTGATACTGAACATCAGCAGCCGTGAGAGCGACCGTCTGATGATACATGCGACTGTAACTGCCGACCCTTTGGTCTTTGATGAGCAAGGCCGTTTGTTACGTGACGGCAGCAAGCCGGTTGAGGATGCCATTGCAGGTCATTTGAAAAGTATTGTCTATGGCGGTACGTTCAACAAGACCCGGCTGGTAGATGCCATTCAGCGTGTGGAAGGCGTGGAGGACGTTGAACTTGGTATATGCTATTACAGGAATTCAGACGGTTCCGATTGGATGGAGGTTACGGGTAATAACTATGCGGGTATGAGTGGAAGCTATGTTGCGGACGGCCTGCCGAATACGTTGAGCTATGTGGTACGAGATTGATTTTGTGAAATTTGTGGTGCAGATGCTTCCGCCGCTTCTGCGCAGCCGTTTTCTTGTGTCTTTTCTGCGTGTTCTTATAGTGCCATTGCGGTATATCCATGAGTCATTTCTGACTATGAAAGATGGGACGGATTCCAAATTGTCAATCACGGGCAACGTACAGTATCTTGAGAAAGCCTTAAACGATGCGTTCTGTCTGACAGACGGACAGATACGCATAGAGACACCGACGGAGAAGAGACTTCCGGCTTTCTATCTGAAGAAAGAGGAAAAACCCCGTATATTCCATACGTTTCAGGAAGGAACCGGCTACATGGTGCTGCTCAAAGGTGAAACCCGCCAGCGTGTGAACTTCACGGTAAGAGTTCCGACATTTCTCTGTACTTCTACGGAGAGCAAGTCAGCAGACAAATACGGCTGGCGCCACTATCGCGTGATAAAAAATATCCTGAACATATATAAACCAGCCGGGCGGACGTTCGGCATAGAATTGTACGACTATGAATAGAATGAAATTCAGTGAAGGCGGTCAGCCTGTTTATTTGGACGACCTCAAATTGTTGCAGGACAACAGCAAGTCAGCCGCAGAATATCTGCTGTCCGCAATAAGCCGTGGGCAGAGCACGATGCTATTGGAAAGGCCTTATTACAGTTATACGGAGGATGATGCCGGTGAGTTCGTGATAAAGGTGAATGAAGGCAGCGCATTCGTCAACGGAGATTTTGTATCGTGGGGAGAAACGGTTGTCTATGATGTTGAATCAAAAGATGATTTATGGTTGTGCATCCGTGAGACGGACAATGACAAACGCATCTTTGACGATGGCCAGCAGCGTGCATGTGCGGTATGCCGTGAGGGATATATCAGTGGTAATCCGACGGGTGCTGCAGTTTATTTTAAGCTATACGGCTTAAAAGACATCTGTGACTATATACAGGAACTCATAGGTTATCAGGTAAGAGTGTGGAAGGATGTCAGTGTGAGCTTTTTCAATGGCTATAAGGGTACTGTAAGATATAAGGAAATGGACGACTGTTATCGTGTCCAGATAAATATAAGAAGCACGAATTATAAGGATATATCAGGAGGTATCCTCCTGTTTTATACGGACAATACATTTCTCCAGTATTTTTATTCTTCTGGTATGGCATGCGTACAAACCGAGAACGGTGTCCGTGGATGTCAGATTTATGGATTCGAAGGAAATGTATATTTGGATGTGCAGCTGCCTTTTGATGATGCACGGAGTGCGGCGGATGTGCCGGTTAAAATGATTTTTGAAATTCCGAAATAATAAGCATTATGGAAACGATATATAATCTTCAGAAACGTGCCGATGCGTTGCGGAAAAAGACGCAGACAGGAAGTATCAGCCCAGAGGAAGTCGGGGGGCTTCATGCTGATACATTGGCTTATATAGCCGATATGGAACAGAGTGCCGATGGTCTGGGCATACGCAAGGTGTACAAGACAAAGGCCGTCATGGAGGCGGACACGGACCCCGTGGGCACGAACGGCAAGGTTCTACGTTACGGGCAGCTTGTGAGTGTGTACGACACAGACAATGCGACATCCCCGGAAAACGGCAATATCTATGCCTGGCAGAAGCCCGGCTGGCGTCTGATGGGCAATATGGGCAGTATCTACGAATTGAAAGAAAAAATAGAGGAGGAGAGTGAGGCACGGAAAAACGCAGACGACACGTTGTCCAATAAGATAGGTGGCTTGACAAAGTATGTCAATGATACGACAGGAACCCTCCAGGGGAACATAGACATTGAGGAGACCAGTCGTAACAATGCCGACAAGATACTGGAGAAGAATATAGAAAAAGAACGTGCGGAGCGTGTGTCAGCCTGTGAGGAGCTTCAGGATAGTATTTCAGAAGAGGCCAAGAGCCGTGAATCTGCTGACACGGCACTCGGAAAACGCATAGACAAGGAGAATGCCGACCGTGAGATGATGTATGGCGTGGTGGACACGAAATGCAACCTTGCCTTGAGTGGAGCCATAGCCCGTTTTGACGGGATTGTGGATGACGCGGAAATGAAGCTGCAGAGCGTAGCAGGAACAGACGGCCGGGTGTTGTATGTACGTTCCAAGAAAGTTTTTGGCTACAGTAGTGGAGGGACGGTATCCGGGCGTATTTCCGGTGGAGCAATACCAAGCCTGTATAATAATTGGCCTACTGCAGACCTGTATATGTCAAAGGAAAGGACAGAACTCCTGAAAGACAAACTGTATCTTCTTGGCGGTACAGCGTATATATGGGACGAAGACAAGGAAGAACTTGCAGAGTTCAGTGGCGGAGGTTCCGGCAGCGGATTCTACAATGTCACTGGCGAGCAGCCACCCGCGAGCGGTTACTACACCAAGGAAACGGCCATTGCGGCACTTGCCGATGCGGACATCAAGGATGAGGACAAACCCGGCATGATTCTCACATTCGAGAAGTCCGCAGGTGAATGGGAGGACTACCGCTTCATATCCAACGACATCAATAATTTCCTCATACCTGCAAGCTGGGAAGAATACGGAGGCGGCAAAATCAAGTCAGTCACGCTTAATGGAAAGACGATAAATCCGGATTCCGATGGTAATGTGGCACTTGTGATAGACCAGATACAGGTTGATGAGAGCCTTGACGCAGAAAGTACCAATCCCGTACAGAACGCGGCCGTGGCACAGAAGATGAATGAAATCAGTGATGCGGCGGTGGGTGGCGTCGAGGTGATACCTGACGGAGACAAGAACACGCTGAACATCCTGAACAAGCAGGGCGGGATAATCGCGTCCGCCGAATTTACAGGTGGAGGCGGCGGAGGTTCCACGGCGAGCCGCATCATCCTTACGGCAGCACTTGACAAGGCGCAGGTCAAGGAGGGCGGCACGGCAGAACTCACCTATTCATACAGCCACGTTAATTCGGAAGGTGATGCCACGGGTATCAAAGCGGACATAACCATTACCGTAAGCCGTGGTACGACCACCACGTACCAGCAGACACTGAAAGGCATTAGCGCAGGGACCTACACGCTCGACATAAGCGACTATCTGCTTGTCGGTACGACCGATGTGTACGTGAGGGCGGAAGCCACCACGGAGGACGGTACAAAGCAGACGAAACAGGCATACACGAGCATAAACGTAATAACGCTCTCGCTTACGAGTGCCTACAACCTTGCCGCCACCATCGCTGACGGCGGCTACAAGGACACCGACACGATAGAGATACCGTTCACCATTACAGGCAGCGGAACGAAAGACGTGTCCATGTATTTGGACGGGGCTGACATCCCGGTATCACAGACCATAAACAAGAGCGGCACGGTTAACGGCTCCTTCTCCATTTCCGGCTCTTCACTGAGTGCAGGACGGCATACCGTACAACTGGTCGCGGAACGTAGCGGACTGAAGAGCGACAGTATCTATATAGACATACTGAAGGCGGGTCAGAATGTTCCTTTCGTGGGCATAAAGTATACCGACACATCGGGTACGATACAGACGGCAAACCACCTTATGCCGACAATCCATGCTGCACAGTACGAGCAGATGAACTTCAACTTCATCGCATACGACCCGGACGGGACTCCGGCACAGGTAGAAGTGTATCTTAACGGCAAACAGGCAAGCACCATCAATGCCCCGCGCTCCATGCAGACATATACCAACCGGTTCGCTTCACAGGGGACAAACACCCTTACGCTGAAGGTCGGGGATACGGAATACACGGTAAGCATTGACGTGTCGGAGAGCAGCCTTGACATATCGGAGGCCACATACGGCCTGCTCGCCAAGTTTGACGCTGCGGGGCGGAGCAACACCGAGGGCGACCCTGCCAAATGGGAATCTAACGGCATAAAGACAACATTCGAGGGCTTTGACTGGAGCAGCAACGGATGGACGGGGGAGAGCCTGAGGCTTACCAACGGCGCAAAGGCCACCATCGGATACAAGCCGTTTGCCACGGACGTGAAATCCACGGGCCTGACCATAGAGATGACAATCAAGGTCAGCAACGTGATGAACCGTGCGGCAAGCGTGGTGAGCTGCATCAATAACGGCAAGGGATTGTTAATCACGGCCGAGAATGCGAGTTTCAAGACGGGACAGACGGTGGATTATACCAATGAGGATGACGAACTCGTTACCCGTGAAATCAAACTGGGTACGAACTATGTCTCCGACAAGTGGATAAAGATAGCCCTTGTCATATCCACACGTGACGAAAACCGTCTGATGCACATCTATGTGGACGGCAACCGGACAGGGGCCGACATCTACGACTCCTCGTTCAACTTTGCCCAGGACGTGCCGCAGGACATTGTCATTGACAGTTCGGAAGCGGACGTCGAGGTGCGCAACATACGTATATACAGCCGTGCCATATCCGATGACGAGGAACTTGAAAACCGCATTGTGGATGCGGATACCTCCGGCGGTATGATTGAACTGTACGAAGAGAACGACATCCTGGGGGATACCGGAGGTGTGGACATCGACAAGATACGTGCCAAAGGCAAGGGTGTGCTGCGCATCGTGCGGCCCAATAAACTGGATGACGTGTATGCCGAGAACAACAAGAAGACGGACTTCAAGGCCGACATATACTTCTATTCCCCGTTCGGCAAGGAGTATGACTTCGTACTGACGGACTGCAACATCCGCATCCAGGGCACCTCGTCGACCAAGTATCCGTCCAAGAACATCCGCATATACTTCAACAAGGGCGGCGAGAACCTTACGCTCAGCGTGAACGGGGCAGCAGACCCGCTGGGCAAGAACAAATACCGTATGCGTCCGGGGGCCGTCCCGATGAACCTGTTTACGATGAAGTCGGATTACTCGGACTCGTCCATGAGCATGAACACGGGCGGTGCAAAGCTCTTTAATGACATACTGAAAGAACTCGGACTGCTTACTCCTCCACAAAGGCATCAGTTCCAGCTGACGGGGAATCTCAATGCCGTAAGTGTCCGTTCCTCGATAGACGGTTTTCCGATAGACATATTCTGCGCAGAGACCGTTGACGGGGAAAGCGAGTATTACGGACAGTATAACTTCAACAACGAGAAGTCGAAAAGCGAAGACCTGTTCGGCATGACCGGTGTCGAGGGCTTCACACCGACAATGCCCATGACGTTCGAGATGCTGAACAACGGCGCGAAAATGTGTCTGTTCCAGTCTTCGAGCGATGCGGAGATACCCGGCATATTCGACGAGGGTATGGAGACGAACTACCCTGATGATGTCAAATGGGCAGGACTGACGGAAGCCCAGCAGAATGCCGTGACACGCCTGTTCGCATGGATAAGAGCCTGCGTACCTGCGGGTGCAAGTTCAAACGACATATCCTCTTTTGTGAGCCAAAAGTTTAAGGACGAAATAGACCGGTACTTCGACAAGGACTTCATCCTGACCTACTACCTGTGGACGGACTATTACCTTGCCGTGGACCAAAGGGCCAAGAACATGATGCTGCGAACGTGGGACGGTTTGAAATGGTATATCACCTACTATGACGGCGACACGCAGATGGGCAAGCGCAACGACTGCTTCCTTGTGTACACCTACACCACGGACCGTGACACCTACGACGCAGAGGCGAGCAAGTATGCCTTTGAAGGCCGCGAGAGCTGGCTGTGGAATCTTGTGCTGGCCAACCTCGGCGACGACCTCAGACGCTGTGCGGCGAACCTCCGCGCCGTGATGACCAACGAGCGTGTCCTGGAGATGTTCAATACGGAACAGGCCGGCAATTGGAGTGACCGTTCCTTCAACAAGTCAGGCGAGATAAAGTACATCCGTCCTGCCGTGCAGCAAATGTACGGCAAGGTATGGCCCTATATTTACGCCCTGCAAGGTTCTAACGCCGCGCACCGCGAGTACTTCATCAGAAACCGTTTCGCTTTGCTTGACGCCAAGTATGGCACGAGCAACTTTACGAGTGACAACGTGGATTTGTACATGTCCCGCTCTGCGGCCGATGCCGCAGATGTGGTGAAGATTACGGCCAACGAAGTGTACGCCTTCGGCTATGGCACGAACAACTCGCCCAACATAGCCAATACCGGAATCGTACATGAGGACGAGACTGCATCTTTGGACGTGTCCGGAGCATACACCGTGAATGACCCCTTGCGCCTGTATGGTGCGAGCCGTATGAAAGTGCTTGACATGACCGGGGCGGCCGACCATCTGAAAAACGGCTTTGACCTTGGAAAGTGTGGTGTGTTGCGTGAACTGAATATGGAATCAAAGGGTAAAGGCTCCACCGGATGGTGGCTTGTGCTGAGTGCCTGCAAGTCACTGCAGAAAATCAATTTGCGCAACCAGGCACAGGCAAAGACCGGCAGCAGCACATCCAAGGAACTTGATTTCAGCAACCAGACAAAACTGGAGTATCTGGATGCGAGAGGTGTGCAGGTGGAGAGCGTGAACTTTGCGCATGGCGCTCCATTGACAGAGGCTTATTTGCCGGACACCCTTACGACATTGAAACTGGAATACCTCTCGTCATTGACTCAGGACGGACTGTCCGTCGGGAGTTATACAAATATATCTACGTTCGTGTTTTCCGGCTGCCCCGGCCTTGACTGGCAGACCCTTATTTCGAAGTGTGCCAACGTGCAGCATGTACGTGTTACCGGCATAGACATGGAAGGTGACGGGACGTTGCTTGAACAGTACATGGAGACCGGCGGTGTCGATGCCGGCGGCAACTATACCGATACCTGCGCTTTTGTCGGTACATACCGGCTGACCCGTTATGTGGATGAGGATACATACAACGCATATAGGAAGCATTATCCGGAACTGAACATCATACAGCCGGAGTACACGATGATAGAGTTTGATGACAATGCTGCAGATGATGCGAACGTGAGCAACCTTGACAACCGGACCGGCTATAAATACGGCAATGCATACGTTCCCAACGGCCATATATCCGCCATTCTGAAACAACGCCACCGCGTGTTGGCCAAGGTTACGAAAAAGGCTACAACTCGCAATGTCAATATGGCCAATGTTGATACGACGGTCAACAACCTTGATGGTGAGATGACATACTATCCCTTGGATGATGCGGACAGCACCAAGTATGCTGACGGCAGCGCGGCCAAGCTGGACGGCACGGAGGGCGACTGGATGATGTATGAGCCGTTCTTCTGGAGCAAGGGCATCAATGACTACCTGAAAGGAAAGCATTACTCCTGCTACAGCAGTAATGACCGCAACCATGAACCCGTAAGGCCGTCGGCCGATGTCATCATGCTTGACGACATCAAGTCCGTGTCCGGCGGCTACCTGGCCGGGCGGAAGATAATGACAGGAAAGGAAACCTTGTCCGTCTCTTACAGTACGGATTCAAGTTATTCCGTCTGCCGTGTGGATGTTTCCGGCCACCGCCGTGTCCGTTTCCCGTCAGTACCCGGTACCAATATGATAGGAGCCATATTTACGGATTCTTCCGGCAGTATCCTGCAGTCCGTTGTGGTCGAACCATTGAACTGCCGTTTTGAGGCCGGGATGTATCTGATAGCCGATATTCCGGCCGGTGCGTCAGAGCTTCATTTCACCATATTAAATACGGCTGAATTTGACAAGGTGGTGCTGAGCAACAGCGACAAGATAGAGGATATGGAACCGGACTGGGTTGCTAATGATGAACACCTGTGTGCCGTGGTCGGCAGCAGCATAGTCGGCAGCAAATTACGGTCTTGCATAACAGGTGGCACTACTGCGTCCAACATGGGCTGGAGTGATTTCCACTATTACTCGGTACAGCGTGGTATGCAGCAGATAGACGCCTTGATGCACTCACGTATAGCCAACCTTTCTTATGCCAAGTATGGCCGTCGTGATATGCAGGAGCAATGCGGCGCAGGTTCGCATACGAATAACCGAACAACAGGCGGCACGGCAAGCCGTGGCATGACGGATACTATCGGGTATGAAGAAGCCCATTCCATCAAGGAAAATATCACGAACTCGATGGTTGACGGACTTGTGCATCAGTATGCGTGGTATAAGTCGAAGGATGAATACGGACAGGATACCGTTGTTCAGGTGAACAATATCTGCTGTCTTGGCTACGAGGACATTTACGGCCACAAATATGATATGATGGACGGTGTGGATGTCCCTAACACGAGCGGAAATGCAGGCAAATGGCGTATCTGGATGCCTGATGGCAGTATAAGGTGGGTAAAAGGTAAGACCGCAAGTGACCAATGGATAACCGCTGTGGCACATGGTAAATTCATGGACGTGATAGCCGTTGGCGTTGTGAATGGTTCTTCGAGTTCACATTACGGTGATAAGTATTTTATCAGTCTTTCTGTAGGCCGTGTGGTCTATCGCGGGTGCAACAATGCGAATGCGAATGGCGGTGTGTCGCTGTCTCTTATACACATCTGACGCTGCCGACGAATAGCCTTGT